>ERZ1643251.5240-NODE-5240-length-10698-cov-16.252748_pt1 | contig 10698 bp, 10 predicted proteins | sample MGYA00579261_ERZ1643251 | MGnify/ENA primary metagenome ERZ1643251 (study PRJEB29033, sample SAMEA4952267) | chicken gut metagenome | biome: Broiler Chicken; feature: Gastrointestinal Tract; material: Caecum | place: Ireland | collected 2018 | study: Broiler...
ACCTCCTAACTAAAAAATATAACTTTACTAGAAAAATCTAGTAAAGTTATTATACCATAGTTAAAATTCTTTTATCAAACCTCATATATTTTAATTCTATAGTGTTAATATCACTTTTCTACAATTATTGAGCTTTTTCTTTAAGTTTTTATAATTTTACAAATTGATACCGCTCTTTATTATATCTTTTACAGTTAAGCTTCCAATTAGTGTCCCATCATCTTCTATTACAGGAGCTACTGAAACCTTCTTTGGTCCATTTACCATTAGTCTTAATGCTTCTGATGCTAACATATCTTTTCTTAATGTAATCGGTTTTTTCTCTATAATTTCGTCCAAAGTCAAGTTATAAATATCTACTCTTTGTGCTAATTTTCTTCTTAAGTCTCCATCTGTAAATATTCCAATTAAATGTTCATTATTATCTATAACATTTACCATTCCTAAAGTACTCTTACACATCTCTTCCAAAGCTTTTTCAAATGTCTCATTTTCAGTTACTGTTGTATTTTCGTTACCAGTACTCATCAAGTCTCCTACGGTAGTAATGAGACTCTTTCCTAATGTGCCAGCTGGATGAAATAAAGCAAAATTGTTTTTGTTAAAAGCTTTTTCCCTCGCAACTGTTACAGCTATTGCATCGCCTAACACTAATTCAGCTGTCGTGCTAGATGTAGGAGCTAGTTTCATATAGCAAGCTTCTTCTATCATCGGTAATAAATATGGAAGATCACTTTGTTTTAATAATGTAGAATCCTTAGTTGCAGAAATTCCAATTATCTTTGCACCTATTTTATGTATATTAGGCAATATTCTTATTACCTCTTCACTTTCTCCGCTGAAGCTAATGGCTACTACTACATCATCTTTTGAAATCATTCCCAAATCTCCATGTAGTGCTTCTGCTGGATGTAAGCAAAACGAAGGTGTTCCTAGGCTTGCAAATGTTGCTGCTAGCTTTTTAGCAATATGTCCAGGTTTTCCCATTCCAGTAAAAACAATTTTCCCTTTACAGTTAATTATCATATTTACAATAGTTTCAAACCTCTCATCTAATTCGTTCTCTACTTTTTTTATTGCTTCTACCTCTAAGTCAAATACTCTTTTTCCCTCTCTAATAGCATCAAATTTGTCCATAAATTTTCCCTCTTTTCTTTATTTTATGGCATTTTTTATTTTTATCAATTTTTTCAATAAAGATTCCATTTCATCTAATTTAACCATATTTGGTCCATCCGATAAAGCATTGTCTGGATCTGGATGTACCTCCATAAACAAAGCATCCGCTCCAACTGCCATAGCGGCTTTTGCTAAATATTCTACATATTCGCGGTTTCCTCCAGTAGCATTTCCCTTTCCGCCTGGTTTCTGTACACTATGCGTAGCATCAAAGACAACGGGATATCCAAATTTTTTCATCTCTACAATTCCTGTCATATCGACTACTAAATTATTATATCCAAATGTCGTTCCTCTTTCACATAATAGAATATTTTTATTGCCACTGTCCTCTAATTTTCCTACTACATTTTTCATATCCCAAGGTGCTAAGAATTGTGCCTTTTTTACATTTATAATTTTACCTGTTTTGGCAGCTGCTACTAACAAATCTGTTTGTCTACACAAAAATGCTGGTATTTGAATTATATCGGCTACTTTTGCAGCCTCTTCAGCCTGATATGGCTCATGAATATCTGTAGCTATCTTCAATCCATATTTATCCTTTACTTTCTGCAATATCTCTAGTCCCTTTTTTAAACCAGGTCCACGATAAGAATGAATTGAAGTTCTATTAGCTTTATCAAAAGATGATTTGAAATAATAATCAATTTCTAATTTGTCTGTAATTTCTTTCATTTTCTCTGCCACATACATAACATTTTCTTCTGATTCAATTACACAAGGTCCAGCAATTAGCATAAAATTTTTAGCATTATAAATTTCTTTTATTTTTTCTTCCATATTTTTAGTTCCTCCATATTATTATTTTTTTGCATATTAACAATAGCCTCTGCCAATCTAAAATCTTCTAAATAGTCAATATCTACAGCTTCCATGTCATCGACTTCTTGAAAATATGGTTTTTCCCCTATTCTTCTTTTTCCCATTTGTGTAAATACTTCTTTCTTAAATATAAAAAACGCACTTGTCTCATAATATATTGGGTCTATATCTTGAGTTCTTGGAATGTCATTTAAATCATAATTTAATGTCTTTCCTTTATACCATACAAAAGTCTGAACTTTTTTCACAGATAATGCAGAATCATATCCCTCATTCAATACTTTATCTAAAGCGTTTTGTATTGATTCTTTTTTTATTAAAGGTGCTGTAGCATGTGCTAAAACATATACATCTGCATCAACTTCTTTAATAAATCTTTCATAAATTTCTTGTCCCTTTACTAGATTTCCATCTAAGTATTTGTCTCTCTTTAAAAACTTCATTCCTTCAGGCATATAATCCATTATGCTCTCATCACTGCAGTACACATAACACTCATCAATGCCTTTAACATTTAACAAATTTGATGTCATATAACTACACAATGGCTTTCCTGCTAAGTCAAGAATATTTTTGTTTGGTAATCTTACATTGTTTAGCTTTATTGGTACTAATGCCACTACTTTCATACTTCTATACCTCCATTCAATTTTACTATATATTCTGCATACTCTCTAAAAGCTCCCTCTCCAGCTTTTTTTTGAGTAATACAATCCACCTTTTCTTTTACTTCTTGTACGGCACTACTTGGTGCAAATGATACTCCTACTTCTCCAAGTACTGGTAAATCCTGTATATCATCTCCCATGTATGCCACTTCAGATGCATCAATATTATATTCTTCTAATATTTCGTGAAATTTTTTTAACTTATCCTTTTCATTTATACATATAATATCCATGTTTAAATCTTTTGCACGGTAATATGTTGCCTGACTATCATCACTTGAAATAATACCTACCAAAATACTATTTTGTTTTAATATTTTTACTCCCATTCCATCTTGCATATTAAACTTTTTCAATTTTTCATGATTAGGTCCATATAAAACACTTCCATCTGTTAAACATCCATCTACATCTGTTAAAACCATTTTTATTTTTTTCATACTTTATTTGCTCCATTCTTTTATAAATGTATCTACATTTTCAAAATCTTTCATTTTGTCTTTAAATTCTTCTTTATCTAACTTCCACCATTCTATATCTAATAAAGATTTTATTTGTTCTTCTGTAAATCTATATTTTATTATTTTTGCAGGAACTCCTCCAACAATTGCATATGGTGGAACATCTTTGGTTACTACAGCTCCTGCTGCTATAACTGCTCCATTGCCTATATTTACTCCCTGCAATATTGTAGCATTGCTTCCTATCCACACATCATTTCCAATAGTAGGTGGATTTGCTACACTATCCCAATTTCCATTTTTAGCATTTTGATATTTTGATATATACATTTGAGTAGAAGCAAAATGTATTGGATGTTCAAACATTCCCATATAAACATTATAACCGAATAGAACAATATCTACCTATTTTTCCAGATATAATAATAGAATTTTCGTTGACATATGAATATTCTCCAATTTCAACTCTTTTTCTTATATCAACATTTCTTCCTATTTTACATTTTTTTAAAATTGCTCCATTTTCAATGTAAGGTGTGGAAATATCACAGTTCTTATATTTCATTTTATTCTTTATTAGGTTTTTGTAATTTTTTAGACCAATTGGTATTAAATCTTTTATTTTCATTTATTCCTCCATTAAAAGAAAATCTTATTCATTAGAATATATAATGGTATTGAAGCAATAAAAATAATTGAAAAATTATAAATAACATCCATTATATATTTTTTTCTTGGTACTTTCATTACCTTGTACATAGCACAAAAATATGTAACATTAACAATTATAAATAAAGCTGTCATAATTATTAAACTAACATATATACTATCAAACGCATATTTTCCAATAACAAATGCTATAAATATAGTAATTGCCTGAGCTATATACATATTTCTAACATAATTTTGTTTTTTCAAATTTATTGATATTCCCTGTACACTTGCTGTTAAGAAAATAAAATATGATTGAAATGCTACTATGCTTAACATATCTCCTGCAATTGCCCAATCTTTACCAAGAAAAACAACTATAACTAATTTTCCAAAGCCTACAAGTGCAATCATTGGAAGAATTCCAACTTTCATCATGGATTTCATACTTTTATATGTAAAATCACCTATTGCTTTTCCTTCAGCAACCATATTGGAACTTTCTTGGAAAAATACTCTTCCCACTGCATTTCCTAATAATACTACAGGTATATTTAATACTTTTGCAGCTATAGAATAATAACCCAATATAGTTGTTCCAAAAAATCTTTCTATTAAGAAAGTTGGCAATTGGTTTTTAAAAACGTTAACTATATTTGCTGGTAATTGATATTTTAGAAATTGTATATTTTCTTTAAATAGTGTCTTATATTCAGTCCATTCAAAACAGAATGATTTTTTAGGTAAATTTTTTTTCATATGTATTAATGTTATTACTTGACCTAAAAGCCATCCAACAAAATAACCATATTGCTTAAATCCAATTAGGCCTAATCCTATTCCAAAAATTGCAAACGTTAAATTATTTATAATTGGATTTTTCATTAATACGCTATATTTTTCTTTTTTATTTAGCCATGTATAACATACTTGTGTCTGTTGCAATGTAAAAATAGCAATCAAACTATACACAACTAAAAATATAATGTTTAGACCGGTATCATTTGTTTTTATAGTAGTATAAATAATACCAATTATTAAGGAGACAACTATACTAATTATCATAACAATACTTGTAATTACAGTATATGTTCTTTCTCTTTTTTCTTCTTCTTTTTCAGTCATTATAGAAAATGTTAATCCTAAATCTGAAAAAGAATTAACAAATAAATAAATTGCATTTAAGAATGCCCAAACTCCTAAAATTTCCGCACCATAAATTCTTGTAAATACTGGAACTGTTACAACAGAAATTAGTTGTCCAATTAAAGTTCCTGATGAAATCTTAGTAACATTTTTTAATAGTCTAGATTTTTTTATTTGGTTCATTAGTTGTTGTAGCATTTATAAATTTATCGCTCCTTAATCTACTATCTTTTTTAAATCGCTTTCAAATTTATTGTCTTTCTCTTTTAGTTCTTTTAATTTTACTTCCATTTGGTTTACTAGACTATCATAATTGTTGTTAATATCTTCCCATAACTGTACAAATTTATTATAATAGTCATCCTTATCTAAAACAATACTATATTTTCCTATTCCCAATATCTGCAAAGCTCCTCCATTTTTATGTTCATAATAATCACTTAAGTTTAAAGCAATTACAGGAACTTTTTCACCTGCTGCAAAAATTATTGGATGATGTTTCATAGTTACACATATTTTTGCATCTGCAATAATTCTACGTATTATTCTAAAATTATAATCATAATGTATCATTCCAATTCTGTCATTATGGTACTTGTTCATATAGTCATTCATGGTTTTCTCATCAGCTGGAACCATTGGAATTAAAACTATATTATAATCTGTATCATTTAATATTTTTTCTATTATAGAATTCATTTGATCTAGTAGTTTTTGTTTTTGTTCATCTTTTACCAATCCCCAATAATGCATATTAAATGCTACATATTCTTTCTTTTTTGCCAAATTTACACATTCTGAATTTTTTAGAACTTTTTGTATGTTCTCATCGTTTTCTTCTTTATCACAAAATAAAGCATCATCACATACAGCATATATATGTTCACCACTAACGCCTATTTCTTTTAAGGCTTTTATTGAGGCTTCCGGATCTCTTAAAGTAATTAGCTTTACACTCTTAAATCCAGATTTTGCATAGTGTTTATTAAACCATGTATTAAAAACTCCTAGAGTTTGTCCAGACATTACTACAGGAACATTGTATAATTTAGCTAATTTACATAGTAAAATACCATCCCATAATCTTGATAGTGTTTTACCTGTTAAATATCCTCCGCCTTCAAAATAAACCATTTTGGCAGTTCTAATGTCGTATAATAAGCCAGCAGCTTGTGCTCCTAATAAAAATGTAGGGATATTATTCAACACTAAAAATGCATTAAATCTTATCCATGCTGATTTTATTAAGAATCCTAATTTTAATATTCCATTTGCAATTTTATAAACTATGTTTCTACCTTTGCTATTTCCAATTCTATATAGTATTGACTCTCCTTCATGAAAGAAAGCTACTCTTGGTGCCTCTGCAACATTGTCATGATCATGTTCTTTAAATGTATAATTAACATTTGGACTCAATACCCTTATCATATCGTTTGGAAATACATTTTTTAATCTTTTAATAACAACATTTAATTGCGCTTCGTCTCCAACATTCTGATAACCATATCCTCCAACTACCAAAATTTTATTTTGATTAATTCTCTTGTTTTTTCTTTCTTTTTTTCTTTCACTTCTTTTTTTTAATCCACCCATATAATATAATTTCCTTCTAAATCCCATTATTTTTGATGTTATTTTATTTAATATAGTTATTTTATCGGCCATTTTATTAATTTTTTCATTATGCATATTTTGGCTTTTCATCTTTTTATATTGCTTTATAGAATATTTTCTCATAAAAGTATTAACTCTATGTTGTAAAGATAATTTATTTAGCTGATTTGGATTTGTTACTCCACTTCTTGCAATAGCATAAAACTGTTTAAAAAATTCTGTAGCAGTTTGTGACTTAACTACTTCATTTTTTGATAATGTTTCAACATCTATATCGTTATTATTTTTTAATATATCTACTAATTCTTCATTTCTTACAACAACTATGCTTTTTCCTAGTGGATCTTTAGACCATTTTCCCCAAGCATCTTTTACCGATATATCTGCAGAATACCCCCAAAAATCTGAACAAGAATTGCAAACATTCATGGCAAAACTATAATTTCTCCATTGCTTAGTAAATTCACTTTCAAATCTGTCAATCTTTTTTAGCGTTTGCTCTTCCGTAAAATAGTGATTTTTAAACTTATTTGCATCTGGTATATCATCTTTATTTCTTAAATCTACCTTATATTCTATGTTTTTATCTATTTTTAATGTATCTGCTAAGTAGTCTGTAAACATTCCATTAACATTATGAGAGCAAGCCAAAGCTATTGAATATATTTTTTCTATTTGTTTTTTACTTGATAAGTAATTTCTTATTCCTCTAACAATACAAGGTGTACCTATAATAAGTATTTTTTTATATTTTTTATTTTCTACTTCTTTTAAAACTTTATCAAACGAAATTGCACAGTAAAATGATCTCTTTCTATTTTCCAGCTCATCTATAGTTGTACTAATACAAGCTTGGTAGTGCTGTTCACCAGTTTTTCCCTCAATCATCTCAGCATGAATAACAGCATCTATCATTTTTTTATTTAACAAATATTCCGCAAAATATGTACAAGCTCCTCCTGAAGCACTTTTTATTCTTTTAGTTTTATCTTTTACATTTACTAAATAATATTTTGCTCCCTTTACTCCAAAATCTTCATAATCATTATATGCCACTACTTTCCTTGCTTCTTCTTTTACTTTCTCAAAAGTATGAGGACACATTTGTGTACATATACCACAATGTGTGCATTTTTCATTATCAATAACAGGTCTTTTATAGTTTTCGTCGCAAATTTCCATTGTTATTGCTCCGAAAGGACAAGATGCAGCACAAATGCCACAGCCAATACATAAATTATTATCTAATGTTGTATCCTTTACGTTTTCTTTCATGCTTTCACTTCTTTCTTCAATGTATTTAAAAATTCTGTTTTATTATTTGGTATACAAAAATCATTAATTCCAAATTTTTCTTGGATTCTTCTTAAGTATTCAAAATATTCTTGTCCAACCATGTTCGACATTTTTTCTGTACAGTTAAATAATAAATATGTTTTTATGTTATCACCAAAATATAACTTAGAAGCTAAAACACTACCTGAAGAAATTGTCAAAAATATTTTATCTGAAAAATTTCTGTTCATCTGAATAACTTCCCAAGGTATTCCTATAGTTTTATTTGTTGATATTCCATACTTACTAAATCTATCTATTTTGTTTCTAGGATGCAACTTTACTAATAAATTTTCTTTCCCAACTATATCTGCTATTTGCATAATTAAGTCAAAGTCATCTACTCCTATATTATCGCAGAAAAAGCATTCTTCAAAAAATATGTATTTTTTATTATATTCATCTTGCTCTTTTACTTTTTCATAATCAAACACATTATTTAATATTTCTAATAATTTAATATTGGTTCTATCTAATGTTGGAATTTTAGCAAATTCATAATTAGCATTAAATAAGACTATATCTGGATGATAAAAATAATATTTTTCTATTTTTTCTTCCAATCTTGGCTTTCTTGCAATCTTCCTAAAGATTCTATATATTTTTGTTATAATTAAATGTGAAAAATCATATAAATAGCTGCAAAATCCTTCCTCATATCTATAAACTTTTATGTCTTTATTACATTCATATATTTTATTAAAAACACTATATGTAAACACATCATAATTAAAAAACATAAGCACATCATAATTATAATTGTCTTTTTTTATAAACTTCTTTAATGTGTTTTTCCAAAAAAGCAATGATTTATATTTAATTAATTTATTTTTTTTATAACAAATTTCATTTATATCTGCTGTCTGTACAGAGTTAAATAATTTTGTTTTCTCTAATCTAGCAGCTATTAAATCATAGTTTGTTGATATATCAGTTATAATTATATCAACAAAGCTTTCTTTTAGTATTGTTAATTTTAAGTTAATTGCCGTAATTACTTGAAAATATGTATTAGCAATAATCAGCACCTTTTCCATTTTTTCACCTACAAACTCTATATAATTATAAACTAAAAATTGACTGGTATGGCAATACAGAATGCATTTCTTGTACTGTTATCTGTCTTATAGTAAATACTGTAAACATTACGCAAATTCCAATATTAATAATCCACTTTTTCTTTTTATTCTCTTCTTTATTAGTAATATATGGTATACTTAAAATTTGTAAAAACGAAGGTAATAATATTAACCTTCTAGCCATTGGTAATATACCACTACATATCGCTATTAAAGTAGTTAATAGTTGGACTTTCATATACATATTGTATAATAAGTCATCTTTATTCTTATTATAATAATATAATTGTATTGCTAATGTTACAACATTTACAACAATAGTAGATGTTAACAATGTTATATTAGATTCTTTATGTTCATAATACCAACCATATTTTAATTTTGTTATAACAAATTCAAAAATAACATCTAATACTGGTAGGCATATTACTGTAAGTGCAACAATTATAATAGTCGCATTTCTAGATAACTTAATTTGATATATAAAATATAATGGATATAGAATAATTATACTTTTATGAAATAAAAATGCAATTATCATCCAAATTGTAAATGGTAGTAACCTTCTTTGTCTTATATACTTAAATGCATATAGAAAAATTGCTAATGCCACAAAGTTTCTCATTAAATTTAAACTTGCAAAGAAATGTCCTCCTATTACAAGCATTAAAATACTGTAAGGCACCCAATTAGATTGCTGATATATGGCTTTAAAAACAAAGAAAGTGAATATTGCTGCACATATTATAAAAAGCCATTGAGGGTTTGTAGTAAATAATTGAATTAAATCTATTACCAAAATAAATCCAAATTCAAATAAGTCACTTAAATCAAACCCATCTAAACGCCATATAAATCTTTGTGTATATGTATAAGGATAATCTGTTCCAACATTATATCTAAATGCCGCTACACAAAATAGAGGCAACGCTGCTAATATAGCTAGCACAAGAAAAAGCGTTCTATTTTTTTTCTTTGCATACATACTAAAAATACTAATAACAACTGCAATTATAGTAGTGCTAATATATACTGCCATAATTTTTCCTCCATTATTTCTTTTCTATCTTAGCTAATCTATTAAAAATAGTTACATATGGTAGCTTTATCTTGAAAAGCTTCTTTAAAAATCCTATTTTCCAACTGCAATTACAAAAATCTATATATAATTTTTTTGGATGTATCATGTAGTAAAAAATATTTCTTGGACTAGCAAATGTAGCCTTAATCGTTTCTAAATATGTAATATTGCAAAATAAGTTAACATCTTTTAAAGTTGGATTTAGCCCCAATTTCTTTATGCCTAAAAAAGAACATTGTGAATATAAATCCACTTCACTATTTACATATAATTTGTAATCATTAATAAATTGTATTGCACCATCTTGTATTCTTTTAAATATTTCTTTTTCTCCATTTGAATATTCACATTTATCTAAAACTGGACTATACTTATTGTCCTTATATTCATACTTTAGAGTTGTACCATGCTGAGCCAAAAAGAAGCTCTCAAACAAATTCAAAAATGGTCTTATTTCATCATATCCATCGCTTGTATAATCAAATAAATATGCTTTTGTATTTATTCCTGCATCTGCATATTTCTTGGCTGCTTGTGATTGTCCCATATAAAATCCAGTTATACCTGCATTTAACCCAAATTTTGCTGATAACGAACTTAATGCATTTTGCATAGTACCTTCCCAACCAACATCTGCAACAGCAAGTACTCCTGTA
>ERZ1643251.5241-NODE-5241-length-10697-cov-47.373708_pt1 | contig 10697 bp, 14 predicted proteins | sample MGYA00579261_ERZ1643251 | MGnify/ENA primary metagenome ERZ1643251 (study PRJEB29033, sample SAMEA4952267) | chicken gut metagenome | biome: Broiler Chicken; feature: Gastrointestinal Tract; material: Caecum | place: Ireland | collected 2018 | study: Broiler...
GCGAATGTCGGAGCCGCCGCGAATGTCGTAGCCGCCGTAAATGTCGTAGCCGCCGTAAATGTGGGAGCCGCCGCGAATGTCGGAGCCGCCGTAAATGTCGTAGCCGCCGTAAATGTGGGAGCCGCCGCGAATGCCGTAGCCGCCGTAAATGTGGGAGCCGCCGCGAATGTCGTAGCCGCCGTAAATGTGGGAGCCGCCGTAAATGTCGTAGCCGCCGTAAATGTCGTAGCCGCCGGCAGTATTAACTTTTTGCAACTCCTCTTTGCACAGGTCTATAAACTCGTCAAAGGAATAAACTTCAACAATTTTAAGTATGCTTGTCACACACTTTTTGTCGCCCTCTATAAGCTCGCCGTATGCTTCCACCTTGGCAAATTTGTTCCATTGCAGGGGCTCGTAAAAGTTGAAACACTCATGCGGCAGCTTACTGAAATGCAACCCCCAGTTGCACTCGCTTATTTCACCGTCCACCTTGTGAATGGTTCCGACTACGTTCCCGTTCTCGTCCTTGTAGTCATAATCGCCGTGTTTGGTCGTGAAGTCGTTATTAAACATTTTATATCCGACCGCGACAGGCTGCATATCCTTGATTTCTTCTTCGCTTATGCGGTATGTATTCATACCAACCTCCTTTTATTTTCTTCGTCGGGCTCCTCTTCGCAGAGAGCCGCAACGATATCTACAACCGTGGTAGGAGCGCCGAGTTCTGTCATGGCGTCTGCTACCTTCTCCATGGTGTCAACACGGGGCTTGTACTTATTCCCGTATTGCTCCAATGCCTGCCGCGTCATTTTGAGCTTTTGGGCGACAAGCCTTGTCGTAAGCCCGCGGCTTTTAATGTATTTGATTAGCTTCACTCGTTCACCTCCTTTAAGATGTAATGTGGCGCGGGGAGCAGGGCTCGAACCTGCAGCATCCTGATTAACGGTCAGGCGCTCTTCCGTTGAGCTATCTCCGCGTAATGCCCGTTACCGGGCATAAATTTGTTACTTTTGAGTATGTACCCATGCAAGGATGCGTCGATTGAGAATATCGGAATAATCTAACATCGTCCTTAACTGATTACGCATCAGCTCGACCTGTGCGTAACCGGCAATCTTGCAAGCCTTATCATTATCGATCAGAAATGCATTAAGCTTGACTATTTTATCGTCAAGCAATCTTTTTTCTTCGACGATACGGTCAAATGCGCTTTCTTCTTGCGAACCCGCAAATTGATCAAGATTTATAGGCTCTATTTCTTTACAAAGATTCCCTTTCATGCTTACCTCCTTTGATTTTCGGTGACACCGCGTAGGTGTTTCGGCGGGTAATCAGCCCGCCATCATCAGACCGATTAATTTTGCCCGTCATCTTTATACGCAGAGACCGCGCTGAATAATTTCGCAAGTTCTTCCGACGTCCCGACACCTGTACAGCCATCTGGCAGAAAATTTTCTGTTAAAAATTCCACCTCATTTCCTTTATCGCGAAAAACAGTAACATTTACGCCCATATAGCTATCGTTAAACAGCTTGTTAATTTGTTCTAACTGATAGATAAAAGAATAATTTCGCGGGTGAATGTCGGCAGATCCATACGCCGAGATAAACTCTAACGTTAAATTCAATCCGTTTTTAAAATAAAACGTAATTGCATTAAGTGACGTTTTTCTGAACGGTGTTCTTTTAACGCCGCGCGCTTTTTTAGTCATTGTCTCCCTCTTTGCTCCTTTTAAACCTTGCTAAACGCAAGATTTCATGATAAAATAACTTAAAAACTAATATTGAGGTAATTTTATGTTCCCAAACTCAACGAATGGAATTAGCTTTCCTGGTCAAGACCCGCTATCAAAAGAACGTAATCAAATCCTGTTGCAAACGGGATATTTAATAGAACAGCAAAATAAAATTATTGCCGAACAAGAAGAGCAAATTAAAGCACTTGCCGAAAGCGTTAAGAAATCTGCCGAGGACGCGGAAAAAAGTTCTCGTGCAGCGCAACGAAGTGCTGTATGGTCTTTTGTTGTGTCGTGCCTCATGGGAGCCGTAGCATTAGCCACGCTTGTTGTCGAGATTGTCAGTTTGTTTATCGTCGAGTAATTTTTTAAGCATACGGTAAATTTCTATCAAAATGAGGTCGTTAAACCTTTCCAAAGGAAAGTATGTTTCCCCATCCGCTTCCACATGCTGATTAATTACATACTCTGCATATTTATCTACGGCAGGTTCTCCATTTTCGTCAAGAATGTAGAACTTGCCGTTTTTTATGTCCTCTTTCATGCCTAATCTCCTCTAAACTCCGTTTTTGTGAACTTGATTTAGCGCCATTAGTGCCAAACTACGATATTATTATAGAGCCATTATTGTCACTTGTCAAGCGTTTTACATAAGAAATATTGCATTATTGACACTTTTTTTTATAATAAAATAAAGGAGGTGCCATATGATAAATACAGAACGTTGGCAAAAGCGAAAAAAAGAATTAGGCTGGACACTTGACGATATTGCCGAAAAAAGTGGAATAAGCCGAAGAACGGTTGCTCGAATTTTTTCGGGTAATCCTAAACATCCTGACCCGTCTTATAACACTATCCAAGCAATAGAAAAAGCCCTCGGTGTTCCCCCTTCGCTGGAGTGGACGGAAGAGGAAAAAGCCGAGGGCGTGGGACGACATCCGACATATCTGTCGGAAGATGAAGTTGAGTGGTTAGAACTGCGCCAACACAAAAATTTTTTTAAAAATCAGGCACTTTATTTTTGTCCGAATTGTCTGCGGCTTTACCCTCGCACCACTTACGGAAGTTCAAAAGTTCATCTGTACGGGTGAGCATTTCATCCACCTCCGTTTTGGTTGCGAAGTTGAACCCGCCCATCATGCCGATGACTCCGAATATGGCTGTTATCGCAAGCTTGACAATACAAGCAATGAGAGCCTCGGTCGAATAGTTGATTATGATATCCGAGAACAGTCCCACAGACAACCCCGAGGTCACGAGCACGTTGACGACCGTCTGACCTATCGACAGCTTATTTTTAATTGAGCTGTTCACGCCCTCGCTCGGGGACACGGAGTGCCGCCTGCTGGCGTCGTGGCGGGTGATGAGATAAGACGGGTCGTAGCGGCGGCGCTTAATTTTATTTACTCGCGCGATCACCTTGCGCTGTACCGAGGTGAGGTCGGGGAACTTTTGCGCAAGCTCGCGGCTGTTATACAGGCAATAAGTCTTCTCATAAGCATCTATACTGATTCCCACAACGTCGAGCTGCGCCATGCGGTCGTCGCGAAGTTGCTGCGTTTCCCATTCGCGGCAATATTCGCCGGCACGGCGGGCGAGATTATCTTCCACAATGCCGTCTATGGTCTCCTGCAATTTTTCACAGGCGTTCTGCCATACTTCCGTTCTGCGCCCTTTGCGTATCGTCAAGGAACGCAGAAGTATGTAGAGCGAAGCAGTGCACCCCGCCACGATGACCGTGTTGGAAGTGAATTCCACCACATTTATTTGCGCCGTGACATTGAAATTGACGAGGAACGCGCACACGATAGCCGCGACGAGCGCCGCGATGATTATAATTATTACGATATCGAGGCTTTCGTCAAAGGTCTTGCGCGGACGCACGGTAATCATAGACTCGTCGGTCGTGGGCTGTTCAGCCGCAGAAGGGCGAGGTTGCTCGGTTTGGCGAACGTCAGATTTATTTTCACGTATCATATTTCACCTCACGATTTCGCGATTACGCGGATTTTGGCTTTACGGTACTTGTTCCAGAACACGGCGGAAACTATCATGCCGCAGCCGGTTATCGCCTCTATGATGAGCAGCGGATAGACGAATTTTTGAAAAAAATCTATCGTAAAAAAGCCGTACAACATGCAGATTAAAAAGGGCAGCGGGCTGAGCATAGGATAGTGCAGCCGCACATTCGCCCACATGCCGCCCGCGAGTACGGATGTGTGCAGAATGGCGAGCACAAAGCCTATGGCGATTTTATATCCCACGGCGTAATCGAAGAAAGGAAAAAGGCAGGCGATCGCCGTTATCATCGGTGCGAAGAACGAGACGATGGACAGCACGAAGTACAGCCTTTTGTGTTTCTTGTCGGTCTTTAAATCATTCATCCGAAAGCTCCTTTGCTGCCTCTTCTATTTCGCCCCTCTGTTCGGCAAACTTGTCCGCGGTGCCGAGAAGAGCCTGTACACCCTTCATTGTAGCCGCCAGCGCCTTGCTCTGGCGGTTGAGTTCGGCGTTCTGCGCCTCCTGTGTGCTCTGTATATTAGCGCTATCGTCCTGCGTTTTATCGATATACCCTTTCACAAATTTTTCGATAATACCTTCAAGCTTCTTTTTGCCCCATATAAGGGCGCCGATAAGGCAGATGATTGCAAGGGGCGGCGCCCAGATAACGGACGTTTCGCCGAGGGCTGTTATTACCTGTCTGTAAACATCGTTTTGTTCGGGCGTAAGGTTTTCATCACCGAATTGAAGAAGGTATGCCTCTATACTGCCCCACTGTTCGATTATCAGGTTGTAATAATACTCGTAATCGGCGCCGTACCTGTCTTTGAGCAACTCGATAAAGCCCTCTACAAGGCTCTGTGAGTCCTGCCCGTCGTCCGTGTCTGTTTGTCCTCCGTTGTTCGTTTCGGGCGGCTCCGTGTCGATTTCGCCTGTATTTTCGGACTCTGCGGGCAGCTCTTCAACGGGCTGCGTGACCTCTTCGGGGATTTCGGAAGCAAAGGCGGCTGCGGGCGAGAGCGCCGCGCCGCCGCAAAAAATAAACGCCGCCGCGAGCGCGGCAAGCGCAAAGCCTTTTACTTTATTCATCTGTTTTGTCCTCCAAGTTGAATTTTGAAATGGCTGCTATGCCGTACTTCTGATAAAACGCCGTCCTATCGTCCGTGCCGTCGAGGTAGACGTTTGATTTATAATCGTCGTAAGCAAAGCCGATGAGTGCGTCTATAACATCTACACAATCATTGTACTTTTGCTTTACGGCTTTTATCTCCTCTTTGAGCGCGGCTGTCTGCACCTCGCTGTCCTTTTTTATCGCCGCTATCTCTTCCGACATCTTTTCAAGCTCGGGAATGGCGGTGAGGCTGTCGTCGAGGTCGGTTATGACGAGTTGTTCCACCTCCCACCGCTTACTCTCTACACCCGCTATGTACTGAATGATTGCGGCGGACAATACGCCCGCTTCGAGTGAAGAAGCCGCAAGCTCCACGACGTTGTTTTCGGCGGAGATAGTGTACTGCCCTATCTTTGTGCCATTGAGCCAGGTTATCATGCGGTACTGCGCATTGAGCACGGCGGGAAGTCCGCAGACCTTGATTTTGAGGTCGCCCAAGGAAAAGTTTGAGCGGTCTGCCCACTTGGCATATTTCGAGGTATTGAGTATAATTATTTTCATCTCTTACACCTCCGACCATGTCTGCACGATTTTGCCGTTCTGCTCGGTATAGACGGGTTGCGCCGTATCGCTCATGGGCATGTTTTCTACAAATTCTACGGGCAGATAGCCTGCTGCGATAAGGTCTGCTTCGGTGGGGTTGATTATCTGTCTGTCGCCCAACTTAATGCGAGATGTCGCTGATTGAAAATTGCCGTCAACTATTTTTCCGTACATTCTTTCTTTTTTCTCCTTATAAATATTTCTGTCCGAATACATATACTTTTGTCCCTGCGGGGAGTTGACCATTACTTGCGAAACTAACAGTAATACTTTTTGCGCGTGACGAAAGCCCTCTTACAGGGGAAGTTACATCACCCGAATATCCCGTTGGAGTCAGTGCTGTCCAAATTGTTATATTAGTAGTAGCTAATCCTGCTTGTATATCGCCTAAACCACCTAATTTCGCAAAGCCTACATGTAGCGAAGCCTTACTTACCGTAGTGCCTAAATATTTGGCGGACTCACCATTGCCAAAATTTACAAACAGCCATTTATCTTGATTGCCAGCAGGCATATACACTTTTACCATTACTCGCGCAAAGTCGATATTATCGAATGTTACTATTCCTGCCTCATCAAGCGTCTGATTTAACGTAATAATATTATTACTATCGTAATACTGAATAATTTTGCCGCAGTTATTGACTATAATAACTTCGTATTTTGTATTCGTCGTGATGTCAGGTTCTTCGTCCCACAAAACAGTGTTTGGAAGTGATAATGTTGTAGCCGTATCACCGCTTTCAAAGAAGAAGTGATACTCATTCTGAATGGTATCGTCTGTAGGCGTGGCGAGGGTAATGTTTAAACGTGTAACCTCTCCCCAAATATATAAAGTGTTGGGCTGTATGGTCGCGGTTGTGTTGCTTGTTCCGTTGTTGACAACGGGTATGGACCCGCTGCCTTTGAGATTATGGAACGCGAGGTTGAATTGAGGTGCTTCATCCGTTCCCGATTTAGTCACATCGACAGATGGTGTCCCTACATTATCATCAACCGTAGCAGTTATTGAAATATTTGGAGTAGCTCCGTCCGAACCGTTTTCACCCGAAATCCGTACAAAATCAGCGATTTTCGCGCCATATGAAGTCGCCATCGTTGATAATGAGTCGGGTATAGTACTTCCGCCTTCCTGCGTCCCGTCCGTAACCGCCGTAATAAGATAACTTATGTTATTGTATTGATAGACGGCTATAAACGGTAGATTTGCGACAATTGAATAATCACCGTCACCCGCAAAAACAAAACCAGTACTATCAAGCATAAGCTCATCATCTTTTGCGGGTACTTTTGTCCCTGCTATGACGGGCGTGTATAAAAGATACGGCGTACCGTCCGCGCCGTTTGTTCCTGCGGAACCCTGCGCGCCTTTTATGCTGTAAAGCACATCGGAAAGTGTTACGGGGTCGCTTATTGTACCTACATTCGTAACCCTGCGAACGTCTCCATTGCTGAACGAGACGAGGTCGCCGGGGATAGGCATACCGTAGGTCGTGTCAAAGCTTGACACGGGGACGGAGGTTGACGAGTCCGCTGTCGAATACAGAAATGACAAACCGGGCAGACCATCCTGTCCGTTTTCACCATTCTCGCCCGCCGCGCCCTGTGCGCCCGTGGCGCCAGTGGTATCGACGAACCCGACCACAGACACGACGACATTCGGCGACTCTACCGAAGTTACCGTTGCGGTCACGTAGTAGCTTTTATCATCGTACCTGTAAAGGGGCGCTTGCAAAGTTTCGCCCGTCGCAATGTCCGAGCGATTGAACCCCGACAAAGGCAAAGTGAGAGAAAGTCCCGTTGACGGCACCTGCGTACCGCTGATAGTTGTGCTGTATATAAGGGCGGGCTTTCCGTCTGTACCGCTGCCGCCACCGCCATTATTGGCTATTTGTTGAACGGCTGTAACTAATTGCGTCATCTGCGCATATGACGGCAAGTATTGATTATCTGGCATTTAAAAATCCTCCTTTCATGATTGCGTATTAACAGTAATTAGCGGAGTTACCGCATCGTTTGAGTAAAGAAGACTATGGTCTGAAAAATCGTGAGACTGTTCAAGCGCACCATCGTCATATACGACGGTTATACCGTCATCCGTGGCGAACACTCCGCACACCGCTCTTTGCGTGGCGTCCGAACCAGTAATTACATATCCGTCCGCACTGTAATAGTTTGACATCGAAGTATAACCGAGATCAGAAAGCTGACTCTTGAAACCCTGCGGGTTAGTCTGTTTGACGGCTGTATCGAGAAAGATATAAATATTTACTTTTGCTTGAAAGAGATCAGCTGAAAGAGCACCCCAGCGATACATTATCGCGTGGAAATACTTCTGCGAGACGTCTATCGTCACATCTTCCGAGCCGTCAAACTCGGCGGTAGTGCCGGCAATTTCAACCGTAAGCGTTTTGCCCAGTCCGACATCGGCGGGGGTAGGTTTATTCCGGGTCGAATAATACTCGCTTGCCGCGATATTTCCGAGGCTGGCGGCATTGTCAGCCGTTTGCGCCGATTGTGCGCTCACAGCGCTTTGCGCTGTCTGGGCGTTAGTCGCGTTTGTCGCGTTAGTAGCATTGGTTGCGTTCTCTGCATTTGTGGCGTTGGTTGCGTTTGCAACCGTTACCTCGCCCGAGGTGAGCTGTTCTTTAAGCTCGTCCGCCGTGAGCTCGTCCGAAGGATAGCCGCCTTCGCCCTGCGGTATGTATTGGTAATAAGGCGCGCCCGTATCTTCGTTGACAAACATTTGCAGGGTGCCAATAATCCCGCGCAGGTTGAGCGGGGCAATTGCGCCGTCTTCTGCCGTCATGAGCGACCATGCGCCGTTGCCCGCGTATTTATACATGGCGAGAAAGGCGTCCGAGGATATCGCCCAGATTTTATTACCCTCTATCTCCGCGGGCCGAGGCTCGAAATCCGCGGTAGTTATGCTGTCCCTGCTGTGGGGGATTGTAAGGGCGTAAATACTTGTGGCAGACTGTTCGGCTTTCTGCGCCGACGTTTCCGCCGCCTGCGCGCTCTCCGCTGCGTTCCCTGCTGCCTGCGTGGCGGTCTGTGCCGCACTCTGTGCCGCAGTTGCAGAGGACTGCGCCGACTGGGCGCTTTGCTCTGCCGCTTGCGCGCTCTCCGCTGCCGACTTAACGCTGTCCGCAATCGATTGAATCTGCGAATAGATGTCGTCAAAATCAATGACGAGCGACCAGTACTGCGAATTGATTACGCTTTGCCCGTCGTCCGAAATATAAGGCGGCTGCGCGTTGTTGTCCGTAAGCGACTTTAAAACTTGCCCGCGAGTACCCGAACCATCCGCAAGATACCACACCATTTCGTTCTGACCGTAGGTGTAAGCCGAATTATACGGACGGAGCGACCGCGCCGAAAAATACCCGTTGGCAAGATCTTCCTGTATCGCCGATATCGCCGAGAGTATCTGCGTGTAGATATCTTCGGACGGCTCGGCGGGAAGCTCTGCGGGCACACCGCGCCCCACCCTGAACGTCGTGGAGCTGGTGCCGAGAAGCTTATTTGTCGCCGTATAAAAGAAAAACTGCGCCGTTACGTCGCCGTAATATTCTGTTATGTTGTTGGGGAGCGTATACTTCCACCCTGCGAGCGGGTTGTTTGTCGCAGCGTTTACGACGGCGTTTTCGCCGCTCCCGAGCTGCCCTGTGGCAGTCATAAGCGCAGGCTGCGTGATTGCTTTATTCGGAAGAATAAAGGCAACCGAAACGCTTAAATTGGCAGCGAAAGGCGCATACAGATAGATGTCGTTCGCCTCTGCCGAACCCTGGTAGACGGGCGCAGACCGATTGTTGAAAATAGTGCCGTCGTTGCCCACAAAGAATATCATGCCTTAATCCTCCTTGGGGGGTATGCCCGTAAGCTCGACATACTCCTTGTAAAGCGAATTGCCGTGCGAAAGCTCGTCGGCTATTTTTTCGCTCGTCGCCGCTTCGAGGCGGTCTAAAAACTCCGTAAGGTCGTTTTCGTCCGCCGCAAACTGCCTTGCGCAGTCTATCGCGGCGAGCTGTTCGGTATATCCCTTCACCGCCTCCGCCTCTGCGCTTTCGTTCTTCATGATTACCGTGGCGAGCTTATATAGTGCCTGCTCGCGCGTCATCGTGCCGTTGTCCATACTGATTTATCGAATACCTCCCTTTTTTTGGTAAAATAAATCGGCGGGAAAGTATCTCCTGCCGAAAAGTCCATATTTTGCGCAAGCAACACGTCGCCGCCGTACTGAACGGTCTGCGTCGTCTGGTTGCCTTCTTCATCCTCGACCTCTTCCGACTGCGACAGCTGCGGCGTGACGATTGCCCACGCCTTGTACTGCGTACCCGCAGCGCCGGGGAGCGTACCGCCTTCCGTCTGCAACGAGAACGCGCCGCCCGAGACCTGGGATAAAACAAGCTCCGCGTCGGGCAGGTCGGGCGTTTGGATCACCTTTCCATCTACGGTCTGACTGTTGAAATCAATGTCTATCGAGCCCGAAAGATGGTTTATAAATTTATCCAGCGTTTGGGTGAACACATACAGCTTTGCTGCCTGCAAACCCATGCCGCTGACGAGCGGATTGTTTGAAGCGAGCGCAGAGCCTATTATCATGCCCTTGCGGTTGGTCACGAAGTCTATCTGTGCGTTGACGCTTATAATTTCGCGGTTGTCCTTTCTAAGCTTGTGCGGCTGCTGTCCCACGGTCGAAAAATAGCCGCTCGAAGCCGTCGGAAGCTCGCCCGTGTAAGCGGGCAGGCTCGTGCCGATTTGAGTCTGCTCGTCGAAATTCTGCGGCGTAGCGCCCGCCCGCTGCAAGTCGAAGTTGTAATAGTACATGCGCCCGTAATAATCGGTGTAGCGGTAATTGTTCTGAAAGTAACCGTTTACGCCGGTGTCTTCGTTTTCTGCGTACTCGCTTATAGCGCCCGCGGAATAGTTGTCCTCATAAGCCCAGCCGAATGAAATTGAGTTGCCGAACGACGAGCAGATGACCGGCAGCTGCACGGCGGGCGTTTCGTTGCCCTGCGCGCTTTCGCCCCACGCCACAACGTTTGTGAGGGGCGCAAAGTCGCCCGTCTGCGTGAACGTGGCGCGCACAGCTTCCATAAGATTGTCACCCGTGTAGCAATCCGCGTCGGCGGTCTCGCTGTCGCCTATGGCTATGTATTCGCGGTAAAGCACGTTTCTTTCGAGCGCCTGCGTCTGCGATACTTCCGAAAACCTCTTCGCGCTCGATATCCCCACATACTGCGAAAGTCTGTTGAAGTCCTT
>ERZ1643251.5243-NODE-5243-length-10692-cov-4.751716_pt1 | contig 10692 bp, 14 predicted proteins | sample MGYA00579261_ERZ1643251 | MGnify/ENA primary metagenome ERZ1643251 (study PRJEB29033, sample SAMEA4952267) | chicken gut metagenome | biome: Broiler Chicken; feature: Gastrointestinal Tract; material: Caecum | place: Ireland | collected 2018 | study: Broiler...
AAATACGGACTTTCTGTGTGTTCGACTTTTGGATGTAAAAAATTGTCAATATCATCAATTCCTTGTAATTTTAGAATATCTTCTAACTCATGCCCGAATCTTATCTTACCTAATAATTCATATTTGAAAATCTTATCTCATCCCTTCTATCATCAAAAAGTTTCAATATATATTTTGTCATCCATCAATTTCAATAAAGTTTTAAGCCCACAATCTGTTGGAGACGCTTTGTATGGAAGCAACCCTTGTCTATCCCATAAGATTGACACTCTCAAATAAGGTGCTAATTTTGAAGCAATTTTACTTCTAATGTGATCTGCCCATTCTTGACATTCTTTAGAATACATTCCCTGAAATTGTTTATCTAATGCAATGATTACTTCTTCTGCTCCACTCTCCAAAATCATATGTTTCTGGAAATCAGATAAATTGCTACCACATAGAGCCACTGTAAAATTTTCATCAGGAAACATTGTTTCACATTGCAAAACAGATTTCTCTGCTTCTACTAACATGATTTTTCTTTTCTCTCTGATGGTATCTTTATTCATATTTAAACCATATAGATTTTTACCTAATGGATGACTGTATGTTATTATTTTTGAACCTTCCCATGTTGAAAATGGAGCGTACTTGCCAAATGCTTCTATTTCTTTTTCATCCAATGCTCTTCCTCGGATCCCTACTAATCTATTATTGATGTCGTAATGAGGTATGATTATTTTTGACTGATGAGCGCAATACAGTATATTGTATTTTTTCATACTGTCTCTAGAGATGCCTTCATCAATCCATTCATTCGAATATAACCTTTGAAAAATCTTCAATATTGAATCATCATATTCTTCAAGCTTTATATCTTCCCATTCTTTTCGAGTATCGGATGATTTCTTTGACATTTTGAACTGGTTAATAAAGTTCCAGTCAGAAATCATTTCTTTCTTGCCAAACTCTCCTCTTTTGGGTTTTAAATTCAGTTTTATGACAATCCAATTAATTGCTTTCTGTAATTCTTCAGGTTCATAACCTTTATACCCCATTACAACACCTAAGATGTCTAATTGTCCGCAATTGGTATAGCAATGAAATTGTTTCGAATCTTTGTAGAAATATAATTTTTGGGCATCTCCATGGTGACAAACGGTATCACTTATCCATTTATCGTCATCTTCACTACTTATAATTGCATTCATATGATTGACTAATAAGTCTCTAATGTCATCTACAGTCAACATATTTTTCAATTCATTTGCAGTCATTTTAGACACCTACTTTCAAATTAAGATAATTCTTCTGCCAATTCTCTGGCTGAAAAATTTTCAAATTCTTCGGAAGTAGAGTTGTCTTGCACTTCTCCAACATCTTCCATCTCAAAGCCAACTGACGTTTTGTCAATGTCAGTGATCAATTCATAATTGTAATCTGTAACAAAGCAATCTTTCTCCCTTACATTTCCGAGATTCATTTTCGTCCATACGATAACATTCTTCCATTTTCCATCTCGATTTTTGAACACATAATAAGCTGTGTTAGGTACTTCCACTCCAAATGATCCAGTTCTTTCTAGTATTGGTTTCAATCTTTTCAAGTCTTTTTTCGTAACTGGCAACGATAGAATACCTGCGTCTGCTTTTTCGATAATAGCTTTTGAACCTTTTAAAGCACTAGCATCTTTGTTCGCATCGTCTTTGTAATTGTCATTTAACTGAGTGGATGATCCGACGTATATGTCAAATTTATTTCCCATAAGTTTTAACGATTCACTAAAAAGATATAATATCTGGTCTGTTCTTAATCTCGCCTTTGTCTTTTTGTAGTAATATTCATATAACGATGGTGAATCATTGATATAGTCAAAAAAGCAGTAACCTATTTTATAATTGTTCACATATTGTTCAACCGTATCTGATATACTATCAATATTAAAATCTGGTAAATACTCACCATAGAATAGGCTTTCTTCTACGTACTCCGCAGCTTTATTCAAAACTTCTTCTTTTTCAGGTGTGATGTTTTTCCATTCAATAATATCTTCCTGGTCTATTCCACTAACATGTGCCAATAAGCAATCTTGAATTTGCTTCTTCTCCAACTCAGTAGAAATGTATAAAACTGGTTCTTTTTGACCTGTATACATCCACTTTCTCTTACTCCAATCGTAAATATAATCGACTGAAATATCACACGCTTCTGCCATGGAAGATCTGCTTTTCCCACCACCGGAAACAGAACTTCGGATAACATATTTACTACGTCTCATTCCTCGTAAAATAGTAGTCATATAGCCAGACTGATAAGGATAACCATATACATTAACTTGATTCTTATGTTCGGTTAACAGATTTTTTATACCTTCTCCACCTTTGAAAGAATAGCTATCTTCAAAAGGGTTGTTCCACATATTCTTGAATGTGTAAAATTTGTTCATGATTTCAAGTAAAACTTCCCTGCTCGTCATGGTTGAAAATCTTTTTAGACTTTCTTCATTCTTTTCATCGTATAAGAATGAAATATCCATCTTTAAATATTCAGACATATTTCTTAATATGGAATATTTTCTGACATTATCATGATATTCACCAATGTTCTCCAAACGGTCTTTTGCCATTTCAATAGCGTCATCTATGTACTCCCAACCGTTATTTTCTTTCCACATCTTTGCAGCTGGTTCAAATTGCAAGACTTCGTTCTGCACATCCAAAGAAGTTATCTTTTCAACATTTCCCTTTTTAGCAATATTCACCAAAGAACCCCATATCATTTTGTGAAACTTTTCTGGGTAATCATACTCTGTTGTGATATATTTATCGCTCAAAATATTTTTAGGTCTCAAACAATAACATCCGAAAAGCAGGAATATTGCTTTTTTATCAACTTGCTGATTAAATTCTAACGTCATCACCCCTCTTCATTGTCACTTAATAAGGACGTTAAATTCACTAAAGATGAACTATCATCTGGTTTGTGACTAATAGAACTTTCGTCAACTCGTTTTACTTTGTGTATGTCTTTTTCTGAAAGTGACTCCATTTTCTCAATCATTTTTTCTTGATGGTTGTAATAATCTCTTGCATCATCAAAGTGCTGTTTTACCATATAGATTCCATATTTCAAAATGAAGTCATAGTTTTCAATTTCTCTGCAATACCACAATGTGTACTGCATACCTGCATATCCGTATCCAAATTCTTCTTTATAATTTTTAATCTGTTTTAAAATGAATCCACTTGGTTTATCTATCTCAAAAATTTCACATATGTATGCAATCAAATTCTTATAATCTTCCGCTTCTCTAATTACTATGTCATAACAATCTTTACAATAATTTTTAGAATTGTGTTTAAATCTTTCTTCTGGATACAGATCTTTACCACATCTTTTACATTTTGCTGTTCTTCTAGCCATGTCAACATCCTTCTTTATAAAGAGGGAGAAAGATCTCCCTCTTAAATTATTTCAGATTATATTTGTCCACAAGTTCCTCAAGTTCTAATTCAATAACTTTTGCTGCTTCGATTTGAGCCTCTGTTAATGTGTCGTATGATATTACATTACCGTCGGCATCTGTACCAAGATTCTTTTTTAAGATAATCATGGCATCTTCACCATAACCATTATCAAATAATAATGAACCAAAAGTTTTAAGCTGTTCCATGACTTCATCAAATGTATGTTCCTGTTTAACTTCCTTGTCAATTGTCACATCATTTGTGATGTTAGCTTCACCCATGTCTTCGATGGCCTTTTCCCACACTTCTTTCAATTCTGTAGTTTTAATCTTATCTGGTAAATTAAAACAATCTTTGAGATGTGGATAATTTATCGTTCTTTTAAACGTTACATAACGATCTCCAGTTTTTTCATCTTTCCACATATATCCAATCATATAAGCAGCTTCTCTGAAATAATTAAATGTACTTGTCTTTAATTTTGTTTCTTCGCTTTTAATTTTAGTGTCAAAATCTTTCTTGGTATTTGTCTGACTAATTCCATGAACAATAAATCCTAATCTCTGGATGTTACCAATGACAGCCGGTAAATGACTTTTATATCTTTCTTCACCTTCTCCATATGGACCTACATCCTTTAAGATCTGTACACCTGTTTTATCTACTTCATACTGTTTACAAAATTCTTCAAACTTATCAATAGTATCAATTACAACACATGAATATATATCTTTCGCTTTAGGTATTCTTAACTGGTTGAATACCTTTTTTAATTCTTGCATTGTATTAATTTTTATAGCAACAATTCCAGGAATATTTGCAAATCTATCTTCAAATTCAAGAAACAATGGTACTTTTCCTTCAGGTGCGATGGATGTTAAAAAATTAAACATTTCTGTAGTCTTACCCACACCACTGTCTCCGGTCATCATCATAGTATACTGATTTAAATTTGTTGATACTTTATTAGGCTGTAAATTAAAAATATCTATCATTTATATGTATAATCCCTCCGATATGTAGTTGTATTTTAGTTTTTAATCGTTATGTTTTTTATTTCTTTGCAAATGGATTGAATGGATTTGAACTCATTTTAGGAGCTTCAGTTGCCGCCTTTGAAAATCCCCCATTATTTGAGTTACGACCTTCTTTTAATTCTTTAATCTTCATTTTTCTTTTTTCGATAAGTGCATTAATAGTATCATCATCTAAATCAACATCATAAATACTTTTGAAGTCACCACCTGTTAAAATTTCATGTCTGTGTGTTGTAACTCTTCTTGTATTAACAACATCGTTTCCAAATGCACGTTTTTCTGTAAATGTCTCTACAGTTCTAACATTCACAATACCTCCGGTAAAATCAGTAACACATCCTTCATAATAACCAGTTTGTGTAAAGGCTTCGGCTAAATCTTTAAGGACGGTCAGTCGAATTGGAAATAATGCTGTTGCTTCAAATGTGTTTGCATTACTATAATCATCATTTCTCTGATTAAGCAGATTCATTTTGATTTCTAAGTTTCCTGTTATTTCATCATTTTTCATTTCTTCTTCAATACTTTCAATGATTCCCTCTACTTTATATGTAGCCGTTTTTTCAGTAGAGTCATAATCACTAGGAGATACTAAGTAAGCTCCCTGTGCAGAAATTCTTACTCCTTCAAAAACATTAGTAGAACCTTTTGGACAATATGTATTATCGTCAAATCTTGCTCTAAATGTTCTTACTACATCCGGATTCTCACCTTCTGCACAATGTTTCATATCTTTATAGCTTAATGCATCTCGTAAATCAGTATAAGATTTACGCTCTTCTCCGATTACATTTCCATTTAAATCCGTTTTAAATCGTGAACAATAGTAATTTACAATATGTTCACTTTTGTCTGCTGTCCTAAGAATTAAACTTCCTTTAATTACATCATTACCATTTTTGTCTGCACCTTCTTCAAGTTTGTTTTCTACTAAATCACCACAAATAAATACTTCGTTTGCAAATCTTCTCATTCAGTTCTCCTCTTTAATTTTTGTTATGTTTTTATCTATAATTAACCCTTAACGGGATTGCATGGAAATAAATCTATATAATCATTTTGCTATAAATGTTTTAGAACACCTATAACATAAATGTCAAAAAATTTAATAGGGTGTGTTATAACCCTTTTCGTCAATCAATATAAAATTACGTTTTTATTTTTTATGATTCTGGTAAATTTGCAATTATTCTAGCCAATCGTGCAGATTCTTTGTAATTCCAACCATACTGGTGTCTCCATCTTGTGAACAAACCATAATCACGAGCAAGATTTCTATATTCACACATATACATACTATCATTTGACATCCAATCAATTGGACACAGTTGACACATGGGTTCACAACCTCCATCTGATGACGGTACCTTTACAAAATCACAACAATAACATAAATTCAAAGGTCTATCACATTTTGGAATTCAAATTGCTTCGAAATATTCTTCTTTTGTAACTTTTCTTTTTAATTTCAAAGTCTGATCAGCTATCCAGTTCCACATTTTCCTATGATGGAATATGTAACATTCTCTTATTTGCTCTTGCGTAATATTTCTCACAGATACAGTCATATTTCAAATATCACCACCTTTCCTGAAAAGTTCTAAGGAATTAATAGTAACTTATCGCTCACGAATCCAGCAGCTCCAGGATGACCACCTCCTCCGTACTTCATTGCAACGTCAGCTACATTAACTGTATCTGACCGCAAACTGTAATTCCAATTCTTACCATTAAAAGAATATAAAATATACATGTCATATTGAACCACCCATCACCTGGACTTCCTGCTTCTCAGACCTCGCAACCTACTATCTCCACAGGCTTAAATTCCGATAGTTCCTACCGTACTAACTCAACATCATTAACTCTAAACTACATTCAACATCCTCAATCCTTCATTCAGAATATTCTTTGCAGCGTTTATATCTCTATCATGTTCTACTCCACAATTAGGACATATCCACTTTCTAACTGATAAATCCTTCACTTCCTTATTCTTATAGCCACATGCATTACAAATCTGACTACTGGCATAAAATTTATTAACTTTAATATAATTCCTTCCATACCATTCAGCTTTATATCCTAACTGTCTTGTAAGTTCATACCATCCGCAATCAGAAATTGACTTTGCTAAACTATGATTCTTGACCATATTACTTACACTTAAATCCTCACTTACTATCACTTGGTTTTCGTTAATCAGTTTGTGAGAAATCTTATGTAAGTTATCTACCCTTGTATTTCTAATCTTCTCATGAATCTTAGCAACTTTAATTCTTTGTTTGTTCCAATTGTTACTACCTTTTATTTTGCGAGACAGTCTTCTCTGTTCTCTAGCAAGTTTCATTTCGTATTTGTCTATCAAATGAAGATTATCAAATTTATCTCCATCAGAAGTTATCAATAAGTCTTTAATACCTAAGTCAAGACCAATCACATTTTCAGTCTTTTCCAATAGAGCTTGATCATCTTCTTCTACTAAAACTGAAACAAAATATTTGCCACTTGGAATTTGAGAAACTGTTGCTGACTTTATTTTTCCAATAAATCCTCTTGATATTTTTGCTTTTATCCATTTCAATTTAGGAAGTTTGATTTTATTGTTGTCAAAAGAAACTTCTATGTTTTTACCAGATAGAGTTGTCTTATAAGATTTTTTGCTATTTTTCTTACTCTTGAATTTTGGATACCCAGCACCCTCTTTAAAAAATTTCTGATATGCTGAGTCCATGTTATAAATAGCATTTGTTAGAGCAAATTTATCAACTTCTCTCAACCATTCGTATTCTTTCTTCAATACTCTATTACAATAATTATTGCCGTCTATTTTACTAACAGATTTCTTCTCTTTCTCGTAAACCTCTTTTTTATATGTCAATGTCTGATTATAAACAAACCTACAACAACCAAATGTTTTTTGAATTAATTCTTCTTGAGATTTATTTGGATAAATTCTGTACTTGTATGATTTATATATTTATAATCACCTCGATTCTACCCTTTCTCAGTTGTGTATTTAACCAATCTTTCTATAAATATAATTCCATTTTTTGAATTACTTTAGCGTACCTCCTAATGTCAAAAAGATTGTATTATCTCCTAAACGTTTATTGTCCAGTAATTTGTCATATTTGAGTAATTCATCTGATGATAAGTGCGTTAAATTTTCTATATGTTTTAAAATATTATTTCTATCAAATCTCATATATCTTCTCCACCGTTCAAATTCTTTCCTATCTTAATAAAAACGCAATGGTGTCAAGTGAATTCAAATTCTCATTCGCATTGAATAAATTTAATATAGTGTCGCATATTTGATCTAATTTCTTGCAACGATCCTCTTCACATTCATATTTATTTTTTAATTCATCCATTATAATATTTATATAACTTTTACTCATTAGCCAGTTAAAGAATTCATTAGTCATGTAGTCTTCATAACTATCATAATCTTGAATCTCGTCTAAATCATATAAATATTTAAATTTACCATTGTTGTGTAAAGTTTGAACAATATCTAATTCTTCTTCTATTCTTATATCTGGTATACTAAGTTCATCATAATCAGTAAGATATTCACCATGATAAACATCTTTTGTTAAACATGATATAGTTGCGCGATATAAATGATTATACTCTCGTAGTATTTCCCATTTACATAAATACTCATGCTTCTTAAGAATCGCATAACCACTAGTAATATCATCTTTTAAAAATTCAATGGCAGCGAATTTTACTATAGATGCATCTTTGCTTTTTAGAAAAGATTTAAAATTAATAAAATCATGGTATTTTGTGTATGGCTTTCCAATTTCCAACTTACGTCTAGATAATACAAATCCTGATATACATTCCATATATCCTGATGTGTCTTTACTTTTTGATTTATTTGAAACACCTTCTGATAGTTTATCAATTTTATTTCTCTGATTATTGTCGTTAGAAAACAATTTAAATCTTTTAAAAAATTTATCAAACATCAACTACCTTACACCTCCTTTTCAAATGACTTATAAACCCAATTCATCAAATCTGATTCCTTAGAAGGAATATCATCTATTCCACTTTCTTCTAACAATTTATCAAACTCTTTAATTGACAAATTATCAAAACACAAATCAACCATCTTTATCTTCTCTATATCTATCTTCTTTATTGTCGCCATACTAATTCCTCAATATGCACGTTCAAAATGATGAGTTCGTGCAGTAACCATAATGTGTTCGATTTCATTATTTGTTTTTGCATTACAAATTTGCTTTAATACGTCATCTCCATAACGAAGATCCTTCGCAGCTTGAAATGCCTGACTCCGATATAAAACATGATTTTTATCATATACTTTTCTCATAATCATTCACCTTCTTCTGGATTATATGTTCGTACTTCATCTTCTTCATGTTTAGTAAATTTAAAATAAGATGCGTTTTTTGTATAAGCTCTAATTAAATTGTTCAAATGATTTTCAACTTCATACTTTTCATCATACGTTGCATAATAATCTCCATCATTATTCATAATCACATAATGTGAAATACAATTTTCACCACATTCTTCAATTTCCCACTGTGGTACTTCATTATCACAATAATCTATTGGACAGATAGTAAATGAAAATGTATTACATACCTTTTCACCATCCTGACTTACAACAATCATCTGTTACACCTCCATGATTTTAAAATTTTAGCTTTTAACATGAAACAAATCTTCCCTTCCTCAATCTCCAGCAGACGTATTATATCCTGCTATTTTCCTGCGCTTCACCTAATCTCGCATTCCAATTCTTTCTTGGTACGGAGAGATCTCCGCTGATTCTCTTTTACATTGTCCTAGGCTGTAAAAGTTAATATTGAGTCAATTTATTTCATGTGATGGAAGTATCCGGATTCGAACCGGAGACCGTCCGCTTATGAGACGGATGCTCTAACCAACTGAGCTATACTTCCGGATGGACTACTCACAAAAAGTAGTCCATGAGTGTAACCACTGTAATACCCATTCAAAGAAGGAATGCCTATATCTATTTAATCAGAGAATCCAGGTCGAATAATCCACTAGATCCATCTGTTACTGCTGGTAACTTACCATCCCATTTTTCTAACATCTGCTGAATAAGAATCTCTTTAGTGAGACTTCTTTCTTTTAATTTGTTTGCCTTTGCTTCCGCTTCGGCTTCAATAACATTTGTCTCAGCTTTTTTCTTAGCTTTCTGTCGATTCTGTTCAGCTGTTTCTACTGCCTTTTTAGCAACAGCTTCATCAGAAATTGCCTTTTTGATGGCATCATCTGGTTCCATATTCTTAATGGTAAGACTTACAAGTCTGACGCCTTCGTCTGCAAACATTTTTTCCAACACATTTGTTGATTCTTCATAAATAGTGTTCTTTTTGGAACCGATTGCATCGATGACATTGTATTTTGTTACAACACTCTCCACCGCTTTTTGAGAATAATTAGAAACAATATTCTTTTTCAAATTATCTAAAGATCCAAAGCGTTTATATACTTTATAAGCATCTTTTTTGTCAACGATAAATTTTACATTAATGTCTCCTTCTACAGACTGCGCATCCCTTGTTCGCAGTTCAACATTTTCAATCGTTCTTTCCTCTACAGTGGTTGGAATATTTTCTACCTTATCCAAAGGAGACTTGATTGTAATTCCTTCATTCAACGTTTCTTTCTGAGTTCCTCCAAACACAGACCATTTGATACCTACATTATTGGCCGGAACATAAGCCAAACAAAATGACAAAAAGAATAAAACTAATGGAATTAATGAATATAACTGTTTCTTATTCAATTTGAATATGTAATCACAATATTCATCTTTTTTGATTCCAAATACTACAAATAAAACGATAGTTACAATAACTAAAAGAATTTTAAATATTATTAACAAAATTTTTTATCCTCCAACTTGATATAAAATCATTCATTAACTTCATCAACAACTCCCATATCTGGTTTATTTACTTTTTCTTTGTCTCTGTAAGTCACTTTCACAAAATATTCTTTTTTGCCATAAATGATTTCAAATTTTAGATTACTATACTCATTCGCAAAATACTTTTTAGATAGCTTCTTAAATTCTTTAAATTTTTCACTAATTGATTCACGCCAATCACTTTCATCAGATGAAGTATATTTGCTTTCACTATAACCAGTGTGTCCAGTTGCTGTATTTATATATAATTTTT
>ERZ1643251.5244-NODE-5244-length-10689-cov-10.230769_pt1 | contig 10689 bp, 9 predicted proteins | sample MGYA00579261_ERZ1643251 | MGnify/ENA primary metagenome ERZ1643251 (study PRJEB29033, sample SAMEA4952267) | chicken gut metagenome | biome: Broiler Chicken; feature: Gastrointestinal Tract; material: Caecum | place: Ireland | collected 2018 | study: Broiler...
GCCGGAGTCGTACAGGGGCAGGGGCCGGTCGGCGCACAGCAGGGTGACAGCGCTCATAAGCTCTCCTTATAAAGACGCACAGGCCCGCCCCCTCCTCAAATGACTTGGGGACGGAACGGGCCTGTATGAGTTTGTGGGTTGGGGCGGGCAGGGAAAGGGTATCTCGCCGCCCCGCATGGGCGGGGCAACAGGTCAACCCCGATCTTTGATACGGGTTTTGAGGGCCACGGCCGCCATATATGGCGGCCCTACGGGCAAACCCGGAGAGATGTTCTGTGGACGTAGGGCCGCGATACATCGCGGCCGCCTTCGGCGGCTGTTACACCTCAATCTGCTCCATCTCGTCGACACAAGCTCCAGATCACTCGCTTCGCCGCAGGCGGCAAAGCTCATTCCTTCCGCCGTGTCTCCTCTCCGAACCGGATCCGCTGCGCTGGGCTCCGGTTCGGTTTTCCTGGCACAGACCTTGGTGGCTTTTTTTACACCTCAATCTGCTCCATCAGGTAGGCCTCCACAATGTCGCCCATGCCCACGGCGCACAGCGCCGCGGGGCCCCGTGGGTGATTTCGCATGCTCGGGCGAAGTGAATCCGCCCTGCGCCAAGGTTTTGGGCCCAGGCCCAAAACGCTTGTACGGCGCGTAAGCGCCGCCCCGCCTGCGGCGGGTTCCAAAGAGGGCGACACGAAACACGCTGCGTCGTTCTCCCCCTCTGGCATTACACCTCAATCTGCTCCATCAGGTAGGCCTCGACGATGTCGCCCTCTTTGATGTCCTGGAACTTCTCGAAGGTGATGCCGCACTCGTAGCCCTGGGCCACCTCCTTGACGGAGTCCTTGAAGCGCTGGAGGGAGGCGATGGCGCCGTCGTAGATGACGATGTTGTCGCGCAGCAGGCGCATCTGGGCGCCCCGCTGCATCTTGCCCTCGGTGACGTAGCAGCCGGCCACCATGCCCACGCCGGTGATGCGGAACACGTTGCGCACCTCGGCGGTGCCCAGCTCCACTTCCTTGAACTTGGGGGAGAGCATGCCCTTCATGGCGGTCTCGATCTCGTTGATGCAGTCGTAGATGACCCGGTACATGCGCATATCCACCTTGTTGCGCCCGGCGGACTCCTTGGCGTTGTGGTCGGGCCGGACGTTGAAGCCCACGATGATGGCGTTGGAGGTGGTGGCCAGCATGACGTCGCTCTCGTTGATGGCGCCCACGGCGCAGTGGATGACCCGCACCCGCACCTCCTCGTTGGACAGCTTCTCCAGGCTGGCCTTGACGGCCTCGGCGGAGCCCTGCACGTCGGCCTTGACGATGACGTTCAGGTTCTTCATCTCGCCGGCCTGGATCTGGCTGAACAGATCCTCCAGGCTCACCTTGCCCACCGGGGCGGAGGAGGCCATCTTCTGCTCGTGCTTGCGCTGCTCGGCCAGCTCCCGGGCCATGCGCTCGTCGGCCACGGCGTGGAAGTCGTCGCCCGCCTCGGGCACCTCGCCCATGCCGATGATCTCCACGGGGACGGAGGGGCCGGCCTCGGTGACCTTCTGGCCCTTGTCGTTGGTCATAGCGCGGACACGGCCCACGGCGGTGCCGGCGATGATCACGTCGCCCTGCTTCAGGGTGCCGTTCTGCACCAGCAGGGTGGCCACCGGGCCGCGGCCCTTGTCCAGCCGGGCCTCGATGACGGCGCCGTGGGCGGAGCGGTTGGGGTTGGCCTTCAGCTCCTGCATCTCGGCGGTCAGGGTGACCATCTCCAGCAGGTTGTCGATGCCCTCGCCGGTCTTGGCGGAGATGGGGCAGATGATGGTCTCGCCGCCCCACTCCTCGGGCACCAGCTCGTACTTGGTGAGCTGCTCCTTGATGCGCTCGGGGTTGGCCTCCGGCTTATCCATCTTGTTGATGGCCACGATGATGGGGATGTTGGCGGCCTTGGCGTGGTTGATGGACTCCACGGTCTGGGGCATGATGCCGTCGTCGGCGGCCACCACCAGGATGGCGATGTCGGTGATCATGGCGCCGCGGGCCCGCATGGCGGTGAACGCCTCGTGGCCGGGGGTGTCCAGGAAGGTGATGGTCTTGCCCTGCACCTCCACCTGGTAGGCGCCGATGTGCTGGGTGATGCCGCCGGCCTCGCCGGCGGCCACGTGGGCGTGGCGGATATAGTCCAGCAGGGAGGTCTTGCCGTGGTCGACGTGGCCCATGACCACCACCACGGGGGCGCGGGGCACCAGATCCTCCGGCTTATCCTCGGCGGTGTCGATGAGCCTCTCCTCGATGGTGACGATCACCTCGTGCTCCACCTTGCAGCCCAGCTCCTCGGCGATGATGGCGGCGGTGTCGAAGTCGATGATGTCGGACATGGAGGCCATGACGCCGTTCTTCATCAGGGTCTTGACCACCTCGGCGCCGGTCTTCTTCATGCGGCTGGCCAGCTCGCCCACGCCGATCTCGTCGGGAATCTTGACGGTCAGCGGGGTCTTCTTGGCGATCTCCAGCTGGAGCCGGCGCATCTTCTCCTGCTCCTCCTGGCGGCGCTTGCCGCTCTGGAAGCCGCCCTTGCGCTGGCTGCGGCCCTGGAACTTCTGCTTGCCGCCCTGCATCTGCTTGGTCTTGCCGGCGGCCAGATCCTCCAGCCGCTGGTCGTACTTCTCCAGGTTCACCTGGCCGCCCTTGCGGGTGTCCACCACCTTCTTCTCGGGGACACGGGCGCCGGGGCGGCTGGCGGCCGGCTGCTGCTGGGACTGCTGCTTCTGGCCGTTCTGGGCCTGGGGCTGGCCGTTCTGGCCGCCCTTACCGCCGTTCTGGCCGGCGGGCCTGGCCTGGCCGCCGTTGTTCTGGCCGCCCTTGCCGCTCTTCTGGGCCTGGGGCTGCTGCCCGCCCTGAGCGGGCTTGGCCGGCTCCGCCTTGGGGGCGGGCTTGGGCTCCCGGTACACCTCGGCAAAGATGCTCTCCAGGCTGTCCACCTGGTTGTGCTGGGTCAGATACTCAAAGATCAGGGACAGCTCCCGGTCGTCCAGGGGCTGCATGTGGTTCTTGGGCGTGGTCGCATATTCGGTCAGGATGTCGGTGATCTCCTTGGAGTTCTTACCGAAGTCCTTGGCCACCTCGTGCACGCGATACTTGTTGTTCAGCAAAAAAGCCACCTCCATTGGCGGGCCTGCACCAATAGGAAAACACAGCGGCGCCGCTGCGCTTTCTTATTGGAACAAACCCACGTCGTTGCAAACGTATTCTCGCCGTCTCATGGCGTCCTCTTTTTCTTCTTGCCGGGGCCCCGGTTTTTCGGCGCGGCGCGCCCGGCGGGCGGGGGCGCCCAGGGCTTTTTCTTTGCCCGCTCCAGCTTCTTCTCATGGGCCCGCTGCTCCCGCTGGCGCTGGAGCTGCCTGTCGGCCTTGTCCCGCAGCGCCTCCGCCGCGGGGCCGTAGGCGTCCGGGTCGGCCTGGGCCAGCTTCTCCACCAGGGCGGCGGCCAGCCCCGCGTCGGTGAGGGCCAGCATGGCGCAGGCCGTGCGCCCCACCGCACCCCCCAGGGTTCCCTTGTCCCACGGGGTTTTCAGCCAGGGCACCTGGCCCGCCTCCGCGAAGCGGGCGGCCCGGCGGACGCTGTTGTCCGCCGCGTCGGCGGCCACCAGCAGCACCCTGGCCTGCCGGGCCCGGCAGGCGGCGCCGGCGGGCTCCTCCCCCACCTCCGCCCGGCCGGCCTTGCGGGCGATGCCCAGCAGGTGCAGCGCGCTATCCATCGCCGTCACCTGCCTGCATCTGCGCCTCCAGGGCGTCGTACACCCCGTCGGGCATGGGGGCGGAGAAGGCCCGCTCCAGGGCCCGGGCCTTCCGCGCCTTCTTCAGGCACTCCGGATTGGGGCACACGTAGGCCCCCCGGCCCGGCTTCTTCCCCTTAAAGTCCAGGGAGATCTCCCCCTCCGGGCTCTTCACCACCCGGATGAGCTCCTTCTTGGGCTTCATCTCCCGGCACCCCAGGCACTGACGCATGGGGATCTTTTTGGGCATCTCTCTCGCCTCCTTCTGACAAGCTCTCCGCATTGCGGGCGACCACAGGTCGCCCCTACGGATATCCAAAAATCCGACGGGCCCCATGATAGGGCGTAGGGGCGCACCGTGTGCGCCCGCTGTCCGGATTATTCCTCGGTTTCGCCCTCCGCCTCGTCGGCGATGATCTCGTCCCCGTCGTCCAGGATCACGTCGTCCTCGTCCTCCGGCGCCTCGTCGGCGGGGGCGGAGGCGGGCTTGATGTCGATCTTCCAGCCGGTGAGCTTGGCGGCCAGGCGGGCGTTCTGGCCCTCCTTGCCGATAGCCAGGGAGAGCTGGTCGTCGGGCACCACCACGCGGCAGCTCTTGCCCTCCTCGTGGATGTCCACGCTGACCACGTCGGCGGGGGACAGGGCGGCGGCGATATACTGGGCCGGATCCTCCGACCACTTGATGATGTCCACCTTCTCGCCCTTGAGCTCATTGACGATGTTGTTCACCCGCTGGCCCCGGGGGCCCACGCAGGCGCCGATGGCGTCCACGTCGGGATCGGCAGACCAGACGGCCAGCTTGGTGCGGCTGCCCGCCTCCCGGGCGATGGACTTGACCTCCACGGTGCCGTCGTAGATCTCGGGCACCTCCAGCTCAAACAGGCGCTTGACCAGGCCGGGGTGGGTGCGGGAGATGAGCACCTGGGGCCCCTTGGTGGAGCGGCGCACCTCCACCACATACACCCGCAGGCGCATGCCCTCCACGTACTCCTCGCCCTTGACCTGCTCGCCGGGGGCCAGGAAGGCCTCGGTGGCCTCGTTGCCCGAGCCGATGCGCAGGCTCACGCCGCCGGAGCGGGGATCGATGCGGGTGATCACGCCGGTGAGCAGCTCGTGCTCCTTGGAGGAGAACTCGTCATAGATCATGCCCCGCTCGGCCTCCCGCATGCCCTGGATGATCACCTGGCGGGCGGTCTGGGCGGCGATGCGGCCGAAGTCCCGGGTGCGCACCTCGATGCGGATCACGTCGCCCAGCTGGGCCTGGGGCAGCTTATCCCGGGCCATCTCCAGGCTCATCTCGGTGCAGGGGTTATCCACCTCCTCCACCACGTCCTTCTTGACGAACATGCGCACGGTGCCCTTCTCCTCGTCGGCCTCCACCGTCACGTTGTCCCCCGCGCCCTCGTGATCCCGCTTGTAGGCGGTGACCAGGGCCTGGGTGATCTTCTCCAGCATGTAGGCCTTGGGGATGCCCTTCTCCTTCTCAATCAGGTTGATGGCGGCGAAAAACTCCGCCCCGTCCAGCTCGTTGGTCTTCTGCGCTTTGGCGTTCTTCTTCGGCATAATCGTTCTATCTCCTCACTCGTCTCACGCGGGCGCGCGCCGCGCGCCCCTGTATGGCAGGTTGTATCCGGCGGGCGGATGATATCCGCCTCTGCGTAGGGCGGGGGCTTGCCCCCGCCGCCCCCTAAAACCGCACGGTCAGGCGAACCTGGGCCACGTCCTTCTTGGCGAAGGTGCGGGGCGCGCCGCCCAGCTCAATGGTCACGTCCCCGTCGGCATACTCCTTCAGCACGCCGGTGTACTCCTTCCGGCCGTCCAGGGGCCGGTAGAGGCGCACGTCCACCTCGGCGCCCAGGAACTGCCGGAAGTGGGCGGGCTTTTTCAGGGGCCGGTCGGCCCCGGCGGAGGACACCTCCAGCACGTAGCTGCCCTCGATGGGGTCGGCCTCGTCCAGGGCGTCGGACAGGGGGCGGCTCACCGCCTCGCAGTCGTCGATGGACACCCCGCCCTCCTTGTCGATATACACCCGCAGGAACCACTGCCCCGCCTCCCGGACGTACTCCACGTCCCACAGGGAGCAGCCGTTTTCCTCCGCGATGGGGGCGGCCAGACCGGCCACCAGCTCGGTGACTTTTGCCATGGGCAATCCCTCCTGCACAGGGGCATCCAGAAATTTACAGCCCCGCTTTTTTCAATAAGAAAGAGCGGAGCCGCAACCCCACTCTCACCATACCACTACTACTATCATACGTACTATAGCACAAAAAATCCCGCCATGCAAGGGCTTTGGGCTATTTTTTGCACCCCCCGGCGGGATCTGTAACCGAATTTGCGTTGACATAACAAATTCCTCTGCTAAAATGGTGGATAAGAGCGTACAAAGGAGGACAAACCGGCATGAACGAGAGCAAGACGGCGGCGGCCATTCTGGCCCAGGTGCGCCGCGCCGTGGTGGGCAAGGACGAGGTGCTGGCCCGGGTGCTGCTGGCCATTCTGGCCGGGGGGCACATCCTGCTGGAGGACATCCCCGGCGTGGGCAAGACCACCATGGCCCTGGCCTTCTCCAAGGCCCTGGGCCTGGACTACAACCGGGTGCAGTTCACCCCCGACGTGATGCCCTCGGACATCACCGGCTTCACCCTCTACAACAAGGAGGCGGGGCGGATGGAGTACCAGCCGGGGGCGGTGCTGTGCAACCTGTTCCTGGCCGACGAGCTCAACCGGGCCACCAGCCGCACCCAGTCCGCCCTGCTGGAGGCCATGGAGGAGGGGCAGGTGACGGTGGACGGGGTGTCCCACCCGGTGCCCCGGCCCTTCCTGGTCATCGCCACCCAGAACCCGGCGGGGGCCTCCGGCACCCAGCCCCTGCCCGACTCCCAGATGGATCGGTTCATGGTGCGCCTGTCCCTGGGCTACCCCGCCCCGGCGGACGAGATGGACATGGTGCGCCGCCGCCAGGGGGGCAACCCCCTGGACAGCGTGGAGCAGGTGGTGGATCGGGAGGGCCTGCTGGCTCTGCGGGAAAAGGCCGGGGCGGTCTACCTGTCCGACGAGGTGCTGGACTACATCGTCCGCCTGGTGGGCGCCACCCGGGAGCACCCCATGATCCTCCAGGGGGCCAGCCCCCGGGCCACCCTGGCCCTGGCCGCCATGGCCAAGGCCGCCGCCCTGGTGCGGGGGCGGGACTACGTGAACCCGGAGGACGTGGAGCTGGTGTTCCCCGACGTGGTGCCCCACCGGCTGCTCCTCTCCCCCCGGGCGGAGGGGGACAAGTCCTTTGATCCGGCGGCGGAGCTGCTGGCCAAGGTGCCCGCCCCCCGCATCGCATAGCGCCATGGCCCATCGACGGATTGCCTACGCCGCCCTGGTGGGGCTGGCGGTGCTCTTTCAGATCTTCTTCCGCTTCTACCTGTCCACCTTCACCCTGGTGCTGGTGGTGCTCCTGCCCGTGCTGGCGGCGGCGCTGAGCCTGCCGGCGGCCCTGGGCTGCACCCTCACCCTCTCCCCCGCCGCCCCCACGGTGATCCGGGGGGGCGAGGCGTCCTTCCGCCTCACCCTGGAGTGCCGCACCCCCTTTCCCCTGCCCCGGGTGAAGGTGCGCCTGCGGTGGGAAAACCGGCTCACCGGCGAGGGGGACGCCCTGTCCTGGGCCCCCGCCCCCGGGGAAACGGCCGGGGAGCTCACCGTCCCCGCCGCCCACTGCGGCTGCCTGGCGTGCCGGGCGGAGGGGGCGTGGACTTGTGATCTGCTGGGCCTGTTCCCCATCCCTCTGAGGAAGCCCGCCCCGGCGGAGGTGCTCTCCCTCCCCCGGCCGGTGGAGCTGGAGGTGCCCCCCGGCCTGCTGTCCGGCCGCAGCGAGGGGGCGGCCCTCCGGCCCCGGCCCGGCGGCGGCCCCGGGGAGGACTACGATCTCCGGGACTACCGGCCCGGCGACCCCCTGCGCTCCGTCCACTGGAAGCTGTCCTCCAAGCGGGACGAGCTGGTGGTGAAGGAGATCCTGGAGCCCCACCGGGCCGCCCTGGTGCTCACCTTTGACCGCTTCGGCGCGCCGGAGGTGCTGGACGAGACCTTAGCCCGGCTGTGCGCCCTGTCCCGCTGGCTGCTGGAGCGGCAGCGGCCCCACCACATCCGCTGGGCCGGCCCCGGCGGCACCGGCACGGAGGGGCGGCCGGTGGACAGTGAGGCGGCGCTGCTCTCCTGCCTGGCCCTGGCCTTCTCCGCCCCCGCGCCGGAGGCGGGGGCCTCCATGCTGGATCTGCCCCTCCGCCTGCCCGGCGAGGGGGGCCGGGTGCGCCGCATCCACGTCACCGCCAGCGGCCTGGAAGGGGGCGGACTATGAGGCGCGAAAAAATCCGCAGGCCCCGCCCCGCCCCCCTGAAGCGGGGCCCCCTGGTGCTGCTGGGGGACGGGGTGCTGCTGTTCCTGGTGCTCGCCGGCGCGGTGGGGAGCTTCTGCACCGCCTTCACCCTGGACGTGTCCCTCCCCCTGGTGTACGCCGGATGCGCCCTGTGCGCCCTGATCTTCCTGGCGGTGTGGTCTCTCCCCCGCCGGTGGTGGGCCCTCCCCCTGGCGGTATGCGCCGGGCTGTGGGGCGCCGCCCTGTGGCGGATGTGGGACGGCCTGGCCCTGGGGGAGGTGTCCGTCCGCTGCTCGGTGGTCAACACCTTCTGCCTGAGCCTGGGGCTGGACGGCATGATCCAGCCCGCCGCGGAGCTGCCCGCCGACACCTGGACGGCGGCGGCCACCCTGCTGGTGCTGCTGGTGACGGTGCCCCTGGGGGCCCTGCTGGGCCTGGGCATCGTGCGCCTGCGCTCCTTCTGGTTTGCCTTCTGGTGCTCCGTGCCCCTGGTGCTGGCCCCCCTGTGCATCTCCGTCACCCCCGGCTGGCTCCCCCTCATGGCCCTGGTGCTGGGGTGGTGCGTGCTGGGCCTCACCTCCCTGGTGCGGCGGCAGGATCCCCACGGGGCGGCCCTGCTCAACCTGATGGCCCTCCCCGCCGGGGCCCTGCTGCTCTCCGCCCTCACCCTGGCCATGCCCCAGAACAGCTATCAGCGGCCCGCCTGGGCCGACGACGCCCTGGAGCACATCACCAGCCAGGTGGTAAAATACAGCGGCATCTGGCTGGACGGCACCGGCCCCTTCGGCGGCGGGGGCGGCGGCCGGCTGGCCGCGTCCGACGGCTCGGTGTCCCTGAACAGCGGGCCCCTGCGCTTCTCCGGCCGCACGGTGCTGGAGGTGGACACCGAACTGGAGGGCCGCATCTACCTGCGGGGCTTCTCCGGCGCCCTCTATGACGGGGAGCGCTGGCTGCCCCTGTCCGACGACATCTACAGCTCGCTGGAGCTGGACTCGGGAAGCACCACCACGGAAGACGGGGACATCATTCTGAACATATCCATCGACTCCATTGACAGATACCCGAACCTGAGCCACTTGCCCTACCTCATCAAGCTCCGGGGCTGTCAGCCCCTCAACTTCCCCGCCCTGGCCGCCCGCTCGTCCGGGGAGGCCGGGGACTACGCGGCGGTGACGGTGCACAACGTGGGGGCCGACCCCGGCTATGTGTATGCACCCTACCAGCTCCTCACCCAGCCGGACGAGCTGTCCGGGGCGGAGTTCGTCTACGACTCCCACCTGGCCCGGGCGGAGGACATCTGGACGCACACCCTCTACGTCCAGCCCGACGCCGACCCGGCCCGGGATCTGGGCGCCCTCACCGGGGATGCCGCCGTAGCGGAGGAGGGCTACCGGGAGTTTGCCCGCATCTACTACTGCATGCTGCCGAATGATCCAGAGCTGTACGACGTGCTGAGTACGAACTGTAGCGCCGCCGCCCGGCCCTTGGACGAAGACAGCCTTGCCGCCTACCAGGACGCGGTGGAGCGCGGCACGCCGGAGCCGGTGGTCTATGCCCGGATGGTGGCGGACTATCTGGCCTCCATCGCCGCGTACGACCCCAACACCCCCGCCACCCCGGAGGGGGAGGACTATGTGACCTACTTCCTCACCGAGAGCCGCCGGGGCTACTGCATGCACTTCGCCAGCGCGGCGGTACTGATGCTGCGCTGGATCGGCGTCCCAGCCCGGTATGTGGCGGGCTACGTGGCCGATGTGCCCGCCTCCGGCCACGTGCGGGTGCCCGACTCCGCCGCCCACGCCTGGGTAGAGGTGTACATCGAGGGCTACGGCTGGGAGCCGGTGGAGGTCACCCCGGCCTATGCCGGCTCCACCCCCGGCCAGAGCGGGGTGACGGCGGAGCCGGAGGCCACCCCCACGCCCACCCCCACGCCCTCGGCCAGCCAGGCCCCTGAGGAAACCGACACCCCCGCCCCCACCGCCTCCCAGGCCGTGGAGCCGGAGGGGGACGGCGGACAGGGCTTCGACCCGTCGGTGCTGTGGGTTCCGCTGGCCGTCCTGCTCCTCGTCCTGGCCTTCCCCCTCCGCCGCCGGCTGGCCCGCCGGGGAAGGGAAAAGCGGTTCGGAGACCGGGACACCAACCGGGCCGCCGTGGCCGTCTACCGCTACCTGCGGCGGCTGGAGCCCTGGGGCGGGGAAACGCCGGAGGAGATCACCGAGCTGGCCAAGAAGGCCCGGTTCTCCAACCACACCCTGACCGAGGAGGAGCGGCACGCCGCCGTCCGCGCCGCCGGGGACATGGCCCGCCGGGTGGACGCCGCCCTGCCCCGTTGGAAGCGGCTCCTGTTCCGGTACGTGCTGGGGCTGTATTGAGGCGCAGGCTCCAGGGGCGGTATAACAACTGCCAGGCCCGTAGGGGCGGATATCATCCGCCCGTTTGCCCCCGCAACCGCTGGTCCCGCGGGGCGCGACAAGGTGAATTGCCCCAACGGGGCAAGAGAAGGTGCCCTGGGGTACGACTCGGCGCGCCCAATGGGGCCCCCGCGGCGACCCAACGAAGTGGTCGGCGTGGGGAGAAGGAGG
>ERZ1643251.5245-NODE-5245-length-10689-cov-6.023321_pt1 | contig 10689 bp, 9 predicted proteins | sample MGYA00579261_ERZ1643251 | MGnify/ENA primary metagenome ERZ1643251 (study PRJEB29033, sample SAMEA4952267) | chicken gut metagenome | biome: Broiler Chicken; feature: Gastrointestinal Tract; material: Caecum | place: Ireland | collected 2018 | study: Broiler...
AGAATGGACCCCCTCCAGGTGGACACCCCGATGTGGAGCTGCGGGGGCTTTTGGGACTGCAGGGTTCTCAGGTCGCTCTCCAGCTGGCGGTCCAGATAGTCCTGCCGCTCCAGATAGGCGTAGAACAGCTCCCCTGCCGGCGTCAGCCGCAGGGGGGTGTGGGAGCGGTCCAACAGGGTTACCCCCAGATTGGACTCCAGCTTGGCCAGGTACTGGCTGAGGTAGGGCTGAGACAGGTAGAGCCGGTCGGCGGCCTTGGAGATACTGCGCTCCTTGACGATGGCGAGAAAGTATTCCGGATTTTTGACAAACATGGGAGAACACCCCCAAATCGACGAATTTACAGCCATTATCATACCATGAAATGGAGAAAAAGGGAATGGAAAATGAAGATTTCTCCCTGAAAGAGGAAAAGCACGGCAAAATTCCGGGCCGCTTGCCGCAGTTTCCCTCCTGTGGTACACTAAGAAAAAGTGGGGAGGCGGGCCATGGGCTCAACCGGGACGCGCCGGAGAGCCTGGCCCGGCTGCTGAATGGATCTTTGTGGGAGGAGGATGTGGGATGAAAGAGAACATGAGGGCGGTGGTCTACCGGGAGAAGGGCGTCTTTGCCCTGGAGGAGCGGCCGGTCCCCAAAATTCAGGACCAGACAGACGCTATCGTCCGGGTGACCCTGACGTCCATCTGCTCCAGCGATCTGCACATCAAGGGCGGATTTGTGCCCAGAGCGGTGCCGGGGACCATTGTAGGACATGAGTTTGTGGGCGTGGTGGAGGCGGTGGGGGAACAGGTGGCCTCCGTACAGCCGGGGGACCGGGTGGCGGTAAACGTGGAGACCTTCTGCGGCCGCTGCTTCTTCTGCCAGCGGGGCTTTGTGAACAACTGCACCGACCCCAGCGGGGGCTGGGCCCTGGGCTGCCGCATCGACGGGGGACAGGCGGAGTATGTGCGGGTTCCCTACGCGGACAACGGCCTGACTAAAATTCCGGATTCTGTCACCGACCGGCAGGCCCTCTTTACCGGGGACATCCTGTCCACCGGCTACTGGGCGGCCCAGATCAGCCAGATCCAGCCGGGGGACACGGTGCTGGTGCTGGGGGCCGGTCCCACGGGCCTGTGCACCATGATGTGCGCCCGGCTGTACCGGCCCGCCCACATCCTGGCGGTGGAGCCCGACCCGGCCCGCCGGGCGCTGGCCCTGGCCCAGGGCTGGGCGGACGAGGCGGTGGAGCCGGGCCCCCGGGCGGCGGAGGTGCTGAAGAGCTGGACCGATGGCCGGGGGGCCGACGTGGTGCTGGAGGCGGCCGGCGGGAGGGATACCTTCCAGACCGCCTGGCAGCTGGCCCGGCCCAATGCCACGGTCACTGTGGCAGCCATGTACGAGGAGCCCCAGGTGCTCCCCCTGCCGGATATGTACGGCAAGAATCTGACCTTCAAGACCGGGGGTGTGGACGCCTGCCACTGTGGGGAGATTTTGGAGCTCATCGCGGCGGGGAAGCTGAACGCCGAGCCCCTGATTACCCACACCTATCCCCTGGAGCGGGTGATGGAGGCCTACGACCTGTTTGAACAGAAGGGGGACGGTGTATTGAAAATTGCCGTTCAGCCGTAAGAAAAAGCCCGGCGGGGCGCGTCCTTAGAAGGCGCGTTCCGCCGGTTTTGCATGCAGGTATTAAAACTGCCCCAGATCCCGCACCACCGCGGAGGCCAGCACCAGCCCGGCGGCGGCGGGGACGAAGGAGATGGAGCCGGGGGTGTCCCGCCGGGCGGAGGTGCCGGGACGGGTCTCGCTCCCTGCCGGGGCCTCCGCCTGGGCGGGGCGGATGGGGGAGCGGGGCTCCTCGGTGGAGTAGACCACCTTCAGGTGCTGGATGCCCCGCCTGCGCAGTTCCTTGCGCATCACCCGGGCCAGGGGACAGCCCTGGGTCTTGCTCAGGTCGGTGACCACAAAGGCGGCGGGGTCCAGCTTGTTGCCGGAGCCCATGGCGCTGATGATGGGGATGTTCAGGGCGGTGCACCGGACGGCCAGCTCCAGCTTGGCGGCCACGGTGTCGATGGCGTCCACCACATAGTCGTACTGGGTGAGATCCACTGTGTCCGCATTTTCCGGCAGATAGAACATCCGAATGGCCTCCACATGACAGGCGGGATTGATGTCTTGGACCCGCTCTTTCAGCACCTCCCCCTTGGGGCGGCCGAGGGTGGAGTGGAGAGCGGCCAGCTGCCGGTTTAAATTGCTCTCGGACACGGTGTCGTCGTCGTACAGGTGCAGGGTGCCGATTCCGGCCCGGGCCAGGGCCTCCACGCAGAAGCCGCCCACGCCGCCCACGCCGAAGACAGCCACCTTGGCGGCAGCCAGGCGGGACAGAGGCTCATCCCCGATGAGCATGCGGGTGCGGATGAATGGATCAGACATAGGGAAATCCTCCTTGTGCTGCGTTCAGATGGTCCCAGAATAGCACAGCTTGTCCCGCGCCGTCAAGCGGCGCCGGCGGCTGTGAGTCCCACGCTGGAGCGGGATTCGTCTCTTTCACGAAAAAATCGCTGCGTCATTCTATGCGATTTTGGAATGAAATGGGAAAAATAATTGATTACAACAAAAATATAATAAAAGTGGAGAATATTTAACTATAATAATTGATTTTTGCATATAGGCAAAAAAACGAAAATATTGCACAAAACGGCCCGGGGGAGGGATAAAAAGAACTGTCAGAGTGTCCATTGACGGATCGGGGGGAGGTGGAGTAGGATAGATTCGAAAGAAAGGAGTGAGCGTATATGATGGATGCGATCACCGTTTTGGGTATGCTGGCTGTGGTGTGCGGCATGCTGTGGGCCTTCCAGTCCGAGAAGCTGCGTCTGGGCCGCCGCGAGGGCTGATCCCAAGATAAGAAAGACAGGCCGGAGGTTCCTGCGGGAGCGGTTCCGGCCTTGCTTTTTGTGTTTCGAATGACGAAGGAAGCGGACCATATGTTGGTCCGCTTCCTTTTTGCATCTGGAGACAATCATTTGGGCATGTCCCAGGCCCTGTGGTCGGTGTGGAGGAGCTCCTCGGAGCGGTGGCTGAGGGGCTCGCCCAGAAACTCCCGGTACAGCTGCTGGACCTCCGGATTCTCGTGGGAGAAGCGCAGCTTGCAGGCGCGGTCGATGTCATACAGCCGCTCTCCCCGCACGCCGTAGAGCTCCTCGTCCTCCACGGACACCGGCTGGCCTCCGCCCCCCACGCAGCCGCCGGGGCAGGCCATGACCTCCACAAAGTCGTACTTGGACCGGCCCGCCTTCAGATCCTGGATCAGCTTCCGGGCGTTGCCCAGGCCGCTGACCACCGCGCAGCGGATTTTACTTCCGCCCAGCTCATACTCCGCCTCCCGCAGGCCGGGGCCGGTGCGGACGGCGGCGAAGGCGTCCGGGTCCGGGTTCTCCCCGTTTACCAGGTAGGCGGCGGTGCGCAGGGCGGCCTCCATCACGCCGCCGGTGGCCCCAAAGATGGCACCCGCCCCGGTGTAGGCGCCCAGGGGGCTGTCCAGCTCCTCCTCGGGCAGCTCCATGGGATTCAATTTGTCCGCCCGGATCATCCGCACGAACTCCCGGGTGGTGAGCACCAGGTCCACGTCGGGCCCGGTTTCCGTGCGCATGGTGGGCAGCTCGCACTCCGCCTTCTTGGCCACGCAGGGCATGATGGACACGCAGAAGATCTTCTCCGGAGCCGCCCCCAGCTTCTGGGCAAACCAGCTCTTGGTGACGCTGCCGAACATCTGCTGGGGGGACTTGGCGGTGGACAGCTGTCCGGTGAGCTCCGGGTACTGGCTCTTCAAAAACCGCACCCAGCCGGGGCAGCAGCTGGTGAACATGGGCCAGCGCTCCAGGCCGCCCACCTTCAGGCGGCGGAGGAACTCGCTGCCCTCCTCCATGATGGTCAGGTCGGCGGAGAAGTTGGTGTCGAACACATAGTCAAAGCCCAGCCGGCGCAGGACGGCGGCCATGCGCTCTATGGTGGCCTGCTCCCGGGGCATGTCGAAGTACTCCCCCCAGGCGGTGCGCACCGCGGGGGCCACCTGGACCACCGTGATCTTGTCCGGGTCGGCCAGGGCGTCAAAGGCCCTCTGGGTGTCGTCCCGCTCCCGCAGGCCGCCCACGGGGCAGTGGGTGATGCACTGGCCGCACAGGGCGCAGTCCGAATCCTTGATGACCCGGTTGCCCGACACGTCGATGGTGGTCCGCCCGCCGGTGCCCGCCAGGTCCCAGATGCCCAAGGTCTGGATCTTTTCGCACACCTGGATGCACCGCATGCACTTGATGCACTTGTTGTAGTCGTGGTACAGAGGGAAGGTGGTGGTCCAGGCCTTCCGCAGGCCCTGGGGCAGCTGGGTCTCGTATGGCAGGGTGAGAATGCCCAGGTCGTTGGCCACGCTCTGCAGGTGGCAGCTGCCGCTGCGCACACAGGTAGCGCACTTGCAGTCGTGCTGGGAGAGGATCAGCTCCACATTGGTGCGGCGGGTGGCACGGGCCCGGGGGGAGTTGGTGTGGACCACCATACCCTCCCGCACCGGGGTGTTGCAGGCGGTGACCATGGCCCGTTCCCCCTCCACCTCCACGCAGCACACCCGGCAGGCGGCGATCTCATTGAGCCCTTTCAGATAGCACAGGTGGGGGATGTGGATATCCGCCTGGGCGGCGGCCTCCAGGATGGTGGTGCCCTTCTCCACCTGGAGCACCTGTCCGTTAATGGTCAAGGTTACCATTCTGTATTCCTCCCTCCCTTAAAGCTGCCGTAGCCGAAGTGGTCGCACCGCAGACAGCGGCTTGCCTCCTGGTGGGCCTCCTCGCCGGTCATACCCTCCTTCACCAGGGAGAAGTCCCCGGCGCAGCACTCCAGCGTCCGGCTGTGCAGGTTTACCCGGCCGCAGGGGGGCATGCTGGTGAGATGGGCCGGGGGGACCTCCACATCGGTGCGGATCTTGTGGTTGAAGCCCAGAAAGCTGTCGATGTTGGCGGCGGCCACCTTGCCGGCGGCCACCGCCCGGATGACAGTGGCGGGGCCGGACACCGCGTCGCCCCCGGCGAACACATTGTCCACCCCGGGGACCGCGCTGGTGAGGTCGGCCTGAATGGCCCCCCGCTTGGTGGATACCCCGATGGCTTCAAAGGGCTTGGCCTCAATGGCCTGGCCGATGGCCACGATCACATAGTCACAGGGGATGCGGAACTCCTTTGCCTGGGCGTTCCCGGGGGCGGGCCGCCCGTCCCGGCCGTAGCGGCCAATGAGCTGGGGCCGGGTCCACAGGGCGGCCACCTTGCCCTTCTCGTCCGCCTCAATGCGGGCGGGGGCCTGAAGGGGCAGAATCTGGCACCCCTCCGCCATAGCCTCCTCAATCTCTTCTGCCAGGGCGGTCATGTCCTCCACCCGGCGGCGGTAGACGCAGGTGACCTGCTCCGCCCCCAGGCGCAGGGCGGTGCGGGCGGCGTCCATGGACACGTTGCCGCCGCCGATAACGCACACCCGCCTGCCGGTGAAGTCGGGGGAGCTTCCTTCGCCCACCCCTCGGAGAAGTTCCACAGCGCTGATGACGTTGGCGCTGTCCTCCCCCTCCAGGCCCAGCTTCTTGTCCGTGTGGGCCCCGATGGCGATATACACCGCGTCAAAGCTGTTCTGGATGTTCTCCATGGGCAGGTCCTTCCCGATGGAGACCCCCGTCCGCACGGAGATGCCGGCGGACAGGATGTGGGCAATGTCCCGGTCCAGGATGTCCTGGGGCAGGCGGTAGTCGGGGATGCCGTAGCGGAGCATGCCCCCCAGCTTGGGGCGCTGTTCATAGACGGTGACCTTGTGGCCCATGAGGGACAGATAGTAGGCCGCCGTCAGGCCCCCCGGCCCGCCGCCGATGACGGCCACCGTCTTGCCCGTGTCCTCCGCCCGCTCCGGGGCGGGCATATCGCCCGCATGATCCACCGCGTACCGCTTCAGGCCGCAGATGTTCACCGAGTCGTCCACCATCCGCCGGCGGCACTGGCCCTCGCAGGGGTGCTCGCACACATAGGCGCAGGCGGCGGGGAAGGGGTTGTCCTTTCGGATGAGGCGTACCGCGTCCTCGTACCGCCCCAGCCGGATGAGGGAGATGTACCCGGGGATGTCCACATGGGCCGGGCAGGTGGAGACGCAGGGCACCGGGTGGCTCAGGCCGCTGATGCACCGGCCGTGGAGCACGTGCTCCTCGTAGTCCTCCCGGAAGCCCCGCACCCCCCGGAGCACCATGTGGGCCGCCTCATAGCCGATGGCACAGTCGGCGGAGTCGGCGATCACCTGGGCGGTGCGCTCAATGAGGTCAATGGTCTCCATGGTGGCGGTACGGTCCAGCACCTGCTCGATGAGCACCGCCAGCTGACCCAGGCCAATCCGGCAGGGCACGCACTTGCCGCAGGTCTGGGCGTGGCACAGCCGCAGGAAGTTCAGGGACATGTCCACCGGACAAAGCCCCGGCTGGCTGGCGCTGATACGCCGGCCCATGTCCCGGTACAGATCGTTCAGTACCGTTTGGGCCCGGTCGGGGATTTCAATGGATAGACGGCTCAATGGTTTTCCCTCCTCGTTTATCGTAATGTAGCGGTTGTCAGTTCCTACAAAAAACGGATCGAAATTTGCCCCTGCTTTGATTTCTATGATACCGCCGGAGGATTCCACCGTCAACCTCTTTTTCCAAAAGGACCGGGCCGGAGTTTTCTCCCTCCGGGCAGGAAAAAATTCTGCGCCGCGCATGGAGTGCGCGGCGCAGAAGATTTTCAGGCACTGTTTCCGAAATAGGCCACCAGCAGGTCTACGCACGCCCCATAGGAGCGGATGCCCAGCTCCTGATCGTTGCCTTTCAGAAAGGAGTCGTACACCTGCTCCGCCGTCTCCTCCACGGGGGAGGACAGCTCCGCCCAGTAGGCGTTGTTGGCGTTCCAGTCGTTGGCCATCTCCTGGGTAAAATACTGCTGGACAATGGCGTTCCAGGCGTCCCGGTCCACGGGAGCCAGGGCGTTGCACAGCTGGACCAGGCCGAACAGGTACCCGGAGTATTGAAAGACCGGGTCCCCGCTGGTGACGGCGGCGGCAATGCCCACAAAGTTGGCCTCCTGCTCCGAGGCCACCATCCGCTGATGGGCCATCTCGTGGGCCACAGTGGCGGGGATCATGCAGGCCGGGGCGTCGATGTTCACGTTGGCCTCTCCGGTGAAGGGAAAATACACCCCGGTAAAGCCCAGAATACTCTGGAGCCGGGAGAAAAAGAGGGGCTTTACCCGCACAGAGGGCTCCAGCTCCAGAAAGGGGAACTCCTGGACCAGGTTCTCATAGACGGCGGGGCCCTGGTCAAAGACCGCCTCCAGGGACTCGGCAAACAGGCCGTTCTCGTCCCGCTCCACCTGGGTGGAGAACTCCGCCGCCTTCTGGGCAAACAGGGCGGTCACCTGGGCCAGGGTCTCCACCGAGTAGGGCTCTGCTTTGAGTCCGCTCCTCTCCTGAAAGCTGGAGGCGTAGTAGGCGGCGTTCCACATCCAGCTCACCGCCGCCCACAGCCACAGCAGGGCGGAGGCAAAGGCCAGCAGGCGGCGCAGAAAGCGCCGGCCCGCCCGCTCCCGGACCAGCAGGACCACGGCCCGGATGAGCCAGGCGGCGCTTCCCGCTAAAAGCAGGGCGGTGAGCACCTCCGCCACAGAAAACCAGGGGAGCAGGGACCACACCCGCCCCAGGAACTGCTCCGCCGGGGCCATGAAGCCGGATACCCAGCCGTCCATCAGGGCTTTTTGACCCTTGAGGCACTCAAAGAGCAGGACCAGCAGAGCGGGCAGGATCAGCATAACGGGCAAAAGAATTTTTGGGGGAGAAAATCGGCGCATTTGGGACTCCTTTCCGGAAAAACTGCGTGGGTCAGAGGCGGACCGGGCTTGTGGTCCACTCCCGGCCGGGAGTGGGGACGGCCTCCAGGCACAGGTCGTACAGGTCGGTGCACCGTGCCTCCAGGTCAAAGAGCCGCCGACCCGGGCCGTCCAGGCTGCGGGCGTGAGCGGGTTTGGTGAGGATGGGCAGATGGGCCCGCTCCTTCATCCCCTTCAAAACGGCCTGCCCCCGGCCGTTAAAGCCCAGCACCCGGAGATAGGGGGGCTGGGCCGGCCGGTCCTCCCGGGTGAGGCCCAGCCAGGCCCACACCAGCAGCCGCCGCATGCGGGCCTGGGTCCAGTGCTTGGGCTTGGCCAGGGCGATAAATTCCCCCAGGGTACGGCACTGCGCTCCTGCCCGCTCCAGCCGGGGCGGCAGGCCCTCTCCTGCGCCGCTGTCCGGGATATTGGCCCAGTCCTCCGCCGTCATGGTGCGCAGGCGGGCCAGCAGGCCCCGCTCCGCCCGCTCCAGGCTGGGGCCGCTCCAGCCGGCCCGCAGCACTTCCAACCCGTTTTTGGGGAGGTAAGGCGCCAGAGCCGCCCAGTCCTCTCCCTCCAGAAAGGCGCGCAGCTGGGTGGCGGAGCAGAACCGGGGCCGCTCCGCCCCGCGCATCAGGCTGTCGTGGGGGGCGCCCTCCCGGCGGATGGTCATGGGCCGGATGTTATGGTTCAGCCTGTCCAGGGCCCGGATGTATTCCACCCCCAGGTTGTTGTTGGGAGTGGACAGCAGACCGGCCAGCTCCGGTCCCAGCAGCCCCTCTACCGCCCTCTGCCGGGCGGCGGCGAAGGGGGTTCCCCCCTCTGCAAGGCGGCGCAGGCCGGCCTCGTACTCCGGGCTGTTGAGACAGCTGGCGGCGCGCCGGAGCTTGTCCGCGTCCCCGCACTCGCTGCCAAAGGAGAGCACGTCCACCACCTGGGCGGCGGCCAGCAGCCCCACCGCCCCCCGGGCGAAGGTCTCCGCCGAGGACACGGCCCACACCGTGGGCAGCTCCAGCACCAGGTCCGCGCCTCCCAGCAGGGCCAGCCTGGTCCGGGTCCACTTGTCCGCAATGGCGGGCCGCCCGCCCTGCACCCAGTGGCCGCTCATCACCGCTGCAACGGCGCAGTCCTCCCCCAGCTGTGCCCGGGTGCAGGCGATTTGATAGGCGTGTCCCGTATGAAAGGGGTTGTACTCCGCCACGATGCCGGCGATTTTCATAGTGTGCCTCCCTGTCTGTGGAAACGGATTTGGAAAAAGAGTTTCTTTTTTTTCGGGGAAAAAAGAAATTTTTTCCCCGAAAGTGGTTGTCCTGGCGGTGGAAAAGCGTTACAATAAATTGAACCGCGGCGTTGGACTGTCTCTTTAGTTTACTACATTCCAAACGTCAAAGACAAGCCCGGCAGTTGTAATTTTGGAAAAGGAGATTGATTCCCATGAACATTCTTGTCATCAACGCAGGCAGCTCTTCCCTGAAGTACCAGCTCCTCAACCCCGACACCCAGGAGGTGCTGGCAAAGGGCCTGTGCGAGCGCATCGGCATCGACGGCAAGTTCACCTATAAGCCCGCCGGCAAGGACCCCATCAAGGACGCCGACGTGGCTATGCCCACCCACTCTGAGGCCATTCAGACCGTGCTCCACGCCCTGGTGGACGAGAAGAACGGCGTCATCAGCTCCATGAAGGAGATCGACGCGGTGGGACACCGGGTGGTCCACGGCGGCGAGAAGTTCGCCCAGTCTGTCCTGATCACCGACGAGGTGATGGCCGCCATCGAGGAGTGCAATCCTCTGGCCCCCCTGCACAACCCCGCCAACATCATCGGCATCAAGGCCTGCCAGGAGCTGATGCCCGGCACCCCCATGGTGGCCGTGTTCGACACCGCCTTCCACCAGACCATGCCCCCCGTGGCCTACACCTACGCCCTGCCCTATGAGTACTATGAGCAGGACAAGGTCCGCCGCTACGGTTTCCACGGCACCAGCCACAAGTACGTGTCCCAGCGGGCCGCCGCCATGCTGGGCAAGCCCATTGAGGAGCTGAAGCTGATCTCCTGCCACCTGGGCAACGGCTCCTCCATCACCGCCATTGACGGGGGCAAGAGCGTGGACACCTCCATGGGCTTCACCCCCCTGGCCGGCCTGCCCATGGGCACCCGCTCCGGCGACCTGGACGCCGGCATCCTGGAGTACCTGATGCACAAGCACGGCTACAACATCGACGAGATGCTGAACGTGCTGAACAAGAAGTCCGGCGTGCTGGGCATCTCCGGCGTCTCCTCCGACTTCCGCGATCTGGAGGCTGCCGCTCCCCAGGGCAACCAGCGGGCTCAGCTGGCGCTGGACGTCTTTGATTACAGCGTGAAGAAGTTCATCGGCTCCTATGCCGCCGCCATGGGCGGGGTGGACGCCATCATCTTCACCGCCGGCGTGGGCGAGAACGGCCCCGACACCCGGGCCAACGTGGTCTCCGGCCTGGAGTTCATGGGCGTGAAGATCGACCCCGAGAAGAACAACACCCGGGGCAAGGAAGTGGACGTGGCCACCGACGACTCCAAGGTGCGGATTCTGGTCATCCCCACCAACGAGGAGCTGATGATCGCCATGGACACCGCGGCGATCACCCGCGGCTGATTTCCAACGCAGCAGCCCTCCCGGCGCATTGCGCCGGGAGGGCTTTCTTTGTTGGTGGGGATGACCAGCGAATTGCCGCGGCGCGGCAATTCGCGCAGGGCGAATTCACTTCGCCCGAGCATAAAAAGGACCGGGGCCCCCGGCGGGCCTTGGCCCGCTGGGGAGC
>ERZ1643251.5246-NODE-5246-length-10689-cov-5.485988_pt1 | contig 10689 bp, 7 predicted proteins | sample MGYA00579261_ERZ1643251 | MGnify/ENA primary metagenome ERZ1643251 (study PRJEB29033, sample SAMEA4952267) | chicken gut metagenome | biome: Broiler Chicken; feature: Gastrointestinal Tract; material: Caecum | place: Ireland | collected 2018 | study: Broiler...
CTTCGGCGCTCTGCGGCGCACCACCTTCCCTGACCAATCAGGGAAGGCTTTCATATAAGGTGTTCGCGCCGAGAGCGCGGGATAATAAATTCGGGTGGGCGGGCGGGCACCTTATCCATAGCAACAAAACAAAAAAGGCATATAACAGTAACAAAAGTAAAATATTATTCCCTGCCCCAAAACGAAGGAAGGCGCAGAGTGCTGCTATAACGGACAACAGGCGAGGGAGCATACTACCGTCGCCGAACAAGCGGTAGCGTGAGGCGGAGTATGTGACCGAGCACGTAGTCCGTTAGAGCGGTGCTATGCGCCTTCCCACCAAGGGAAGGCGCGAGCTTCCGAGCGCATAGTCCGAGGATGCGCGCTATGCGCCTTCCCCACTCACATCATAAGGAAGAGGAAGGCTCAAGCCTTCCTCTTTCTCGTGACGTAACCTATAAACTTTGAAAGTTCTACTATGGGAATGATCGCAAACCCTATCGCCATACACACGAAATACAGCCCTGCGGAGAGCGGCGTGAGCCCGAAAGCGTAATTGACGCCCGGGATGTAGATGATCGCCGTGGTGAGCAGGAAGGACGCGAGGGACGCGATGACGAGCATTTTGTTCTGATCCTTGGGGTCGAAGGCGGAGCGGCGGGAGGAGCGCACGTTGAAGGCGTGGAAGAGCTTTATTATACAGAAGGTGAAGAACGCGGCGGTGATGCCCGCGTTGTTTTCGTCATCCACGATCGCAACGCCCGTGGTCATGAGGTTGCCGACGAAGTACGCGAGCAGCGTCAGCCCCGCGATGATCACGCCCTGAACGAGCAGGTTTGCCCCCAGCCCCTCGGCGAACAGACCCTGTTTCGCGGGGCGGGGCGGACGGTCCATGATGTTCTTTTCCGCTTTCTCCACGCCCATCGCAAGCGCGGGGAAGGTATCCCCTATCATGTTTATCCACAGCAGGTGCGTAGCTCCCAGCAGCGTAAAGCCCATGAGCGAGGCGATGAACACCGCGATGACTTCCGCGAGATTGCTGGAAAGCAGGTACAGTATCGCTTTGCGGATGTTGTCGTATATCCGCCTGCCTTCGCCCACCGCGACGACTATCGTGGCGAAGTTGTCGTCCGCGAGGACCATGTCCGCGACGTTCTTGGTGACGTCGGTGCCCGTTATGCCCATGCCGACGCCGATGTCCGCGGCTTTTATCGAGGGCGCGTCGTTGACGCCGTCCCCCGTCATCGCGGTCACTTTGCCGCGCGCGCGCCAAGCATTGACTATGCGCGTTTTATGCTCGGGCTGCACGCGGGCGTAGACGGAATATTCCGTCACCTTTTTTGCGAACTCCTCATCGGACAGCTCATCCAGCTCCGCGCCCGTTATAGCCTCTTTGCGGCTCTTTATGATGCCGAGCTCGAGCGCTATCGCCACGGCGGTATCCACATGGTCGCCCGTTATCATGACGGGGCGTATGCCCGCCTTGCGGCACTCGGCGACCGCGGCTTTGACCTCGGGACGGACGGGATCCGTCATGCACTCCATGCCGACGAACGTCATGTCGCGTTCGGCGGCGCGGGCGTCGTCGGTGGGGCGGACGTCCTCGCCCGTGCGCATGGCGGCGGCGAGCACGCGAAGCGCGCGGTCGGCATACGACTTGTTCGCAGCCTTTATGTTTTCGCGGTCGGCGTCCGTCATTTCGCGCACGACGCCGCCTTTATCCAATATCTTCGTGCAGCGGCGGACGACCTCGTCGGGCGCGCCCTTGGTGTACTGCACATAACCGTCGCCGTCGCGGAAGAACACCGTCATCATTTTGCGGACGCTGTCGAAAGGCGCTTCGGCGACGCGGGGGTTCTCCTTCTCCGCCGCCGTCTTGTCGAAGCCGCCGCCGAGGGCGTAGGACACGAGCGCGTTCTCCGTAGGCTCGCCTATCACCTGACCGTCCACCACTTTGGAGTCCGAGCACAGGCTCATCGCCCGCGCGAGCAGATCGATATCCTCGCCGTAAGTCTCCACGACGGTCATTTTGTTCTGCGTGAGCGTGCCCGTCTTGTCCGAACATATCACTTCCGCGCAGCCGAGGGTCTCCACCGCCGTCAGCTTGCGCAGCACCGCGCCGCGGGCGGACATCTTGGTCACGCCCATGGAAAGCACTATCGTCACCACGGTGGTCAGCCCCTCGGGTATCGCGGCGACTGCGAGGCTGACCGCCATCACGAGGCTCGTGAGCACCTGCGACGCGCCGAGCGCGTCCGCACGGATGAGATTGACTACGAACACCACCGCGCACACCGCGACGACCACGACCGTGAGCAGCTTGCTCAGCGACGACAGTTTTTTCTGAAGCGGCGTTTTGCCGTCCTTGGCGGCGTCGAGCACGCCCGCGATCTTGCCCATCTCGGTATCCATGCCCGTGTCCGTCACTATCGCCCTGCCGCGCCCGTAGGAGACGTCCGTGCCCGAATATACCATATTCTTCCTGTCGCCGAGGGGGATGTTCTCGCCGAGGAGCTTTTCCGTCGTCTTATCCGTCGGGACGCTCTCGCCCGTCAGAGCGGATTCTTCGCATTTGAGCGAGGCGCTCATCGTGATACGCGCGTCGGCGGGCACGCTGTCCCCCGCTTCGAGCACGATGAGGTCTCCCGGAACGAGCTTGCTGCTCTTTACGATATGCAGTTTGCCGCCGCGTATGACCTTGCTCTCGGCGGCGGTCATTTCTTTGAGAGCATCTATCGCGTTCTCCGCTTTGGATTCCTGCACCACGCCGAGCACTCCGTTGAGGAGCACCACCGCCACGATGATCACCACCTCCGCAATGCCGCTTATATCCGGCGACCCCGCCGCCGTGCTGTTTATTATCGTCAGCACGAGGCTTATGACCGCCGCGACCACAAGGATGATTATCATGGGGTCCGCGAGCTGTTTGAAAAATCTCGCTATGAGCGGGGTCTTTTTCTTTTCGCGCAGCTTGTTCTCTCCGTAAGCGGCAAGGCGGAGCTCCGCCTCCTCTTCGCTCAGCCCCAGGCGCATGTCCGTATCCAGCGCGCCCGCCACCGTTTCCGCCGATTCGAGATAGTCCTTCATCGTTCCGATCTCCTTTCCGTCGTTCCTCTTCTATTATCCCCGTTACTTTCCCTTCGTTATCATATCCGCTTAAAAAACATGACCCGCGTACCTTGAAAACAGGTACGCGAGTCTCATTATTGAAAACGGTCCCAGACGGCAAACGCCGTCGGCTGTTGGGATACGTTACGCCTTGCGGCGCAAATTACTCCCTCGCATTCGTATGTTTATTTTGTATGTTTATTATAACCGCCTCCGCACGGTTTGTCAACCGTTTGCCGTAAAGATTTTCACGCCGCGCGGGTCGACGTCACGCTTTTTACGCGCTTACTCCGTTCTGAGGGCGACAACGGGATCCTGCTTTGCGGCTTTGGACGCCGGGATGAGCCCTGAAACGAGAGTGAGCAGCACGGAGAGCGCTATCATTATGAGCGCCTGCCAGGGCGGCAGCGCGGCTATCGTGTAAATGCCCGTGAAGCCGCCGATGATGAGGTTGGCTATAAGGCTGAGGATATACGTCACGATTATGCCTATGACGCCCGAGAGCAACCCGATGATGACCGTTTCGGCGGTGAAGAGGTTCTTGACGTCGCGCTTCCTGCCGCCCATCGCGCGGATGACGCCTATCTCCTTTATGCGCTCCACGACGGACACGAACGTGATTATGCCTATCATGACAGTGGAGACCACGAGGGATATGGACGTGAACACGATGAGCGCCACGGTTATCATGGTGATGAGCATGCCCACCATCTCCATGATGACGCCCACGGTATCCGTGTACTGCACCTGATCGAGCTCTTCCCTGTTCTCGTTCCACCCGTCGAGGTATTCGGTGACGAGATCTTTGTTCGCGAAGTCGGAGATGTAGAAAGTTATCCTCGACGGCAGCTCGCAGCCGCCCAGCTCGCTGAGGTACACCACCCTGTCCGAAGTGCCGTATATCGCCGCGACGAGCATGGCTTTTATACCCTCGTATTTGGCTTGGTAATCGTCGCCGAGCGGAGCGAGTGCGTCGTCTATCATCTGCACGAACTCCTCTTTGGAATACATGGATGATATCATGCCCAGCCCCGAACTCGACGCGCCCGAATTGCCGTATGTGCCGAAGCCTTCGGTAACTTCCTCCCGCACGTTGCGGATTATATCTCCCGTTTCCTCGTCCTTGTCGTCGTAATAGAAGTAATAAGAATACGTGACGTTGGTTATATACTGCTCGGATTCTTTAAGGGGGTCGCCGTCGGCATTCGTGAGTTTACGGGCGTTCCTGACTACCGTGGACATGGTCTCTTCATTCGTTTCGCGCTCGTGGACGTACGAGGAAAGCGCCTTGGTGTAATACATGCCGGACGACAGCGAGCCGTACATGACGTCTTCCTTGGGTTTGAGTATACAGGCGACGTTCAGCTCCGTGCCTTCGGCAAGCTCTTCCGCGGTGAATTCGTCGGCATACGCGTTGTACGTATAACTGTCCGGCATACCGCCCATGCCTGAGGTGTAATCATACACCACGTCGTTGGGATACCAATAAAATTTGTGCGCGTCTTCGCCGATGAAATCCGAATAGTCGAAAGGCTCGTCTTTGCTCATATGCGGCAGATCTGGATCGAAATACTCGTTGTAACCGCCGAGGTCGTCCTCTCCCGCCAGACTGAACGCGTAGTTGGCGAACTCGCGGGAAGACACGTAGCCGAACTGCGCGAGCATGAGGTCGGTCACCTCGTCGTCCGCATTGAGAACGAGCACGAGCGAGCTCTTATCCGACTGCTCGGGATACACGCCCGCGACGAGATCGTACTGCGAAAGGATGTACTCTTCGCTGTCGGGCAGCTCGGAGAACGTGCCTATGCTGCTTATCATGCTGCTGTAAGAGGCGTATTCCTCTATGTGGCTGAGCACTCCCGCATAAATGGCGCGTATGCCGGATATGGATATACGGGCGCCTTCGATCTCGTTTCCGTTGACATCGGTCGCACCCTCTTCGGCATATTCGTAATCGGTATAGATATTGTGCGCGAAGTCCGTACCGTAGTTATAACGCACCGCCTTGTAATACTCTTCGGGCATATCCTCGACGTACTTCACGTACTCTTCGGTTATATTGTTCGTTATCTGCGCGCCGCCGAGCTCGGTGAGCGTTTCCACTACGCTGTTGACGTAGATCTTATTATCCTCGTGCCACGATTTGTCCTCGTCTTCAAGCAGGCTCGTCGTAAGGCTGAGCAGCGAAGAGTAGTCTATCGCGTTCTCCGACACATACAGCGGATACCCGGACAGCATGTCGTTCTGCATGCTGTTTATGTACCCCGTGATGCCCGAGGAGAACGCCAGCACTATCGCCACGCCGATGATGCCTATCGAGCCCGCTATGCCCACCATGATCGTCCTGCCCTTTTTGGCGATGAGGTTGCGCCCGGACAGCGCGAACGCCGCGCCCAGACCCATCTTGGCGCGTTCTTTGGCGTTCGCATTTCCCTCGCTCTCCGCGCCCGCTTCGGCGCCGTCCGCCGCGGGCTGCCCGACGCCCTTTTCTGCGCTTTCGTCGTAAGGGTCTGAGTCGCTGACTACCATGCCGTCGTGGAGTTTTATGATACGCGTGGAGTATTTTTCCGCAAGCTCGGGGTTGTGCGTGACCATGATGACGAGACGCTCGCCCGCGATCTCCTTCATAAGGTCCATTATCTGCACGCTGGTCACAGAGTCGAGAGCGCCCGTGGGTTCGTCGGCAAGGAGTATCTCGGGATCGTTGACGAGAGCGCGCGCGATAGCCACTCTCTGACACTGTCCGCCCGAGAGCTGATTGGGCTTTTTATCCAGCTGGTCGCCCAGCCCCACTTTCGCGAGCGCTTCGGCTGCCCTGCGGCGGCGCTCCGCCTTGCTCACGCCCGCTATCGTGAGAGCGAGCTCGACGTTGCCGAGCACCGTCTGGTGCGGGATAAGGTTGTAGCTCTGGAACACGAAGCCCACGCGGTGATTGCGGTACACGTCCCAATCGCGGTCGGAGAACGAACGGGTGCTCCTGCCGTTGATGACAAGGTCGCCCGAGGTGTATTTATCCAGCCCTCCGATGATGTTGAGCAGCGTCGTCTTGCCGCAGCCGCTCGCGCCGAGGATGGAGACGAACTCGCTGCGCCTGAACTCCACGCTCACGCCGCGAAGCGCGTGGACGGTGTTCCCCGCCGCCGAATAATCCTTCACTATGTCTACAAGTCGTAACATTCGAGTTTCTCCGTCGAACAAAATACTATATGATAATATAACGCTTTTATATTAGAATAACATTAGAAAAACGTTAAAAAAAACGCAAAGCCTCTCCGCGGCGACGCCGACGGAGAGGCGGGATGACTTATGCCGTTAATTTACGGACGCGAACGTATACGCCGCAGAAAGCAGAGCCGCGATCGCACCGACAATGAGAAGCGCGTCGACGACCGTCATGCCGAAGCCGACTATGACCACGGGGAACGCCACGACCGCGCCGAGCACGACGAGCGCTATCGGGGACGCCCAGCCCCACGCGCCGCGGGCGAGGATGAACGCGACGGTCTGCGCGACGTACTGCACCGCCACGAGAGCGAGCAGGATGACGCCGGCGATCGTCCAGCCGTATACCGTACACACTATGAGCATCACGAGCGCCGCGACGTCCGCCGCCGCGAGCAAACATTTGAGAGTCGTTTTCATATATCGTTATCTCCGTGCAGGCGTCAAAGCACCGCTTTGTTGTACTTTTTCTTGAGCGCGCGCAGAGCGTCGGTGCTTACGCTGTAAAGCAGAGTGAGCAGCACCGCTCCTATCTGCACCGAAGCGAGCACTATCTCGATAACGCGGTAAGGCGTCGCGAAAGGCGTGGACATATCGCCGTTCCACACCGCGCCGTTCGCCGCGGTGAAGATGATGACGAGCACGAGCATGAGGACGGACGCGATAAAGGACGCCGCACCGAACACGCGGCGGCGGGTCGCTTCCCAATCCATGTTCTTGGACTTCATCACGAGATACGTCGGGATCGAGACGAGGTTGACCGCGCAGCAGACGTACATCAGAATGACGACGACGAAGCGCAGCATGAAATAAGGGGCGTAGTCCGTAGTGATCTCGTAAGCGAGACACCCGGGCGTACTGCCCGCCATAAGCAGGATATAGAGCACCGTCATGTATACGGTGATGACGAAAGCTATTCCGCTTCCCAGCAGATTGAGCTTTCCCGATCTTCTTTGCGTTTCCATACCTAAGAATTATACGATAAACCGCCCCTTTTGTCAACGAAAAGAAGCGGTCTCAGCATAATTTAATGTATCGGGCGCCTTCGGCGCGCCTTATTCCCGCCCCGTTCCCCCTCCTCCCGCGGCAAAAAAGCGAAACGGCAACGAGCGGAACGGTCTTATTTTATCTCAGTTTGGGAGAATTACGGTCGCGGACGAATTCCATGTACGACCCGCGGACCTCTTTGGCTTTACGGCGGGAGACGGGCAGGACGGTGCCGTCGGTAAGCGTCAGGTCCTGCTGCCCTATCACGCGGATATAGCGGCAGCTGACGATATACCCTTTATGTATGCGCACGAAGCCGCTCGGGGAAAGCTCCTCTTCGAGCTGCTCCATGGAGCGGGATATCACGACGGGGCGTTCGGTGTTTTCCATGTGCACGAGCTGGTCCTTGCGGTCGCCCTCTATATACATTATCTTAGCCACGGAGAGCGCCATCATGCCCTCTTTGGAGTTCACGAGTATGGAACAGACGTCCTTATCCTCGTTATACTTGTCTATATACGCCTCGATGACCGCGGAGATATCCTTGACGAAGGTGTTCTTGCGCACGAAGCCGAAGGGGTGCACCTCGAAGGTCTCGAACACCCTGTCCTCGCGCCCCGAGATGAATATGATGTCTCCCGACATGCCCCGCTCGCGCAGAGCGCGCCCGAGAGCTATGCCGTCCGTGCCCGGCATCTCTATATCCAGCAATATAAGGTCGAACACGTAGTTTTTCATGCCTTCGACGAGGGCTCGCGCCGACGAGTACGTGAACATGCGCGCTTCCGTGTTGTGCATGAGGAATATGTTCTCCACCGAACCGTAGATTATGTTCGCCGAGGTCTTGTCGTCGTCGCATATCGCAATGTTGATCATTTATCTTACCCCCCCCCGTCGGGACCTGAAGCATGACGTCTGCCGTAAATCTGCCGCAGGACGCGTCGTACTTGACCGCGCCGCAATATCTGTTCGCTATCTTCCCCACTATCTTCGTGCCGTAGCCGTGCATTTCCGCGTCCTTGGTGGTGCGCAGCGAGAGCACTTCGCTCTCCGTGCGCGAATCGTCGTAAACGTTGCGCACACGCACGAGGAGCGCCGTTCCCACGCTCTTTATCTCCAGCTCGACGGGCTTCCTCGCCTCCGCCGCGCAAGCCGCCGTCGCTTCCACCGCGTTGTCCAGCAGGTTGGAGAGCAGGCTGCATATATCGTTCTCGGGGAACGGCAGCTCGCGGGGCACGGCTATGCGCGCGTCTATCGTCACGCCCGCGTCCGCCGCCTTGCGCATCTCCGCGTTCACGACGGCGCTGACTATCGCGTTGCCGCAATCGGTAAGAGCGAGCGCGCCGCTGCCCATAAGATCGCGCTCCATGCTGCCGAACAGCCGCAGAGCCTCGTCGTACTTCTTCTCTTCGAGCAGCACGCGCAGCGCGGAAAGCAGGTTTTTTATGTCGTGGCGTATCTCACGGATACGCCGCACATTCTCTTCGGATACGCGCATGAGCCTGAGGTCGTTCTCCGCCGCTCGCTTTTCCACGAGAAGCGCGGTATTGACGTTCTGCGAATGGATGATGAGATACATCATGTAGTACGAGAACAGCACTATCGCCCACAGCGAGAAATTGACGAATATGATGAACCCACCGTACTCCGCGCTCGGGATGTTGAACATCTGCACGCCTATGCTGAGCACGGATACCGCGGCTATCGTGGCGGCGCTCACGCCGCGCACCTTCTTCTCGTCGTTGAGGCTGAACACGTTGACTATCACGATATCCGCAAGAGCCATGAACGCGAGCAGCCCGAGCGACACCCCGTAAAGGTCGCTGCCCGTGGCGTTCCTTATCACGATGCCTATCGCCTCGCCCAGACGGACGTGCACGGCGAACGTACACGCGCCGATGCAGGAGTTTATCACGCGCACGAGCGGACGCCTGTCCGAAGCGACCACCGAATACGCCGCGAGCAGCACGGGATACACCACATACACATGGTACGCCATGCCGCTCATACCGAATATCATGTACCACAGCGAGGACAGCAAAACGAGCGCCAGCCATACGCAGGGCACCGAAACGAGCACGCGCAGCGCATACCTCCGCGACCGCTCGAACCCGACAAGCAGGAAGGGTATGCAGAGGCTCTGGATCGCCCCCGTGAGAGGAAAAGACAATCCGAACGCCAGATCGATATAAAACGTTTTGAAAAACTCCAACATCACACCGCCTCGTCTTTCTGCCTATGATTTTACTACATATTTACCGTTTAGTCAATATTTGCGGTACAAACGGTCGTTTTCCGGAACGAGCGGTAAAAAGCGTCCCGCTCCCGGCATTGCCGAAAGCGGGACGTATGCGTAACGGTGTATGAGGGGTCGCGTTTACATCGGACCGGGTCCGCCGCCGAGACCGCCGGGGCCGCCGGGGCCTCCCGGACCTCCCGGACCGCCGGAGCCGCCCGTCGATATGCTGCCCTCGCCCGCCGCGGGAGTAACGGTCACTATATCGGCGACTTCTGAGTCGTTGAATATCACGCCGTCGCCTTTGACGTACACTTTGACATAATACGTCGTGCCCGCGACGAGTTTGACTTCCGCCGTCGCTTCCTCCGCGACCTCGAACCCGACCTTGTTGTTGATCGTGTCGCTCTCCCAGGGCATAGCCGCGGGGATGACGAAAAGCTCGAACTTATCCGAAGCGACGAGCGTTTTGCAGACCTCGTCCGAATACACTTCCACGGTGAATTCGGTGCCGTCGTAGTAGTCCTCGTAATTGGTGACTTCCACGACGAGACCGCTCGTGCCGTCCGCCTTCACGACGGGTTTGGCGACGTCCACGTCGCCCCACAGCATCGCGCCGGACGTATACGTTTCGCCGTCGAGATAGGTCTCGCCGTCGCCGAGAGCGGTGATGTCCGCCACGTAATAACCGGGCTTGAGATCGCCGAAGTTGGTGGAATCCATCATATACGTTATGGCGGTATCGTCCGAGCCCGGCACGCTCATGTTGGTAGCGGGCTCCTCGCCCGTCTTTTTGCCCGTGCTGTCCGCTTCATAGAGATACACCGAATATCTCACCGCGCCCGCAACGCCCTTGAAGGATATCGTGGGATATACCGCGGAAGAAGCGTCCGCTTTCGAGAAGTCCATCGACACGTCGGACACTTTGCCGAGCGTGGTCGTCGTCCGCTGCTCGACGGTATACTTTATCGCCGCCGAGCCGTTGGAATTGCCGTAAGTTATCGCGTCGCCGACGGCGATGACGGAGATGTTGTATTCGCCCGCGTCGAGCGGCGCGGCAAGCTCGATCGTCGTGCCCGTTCCCTGGGTGACTTTCGCCGTTTCGTCGCCGTCGCGGTAGACGTACACGTTGTAAAGCGTGGCGTTCTCCACTCCGG
>ERZ1643251.5247-NODE-5247-length-10687-cov-112.743416_pt1 | contig 10687 bp, 11 predicted proteins | sample MGYA00579261_ERZ1643251 | MGnify/ENA primary metagenome ERZ1643251 (study PRJEB29033, sample SAMEA4952267) | chicken gut metagenome | biome: Broiler Chicken; feature: Gastrointestinal Tract; material: Caecum | place: Ireland | collected 2018 | study: Broiler...
CCTGGATCTGATTTCAGGCGTTGGGTGTGGATCACTATTGCACCGTTCGTGACAAGGCGCAACTGAAGCGGCATAATCTGCGTGGAAGTATGAGCGCAAAAGGTTGCTGCTACGATAATGCCTGCGTGGAAAGCTTCTTTCATTCGCTGAAAGTGGAATGTATCCATGGAGAACACTTTATCAGCCGGGAAATAATGCGGGCAACGGTGTTTAATTATATCGAATGTGATTACAATCGGTGGCGGCGGCACAGTTGGTGTGGCGGCCTCAGTCCGGAACAATTTGAAAACCAGAACCTCGCTTAGGCCTGTGTCCATATTACGTGGGTAGGATCAGTTGCCGGGCAACGAGGGAGACCGTCATCCCCGGTTCAAAGCTCTGCTGAACAATTGCGATCTTTTCCTGTGTGGTACGCCGTCTGCGTTTCTCCGGTCCTAAGACATCAATCATCTGCTCTCCAATGACTAGTCTAAAAACTAGTATTAAGACTATCACTTAAATAAGTGATACTGGTTGTCTGGAGATTCAGGGGGCCAGTCTACACCTTCTGTTGAACTCTGTTATCATAATGAGATAAGCAGGCAGATATGAAAAATAACAGAACTGAGTTTATTCCCCGCTTTAACCTCACATTATTATTACCCCGTTACTGGATGACGTGGATAGGTATTGCCATTATCAGTACGTCTGCAATGGTGCCCCCCGCACTGAGAGATCCGTTACTGGGAAAACTGGGCAGGCTGGTTGGGCGTTTGGGGAAAAACGCACGTCAACGGGCGTTGATTAATTTATCGCTTTGTTTTCCGGAGTACAGCAATAAAAAAAAGGAGAATATCGTTGATGCCATGTTTGCAACAGCCCCCATGGCCGTTGTGCTTATGGCTGAATTAGCACTGGTCGGGCCTGATAAAATTTCGCATCGTATACGCTGGAATGGCCTGGAGATTGTGGAAAAGATGGCACAGAACAATTAAAAAATCATTTTTCTGGTGCCACATGCCTGGGGAGTGGATATTCCCGCAATGCTGATGGCTGCGTCGGGCAGAAAAATTGCAGCGATGTTTCATAACCAGAAAAATCCGGTGGTGGATTATGTCTGGAACAGTGTTCGTCGTCGTTTCGGAGGAAGACTGCACGCACGTAATGACGGTATTGGCCCCTTTGTCCGCTCCATCAGGCAGGGATACTGGGGATATTATCTGCCAGATCAGGATCATGGCCCGGAATCCAGTGAGTTTGCGGATTTTTTTGCGACGTATAAAGCAACTTTACCGGTTACCGGACGGCTCAGCAGGATCAGTGGAGCACAGATAATACCACTTTTCCCGGTTTATGACGGAAAGACCCATCAACTGACCATTCATATCAGCCCGCCACTTACGATACGACAGGAGAGTGATGCTCATATTGCGCGACAAATAAACGAAGTAGTTGAAAATTTCGTTCGTCCACATCCTGAGCAGTATACATGGGTTCTCAAATTACTGAAGACGCGTAAGGCAGGGGAAGATGATCCTTACTAACCACACTGGCCTGCCTTGCAACTGTGGATGCGGGTCATCCGCCCCACAACGGCGACACCACCGGGTTGTTCACAGCGGAACAGTTCACCTGGCTTACCGCCGGTGTTGACTGGCAACCTCTCTCTGCTAGGCCCTCCCGGTATGGATTGAATAACCCATACTGGCAGTATGATCAGTAGTCAGTATGGCAACCTATACATGTTCAAAGATTTTACTTTCCATGATCTGAAAGCTAAAGGGATTTCAGACTACGAAGGACGCGGTCGGGATAAACAACTTTTTTCTGGTCACAAGACGGAAGGACAAGTGCTAATCTATGACAGAAAAGTTAAAATTTCACCAATTCTTGATGTGCCACTACCTATAAACATACGTAATTGTTTGAATTATGGCGGAGAGAGGGGGATTTGCCCCCCGGTAGAGTTGTCCCTACTCCGGTTTTTGAGAGCAATACTATTATGAATTAATTGAATCAATATGTTATATATTTTTCTTGAAGAAACCCCATGAAAACGCTAAAAAATAAAATAGTTAGCATAAAGAATTAAGAATATTCCAAACAAACAGACAATAAATAAAACAGTAATCGAACAATTGATAACGACAGGATGTTCTTTTTCCGATCAACAAAAATCACTTGGCATCTCGTTTATTGTTCGATATTACCGTATTGCTCCTAAGTTCTCTAAGGTGTTTAATACTGCTTTCATTTCGCGCAAACGGCGATAAGTCTCGCCGTTGTTACCTGACTGTACGATAGTAAACCGCGGCACGTTCCTGCACACGACGTACCTGCGGTACCTGGCTATGTCAGTGTTTCGATTCTTAAGTTTTACTTCATCACACGAATGTTTTTCACATCAATCTCAACACTGTTCCAGTCTTTGTCTACTTCACCTTCAATACGGACCTTATCCGTTGGGGAAATGCTTTGTCCCATCCAGTATTTATCGTCAATTTCGACATAAACAGTGCCGCTATTATCACGAAACTCGTACAGCTCATGACCGACGTGCCGGATAATATTGCCTTCTAATACAACCCATGAATCATCCCAACGGGTTTTGGCTTGTGAAACAGATGAAACAGCAGGTGACGGGCCAGCAAACCCTCCTTGAGAATATTTCTGCTGCCCTTCAGAAGAAACAAAGCCCGTTTGCTGAGCAAACGCACCAAAAGAAAAGGCAGTAAACATAATAACAATTAAGGTTTTTTTCATTTGTTTTCCCCTTGTTTAAATCTCCAGGGCAATTTAATGAGAAATTCTTAATTAAATCTTAAATTAAGGGTCGGTGAACTCTCATTGCCGGCCATCGTGATCAACGCCATTATTCAGTCTCTTCCTTACCTGCAGAAGCGAGAGACCTAATGGAGAAAAAAATGCCCCCGCGCAGCGGCGCCAGTACTACGACGACTGGCTCACCAGCGGAATGTGTAAGTCCGCGTATGCCCGCCTCCACGTTAGCAACCTGTCCGGCGACAACCATCGCGATGGAAGCCTGTGGTGGTGCTCATTTAATGATGCACAAACTGACCGGGCCGGAGCATACACCAAAGCTAATCACGCCCCTCAATAATATTGCACTACGTAAAAACAGGCAGGATCACAGGGGGTACCAGGTCAGAATTCGCGTAGCGCATCTTCTCCTTCTCTGCTCTGTTCCCTTTCTGGTTCACTCCTGTTTGTCCTGGCATTACTCCATTCTCCCAATTCTCCCAAAAACGGCAAACCAGCCCTTAGCCCGCGCCACGACTGGCTTAATACGGGATCCCTGCTGCAAAACGTACCTTTACGTATTTGGCTTTACCCGCAATAATGCGTGATAAGCAAACAAAAGGATCTGCACGCTGCGATTTATTGTCGTGGAAGGATCCGGGCGTTCAGGTCAGAATACCTGTATCCATAAACAGTGCGTGTGCTACGTGAAAAATAACTCATGAACAATGTCATTCCCCTGCAGAATTCACCAGAACGCGTCTCCCTGTTACCCATTGCGCCGGGGGTGGATTTTGCAACAGCGCTCTCCCTGAGAAGAATGGCCACTTCCACAGGGGCCACACCGGCCTACCTGCTGGCCCCGGAAGTGAGTGCCCTTCTTTTCTATATGCCGGATCAGCGTCACCATATGCTGTTCGCCACCCTCTGGAATACCGGAATGCGTATTGGCGAAGCCCGGATGCTGACACCGGAATCATTTGACCTGGATGGAGTAAGACCGTTTGTGCGGATCCTGTCCGAAAAAGTGCGTGCGCGACGCGGACGCCCGCCAAAAGATGAAGTGCGCCTGGTTCCGCTGACAGATATAAGCTATGTCAGGCAGATGGAAAGCTGGATGATCACCACCCGGCCCCGTCGTCGTGACCATTATGGGCCGTGACCGACGAAACCATGCGCAACTGGCTGAAGCAGGCTGTCAGACGGGCCGAAGCTGACGGGGTACACTTTTCGATTCCGGTCACACCACATACCTTCCGGCACAGCTATATCATGCACATGCTCTATCACCGCCAGCCCCGGAAAGTCATCCAGGCACTGGCTGGTCACAAGGATCCACGTTCGATGGAGGTTTATACCAGAGTGTTTGCACTGGATATGGCTGCCACGCTGGCAGTGCCTTTCACAGGTGACGGTCGGGATGCTGCGGAGATCCTGCGTACACTGCCTCCCCTGAAGTAACGGCACTTCCTTATATAAGCAGTGGTCAGCAGAACAGACATAACATAAGCTGGAGCAGGTAGATAAGCTGTAGTGAGTAAACCATGTTTTATAAAGGGAGAAATGCCTCAGCATCAGGTTACGGGGTGACTCACGTAAGGGACAGGCAGATGGCAGCTCAGCCACAGGCAGCACTGCAGGAAACTGAATATAAACTGCAGTGAGCAGACCACTCACTGCACCTGATAATATAAGCTGTAGTGAGTAAAGGAGCACTCTTCACTGACTACAGTTTATGTTCAGCGGGATTTGAAGAGTTTTTCCAGGTCATCCAGCGTGATGCCCAGTTTTTCAAGCAGGGCAAGCTTCCCCGCCATCTCCGGACTGACTTTTTCCGCAGGTGAAGGTGGCAACGGATTTTCCTTACTCTCATCATTCGGTGCTTTTAACCGGGGACGCCGGTAGTGAATACAGAAGAGTTTTGTTCGCCCCCGCTGGATCTCCGTGTAATCAAGATATCCAATCTCGCGTAACTGCTCCATTGCCCGTCTGACCGTCTGGTTCTGAGAAAATACCGGAGACTTCAGATTGAGGCGTGCACGCAGCCGCGCCAGCGATATCGGTGCCGGATCCCGGGGCAGGCTCTCTATAAAGGTGTAGAGTGCCTGGGCGGACTCCCGTCGCTTCAGGGCATTAATCGCCTTAAGCTGGAGAAGGACTTTTCTGTCAAACTGGTACAGTTCAAACAGGCGGGGATCAGCCTGTAACTGAACAATATCCCGCTCAGTATCGTAGTAGGCTGACTGTACCAGATGGGTGATGTATTCCCGGGTGTGCTTCTCATCGGTGCGGGAAAAGGAGATCACGGTACCGGCAATGCGTTTCAGGGAAGGGCTGATGCGCTCACGCAGCCTGCGTGATGACTGGCTTGAGGGTATACCACACAGTTTTGCAAACTCGACAAAAGGCAGTTCAACTTTGTCACCAATCACGTTATGGCGGGCAAAGGAATGAATGATCCCCACCCAGGTCTTGAAATCGTTATCCATATCCAGCCGGGGGCCGGTGATCTCAACCTTATCGAATCCTTCTGCACGGGCCAGGGAAAGACGCGTCAGTTCTTCCGTGGCATCGGTGCGTGACAGAGTATTTTTTTTACTGTTCTTCAGTGACTTAAGGGTCGGTACAAAGACGCCCAGACGCATCAGCGCCACAGGTTGTACGGTGTTGTTATTGTTTGGTGTCAGTGTCACCAGCTCACCGGACGACTTATCCACCTCGCCGAACAGTTTTTTGATGTCTGAATTTTCGTTTTCCAGAAAGCCTCCTGCCTGTGGACAGTAAAAGAATAAACAGCAAATCGTGTGTCAGAGCCCCGCTAACTGACTGAAGAAAAACCTGCAGTCTGTATTTAACAACAGAGTCTGGCGTACTGACCATAGTTTATGTCATTAGCTTACTTCAGTATATGCATTACTGAATACAGCTTATCATTAGCATATTACAGTTTATCAGTAACATGCCACAGCTTATGTGATCGTGGTCCCGGCCCATGAGTGACAAGGTTTACAGCGATATGGGGATCTTTAATGGATCCTTTGTTGATCATTCATGGATCTGTTTACTGGATCGGGCCTCTGGATATGTGGATAAATCATTCCAGAAAAACAACGTACACTACCGATTATGAAAGCTTCAGGGCGTACCTGCTCACTGTAACTACAGATACATTGCGCTTCCTCGCCGGTTCGCGGGCTTCGCCCGGTCACCGGTCTGCGGCGAGCACCGACAACATACAGACAGAAGTCGCCTGATATACCGATAATGTATATATACCCCTCCTATACTGCGTACTCTCTGAGGATGTGCAATGTGATTTATGCAGTGGCGTTCGTCAGGAATGTGTAGTGGATCATAAAATCAGGACACCGGAACAACCTGTTTACATTTTTCTTCATGCGGCAAGGCGATAAACCACCATTGTTTGTATGAGGTCGATAAACGTTGTAATAAGCATTTATCCACTGATTTATTCGCGTACTGCATGGCAATCACCATAACCACCTTTCGGAAGCCATTCACTTTTAAGGCTGCGAAAGACTCTTTCCATCGGCGAATTATCCAGACAATTCCCTCTGCAACTCATACTTTGCATTACCCCATAACGCCAGAGTAACTTTCTGTATTTATTGCTTTTATACTGAACACCTTGATCTGAATGAAACAGCAGGCGACCATCACGTGGTCGTGTTTCCAGTGCATTACGCAAAGCCCTACACACCAACTCAGCATCAGCGGTTAATGAGAGGGCTGAACCGATAATCCGCCGTGAATTATCTCATTCTTTCACTGGCAAGATTATAAACGTCACTGCGCTCACGTTTACCCACTGCTACAACAGCGATAATTAATTGTTCGTCAATCACCTGATAGACTAGGCGTAAACCTGACGCACGTAATTTTATTTTGTAGCAGTCCTTTATCCCGCGCAGTTTTGCGGAAGGAATATGCGGATTGTCACAGCACTTTTTTAGCTTTTTCGCAAACTGTTGCTGAATAGTCTTGTCCAGTTTTTGCCACTCTTTCAGCGCATCTTCCCTGAATTTTACCTGATACCTCATAGGTATTTATCCAAGTCCACATCATGCAGCGGTTGGTTGCTGCGTTCGGCTACCAGTTTAACCAGCTCCTGATCGTCCAGGGCATCGAGCATCTTTTCGTACAGCTCTGCGGGTACACAGTAGAAAGCAGGCTGATTACGGTTCAGGATAGCGACCGGGAAACCATCACCGGCGCTGACTGTCGCCATCGGATTTTTCTTCAGCTCGCTGACACTGGCGCTTGTATCACTGAGAATAATGTTAGGCATAGGCCACCTTTCAAGACTATTTAACCAGTCTCAAAGATACTCCTTATATGACCTGTTAACAAGTCTTTTTGTTGTTTTTTATACAGATGGACAGAATCACCTGAATGTCCAGGTAGTGCGGGAATTAAACAAGGGGCGTAAAAAAGGCCGCTTGCGCAGCCTGATGATGGCATTCAGCGCTGATAGAGCCGAACCCACTCGATGATCTCGTTAAGCTGGTCGTTATCCAGTTCCGCGCAGTTCGCAAAAATTGCTTCCGCCACGCGCCCCTGATGCTTTTCAGTCGTGGAACCGATACCCGCCACGCCGCCCATACCTTGTTGTCCGTTGTCAGTAAGGACTTGCCGCCCCGTTGATGTGACAAACTGTTGAGCCTTGATTTCCATCATATTATCCCTGTTTGAGCACTTTGCCGTGGCATCACTATACCAGGGGAGATCTCACGCTGCCAGCAGAACTGGACGGAATAACCTGAACGTCCATTCTGGCATGGCATCAATGAATGTCCGTTCTGTGCCAGAGGTGGGTGTCACCTACCCGTATCCTAATATAACACTCTGACGCGCCCAACGGTCTTGTCTAACCCCTCGCCTGCTCAGAGACAATGTCTAACTATGCGGTTTGATGTGAATGGTGACTTGCAACGTACGATAATTTAATGGTAATGCAAAATATATTGTACGTCTTTCATGTTTGTGTACAATGTGATTGAACTTTGTACGCAATATATGGGCAGGGAATCTATCTCAGAGGAAAACTATGAAACGAGATTACGGTAGTGTCGGTACCATAGCGCTCAGAGCAAGTGCTCTACTTCAGGCCATGAGTCGGGATATTGAGGAGCAAAGAAAAGAATTCAATCTGACAGAGTATCATCAAACATATACTCGTAATGCGGTCGCAAAATTGCCGAAGCTGAGCCGACGCATCGTAGAACTGGCCGTTAAAGAAATGGAAGAAAGTGGCTATGAATTTAATAAAAAGCGGGTAGGCAACGTCGAGCAATATGCATTAACAATTCAGAACGTTATTGATATTTACGCTCACCGACAGATACCAAAATATCGCGATGTTCATAAAGAACCTTACGTAATTTTTGTCGTCAACTTGAAAGGTGGGGTTTCAAAAACCGTCAGTACAGTAACGCTGGCGCATGCACTACGAGTACATCCGGATTTGCTGCGTCATGACCTTCGTATCCTTGTGATCGACCTTGACCCGCAGGCGTCCAGCACTATGTTTTTGGACCATACCCATAGTATTGGTACAGTCCTTGAAACTGCCGCCCAGGCAATGCTAAATAATCTCGATGCTGAAACACTGCGAGAAGCGGTTATCCGACCCACTATGATTCCTGGCGTTGATGTCATCCCTGCTTCTATTGATGACGGCTTCGTAGCAAGCCAATGGGAGTCTTTGGTTGCTGAACACCTTCCTGGTTTTAAGCCTTCTGAAGTACTCAGGAAAACCATCATTGACCGTATCGCTGATGATTATGATTTTGTCTTTATTGATACTGGCCCTCATCTTGATCCATTTCTTCTCAATGGCCTGGCGGCGAGTGATTTACTTCTCACCCCTACTCCCCCGGCACAAGTTGATTTCCATTCAACTCTCAAATATTTGACTCGTTTACCTGAAATGCTAGAACGTTTGGAAGAAGAAGGCGTTGAGCCCCGCCTGAGTGCGAGCATAGGGTTTATGTCCAAAATGACCAGTAAGCGCGATCACGAAACTTCCCATAGCCTGGCTCGTGAAGTGTATGCGAGTAATATTCTTGACTCATCGCTTCCGAGACTGGACGGGTTCGAACGATGTGGTGAATCTTTTGACACTATCATCAGTGCTAACCCTGTTTCGTATCCAGGAAGTGCAGAGGCATTGAAAAAAGCTCGTACCGAAGCGGAACGATTTACTAAAGCCGTTTTTGACCGCATTGAATACATTCGGGGAGCATCTAAATGAAAAAGGTTTTAGCTCGAGGGCGAGTTCTCGGCAATAGCAATTCAGAGTTCGCTCGCATGCTTGAAGGTGACGGAGAGATCAAAACGTTTACTCTTAAGTCTGGGAAACAAGCAAAATTCATTAAAACGGTTGTATTAAGCGGAGATATAGAATCTAAAACGTTCGTTGATGCATCTGTTAATGGACGCGATCAGACTATGCTTTCGCGTGAGTCAGTTAGTGACATAACTCGCACGATTAAACTTCAGCAATTTTTTCCGGCTATTGGTCGGGAAGTAGATGGACGAATTGAAGTATTAGACGGTACGCGTCGTCGCGCTGCCTGTATCTATAACAACGTAAAATTCGAAATACTGGTTACAAAAGACAGTATTGATATTGCCGACGCGAGACAACTTGCAAAAGATATACAGACAGCCAGAGAGCATAGCCTCCGAGAACTAGGAAAACGCCTTGAAGTTACTTATGGGGCAAGTATGACAAAAGAAGAGATCGCTCAGGCTGAAAGCATCTCTCCGGCAAAAGTAACACGCGCATTTCAGGCGGCATCAGTACCGGATGAAATGATCTCTGTATTTCCGGTAATCAATGATATTTCGTTGTCGGACTATCAATTTTTGTTGAAACTGTCTGAAAAGGCAACCAACAAAAAAATGTCAGTGGAAGAATTTATGGATAGAGTTCGCCAAAAACTGATGGCTTTACCTGACTATCCAACAATTGAGAAAAGCAAAATCCTGGCGGTCTTCAGGTCTGAAGGAAAATTGCTTACAGACCGGCCTGTAAAAACAGTTGAAACTGAGAAGTTGAAAGAGTTTTCTGATCGTAACCAATTTGCCAGAAAGAAGACTGACCCCAGAAAGCGTCTTGTTGTTTATGAGTTCTCCCGCATATCTAATGAGGTGCAGTTAGAAATCGATGAGGCTATAAAAAACATTCTAAGAAAACTGCCTGAATAGGGTATGCCGGGTTAATATCAGGATGCCAAATGGCATCCTTTTTTTGCAATTTTCACCACGCTTTTTTCATGCTTATTTTACTGAATATAAAGTATTTTTTTTAATTCTTTCATCGTGAAATCACCATGAATTTCTTTTTTTCAAAGTCTGGCGACCGGTAGTTCGTTCCAGCGGGTAGTGTATGTCGGTGACAACATCTCACGCTTTATCTGCCTTTCTGGCGCAATGCCTCGGCCTGCAAACCACACTTTCCCCAGACCGGAATGGTTAATGCTGTCCACGACTTTCAACGGCTGGTTACTGTTGCTCCGGGGAGCAGTCACTTATGTGGCCGCCGTGTCGTGTGCGGGCGGTGCCGCGGAATATGTGAACAACGGAGGAAATCCCATGCAGTATGCAAAATCTGTCATTCTGAACGTTGAAGAAATCGACTGTCTGTCTTTTCTGCCTTACCTGTTTGGCAACGATTTTCTGTATGCCGAGGCATCTGTGTACGCGCTGGCGAAAAAAATGATGCCGGAATATGAAGGCGGATTCTGGCACTTCATCCGCCTACCGGACGGTGGCGGTTACATGATGCCGGATGGCGACCGTTTTCATCTGGTCAACGGTGAAAACTGGTTTGACCGTACGGTCAGCGCCGATGCCGCAGGCATCATTCTGACCTCCCTTGTGATTAACCGCCAGTTGTGGCTGTACCACGACAGCGGGGATG
>ERZ1643251.5249-NODE-5249-length-10681-cov-6.906079_pt1 | contig 10681 bp, 11 predicted proteins | sample MGYA00579261_ERZ1643251 | MGnify/ENA primary metagenome ERZ1643251 (study PRJEB29033, sample SAMEA4952267) | chicken gut metagenome | biome: Broiler Chicken; feature: Gastrointestinal Tract; material: Caecum | place: Ireland | collected 2018 | study: Broiler...
TGCGCCCATAAATATCATGGAAAGTTTTGCCGAATGCTCACAGGTTTTAAGAAAATGATTCAGCTTGACAAAGGGTGACGACAATTTGTCCGGCAATGTTTCTGTACTCATGTTTTCCCCTCCGAAAATCAGCCGATTTCCATCGCCCTTTTGATATCCGATACCGTATCGGTAAGTAATTTTTTCAAGGATTCATCTGTCTTATAAGCGCTCGGCTGACCTTTCCCCGTTATCGTTACGTCATTGGCAACTAAAGCGAACATTGAACCGACCGACGGCCAAATAAAGGTCAGCGCCCGCACGGACGGCATCATCGTCACGCGCCCCGCTTCGACGCGGGTGTAGACCATTTCACTGTAGGCGTTGGTATCATCCGCCTCCGCCGCATCCTTCCGTGCAGGCACGACGCCAAGCATGGACGCGCGTTTGACGACCTGTTCGTATTTTGACGCGAAATCGACGAACAGCAGGCTCGCTTTGGGCGCCTTCGTGTAAGAGCTGATCGCATAGCCGTTTACCCCGCCCATCGTGGTCATCTCGAAAGTGGCGGAATCCGCATCGTCCAAATCGCCCGATTCGGGAAGGGCGGGAACATCTGCGACTTTCAAATTTTCGCGCGCCTTGTTCATTGCGGCGCTCTCGGAAATCCCTTCCGTGCGCTCGTACTCGTCGGCGAGCGCGTTCAGGAATTTGACGTACACGTCGGGCGTGGTGATGGTGGCGAGGTATTTGCCGCTGGCAAGCGCATTATATGCCTGCACGGTATAGGCGTCGCTTGCAGCATCGCTGTCCATGACGGACGCAAGATCCTGCATGACGCGCAGCCCCTTGTACGCTTCGCCGTTCGCAAACCCTATATCATCCGTTGTATCCCCGAAAATATAAGCGCCGTATGAAAAAAGAAAACCACTGTTGAAATATTCGTTATTCAGCGAATGCACGTAACCATAGACGGGATTATCATTGGTGGAAGTTGCACGGACTTCCTTGCTGTATTCGTACAGGGAAGCGTACGATTCGAGCACGTCGGGCGTGCCGTTCCCGTCCGTATCCGGCTGGTCGGCAAACTTATCCGCCCGGTAGAACAGCACGAGCGTCTGCACGTTGATGGGTACACCGAACTGCAAATCCATATCGTAGCGGTTCATGGAAAAAGTATCGGAAACGCTTTCGTCCAGCTTCCCCTCTCCGTAGATGTCCAGTTTTTCGGTCGGCAGCGGCAGAACGTGCCCGTTCTCCGCATAGCGCATGATGACGTCGTTGGCGTTGTACAGCACGTCCGGGCCGTAACCGAGCGGGCCGTTCGTTTCGAGATCGGTGTACTGGCTCATGTTCGCATCCTCCGCCTTGATGCCGTATTCGGCATACTCCGCGTTGAACGCGTCGATCAGCTCGTCGAAATACCCTTCGTCGACCGCCGTGTCGTTGTCGAGGATCTTCAACGTAACGTTCTGCTCCGGCTCGCCCTCGAATTTTGCCATCAGCTCTTCGTACGAAACCGAAGAACTCGTTCCGCCTCCCCTGCACGCTGAAAAGAGCGTTAAACCCAACACCGCCGCGGCTATAACCGCGATTGCCTTTTTCATAACAATCCTCCTTGAATCAGATTGATTATCATAAAATCATACGATTTTATTTCCCGTTGTTTGCCGCCGAGCACACGGCGGATAACGCTGCCCGTATTATTGACCGCCAACAGCAGATCCCCGCGCCTGATCAGCAGCAGCCCGCCCTGCGCCGCGTAGTTGATCTCCTCCGAAACGATTTTTTTCCGCACGCCGATCAGCCTCTTGACCGCGGCAAACACCGTTTTGTTCCAATGCGATTCGTCCCAATCGAATGTGCGGCGGCAGTCGGGGTCATACCCGCCTTCCATCCCGATCTCCGTGCCGTAATAGATGCAAGGCATTCCTACCGAAAAGAACAGGATCGCCAGCGCGCAGAGAAGGCTGCGCACGTCTTTCCCGCTCTTTTTCGCGAGAGTCAAAAAACGCTCGGTGTCATGGCTGTCCAATAAATTGAGCATCATGCGGTTGACCTGGTCGGTGTTGCGCATGAGGATATGCGAAAGCCTGTCCGCCATTGCCTGCGCGTCGAATACGTCATACACGAGATAATCGAGGCAGGCTTTGGTGAGGGAATAATTCATGATCCCGTCGTATTCGTCGCCGCGAAGCCAGGCGTACGCATCGTGCCAGTTTTCCGCGATGAGAATGACATCCGCCTTCGTACGCTTGATCTCTGCCCGGAACCGCCGCCAGAACACGTCGGAAACTTCGTCCGCCACGTCCAGACGCCAGCCGTCGATCCCGTATTCTTCGATCCAATATTTCCCGACGGAGATGAGATATTCCTGCGCGGCGGGCGTATTCGTGTTAATTTTGGGCATATAGGTACAACCCGCAAAATGTTCGTAATTCCCCTTTTCCGGGTCAGGTTTATCGCCGCGGATGAAAAACCAGTCGTAATACTTCGATTTCCTGCCCTTTTCGACCACATCGCGGAAAATCGGGTTCTGTTCGCTGCAATGGTTGAAAACGGCGTCGAGGATAATGCGCATCCCGCGCGCGTGCGCCTCGGAAGAAAGGTAGCGGAAAGCTTCGTCGCCGCCGAACATGGGATCGACGCGGAAATAGTTGCGGATGTCGTATTTGTGGTTGGAACACGACTCGAATATCGGCGTGAGGTACAGCGTATTGACGCCCAAATCCTGCAAATAGTCGAGCTTTTGCCGTATTCCGTCGAGGTCGCCCCCCGCAAAGCTTTTCGGGTTCGGAATGTCTCCCCATTTCAGATTGACGTATTCCTTTTTGTCCTGTGTATCCCCTACAAAGAAACGCTCGACAAATATCTGATAGACGATCGCCTGGCGCACCCAAGATACCTCGCGGTGCACGTCGCCCGGGTTGATATACGGGCATTGGAAAAAGTTGAAATAACCCAGTTTAAAGTTATATTCTTCCGTTACACCGTTTTCCGAAAAATAGAAATCCCCCTCCTCCGTATGCAGAAGAAAAATATACGCGAGACGGGTATCCGAAAGCGCCATCTTGATGCAAAAATAGTCGAAAAGGTCATCCGAGCAAAGCAAGTACATCGGGCTTCTTTCCCTCTTTTCCGTCCATTCGTATTTCATCGAATAGATGATGTCCGCAGAGCGGACTTCTCCCTTTGCCGCGCGCAGGCGAATGATCAGCTCGTTGTCTGATACGGGAAAGCTGTAATTGGATTTGATTGCATGATAGACCGCTTGCTTGTTCATCGTCTTTTCCTCTTAATTGCATATCTGCCGTCGCAGACGGCAGATACGGCCATGGCCGTATCTTTTTCGTTATGATACTTAACTGTTTAAGTTAAACTGTTAAGTATATTCTATCACAAAAAAAACATTTGTCAATACCTTTTTCAAAAATTTTTTGAAAAATTTTTCAGACGCCGGGAAAGCGATAAATAAATCGTCATTTTTCATTTTGACATTTTCACATAATGTTGGTATAATATAGAAAAACAATGGCAAGGGAAAGCCTATGACGAAAAGAGCCACCATCCGGGATGTCGCACGGGAGGCGGGTGTGTCTGTTGCCACCGTTTCGTACGTCCTGAATAACAGACCCAATCAAAAAATTTCCGACGATACAAAGAAAAAAGTACTGCAAATAGCAAACCTTTTGCAGTACTCCCCCTCTTTTGCCGCAAAGCAGCTTACCACCGGCAAGAGCAATATCATCGGCATTCAGATCGGGCGTTATGCTTTGCGCAATACCGATCATTATGATTTGATCAATGTTTTGATCGAACTGTTGCTGCAAAAGGGATACAGTGCGATCTTTTTACCGCCGATCAAGGGCGATATGCTGGAACCGCAGCCGAATATCGACGGTATTATCTGCCTGGATCTTTCGCAACGAGAATTCGAGCTTTTAAGCAACAACTATCTTGTTCCCATCGTTTGCTCGGATATGATCGTGAATCACTATCTGTTCTTCCAAATTTACAGCGATTTTTCCGCTCTTCCCGAAAAGCTTGCCGATTTCCCGAATTATACTGTCCTCTCGGCGCGGCCGCACAATGAAAATTATGCGGACTTTCTTGCGGAATCGCTGAAAGGGCACATCTGTTTTTGCGATAACGCGCAAATGCTGTTCGGCCATATCCGGCAGACGCCGCCTCCCTACGTCACGTTGGGCGAATACCTGTCGCTTTGTGCGCTTCTCTCCGTACCGAAAAAAAATGTACTGCCCGTTCTTTCCGCTGCTTCGTACGATTTCCCCGTAACGCCGTTTTACCGCATCGATCTCGCGCCGAAGGCTTCAAAGCTCATCGATGCCATGTTCGACGCGATGGCGCGCAACCCCGTCGACCACGATATACGCGTATCGATTTAATCGGGCAATATTCCCCTATTTATCTTGTTCACGTTTTGAAAAGGAACCGACGGCAAACACGTCGGTTCCTTTTACTTTTCTAATTCAACTCTATCATTATGATTACAAGCAAAGGATTATATGGCAACACTATACTCTTCAAAATGTCTTTTTCCTCAAAAACATACTCATTGAAATATATATTTGCACTTTTACTTTTAAACGCCAACCGATTCCCTTGCTGATAATATTGTCTTTCTGCTTCCATTAAACGAGGAATCTTATCGCTCATAGTATCTCGATAATCTCCAAAAGCGACATTCGACTTTATTGTTGAGCGCGGTAATCTCAATATCAGTTCCCCTTCGCTGCTCGCGCCTAATGAAAAACCATATAATCTTAATGATTTACATTGTAGCCCGACTTTTATCTTTTTGCCGTCGCATATTATTCCTTTTTTAATTGTCCTGTTATATACTTTGATTGTCAACTGCTCAGATAACTGATATTTAAATTGTTTTACATCTTCAAATATCATAACAATACCTTTTTAATATATTGCTCGCCACGCTTTATTTCAGAAATAATTCTTCCTAAAGCAATCCCCTGATTCAAAACAGGACTGTCTGAAAAATGAGCCGATAAATAAGCATATCCGTTAATAATTTTACGGAATGCTCTCCCTAGTTTTTCTTTCTTGTCTTTATATACAAAACACATTTGATACTTTTGTCTAATTTTTTGCCAACGTAAATCATCCAAAGACTTTGCACGTATAGGATCGCAACACAATTTTTCTCGAAATAACACGGACAAATATTGCGCCAAAATCCGATATGAACTTTTTATTTGAGTTTTGTATTGCTTATATCTTTTTTGTGTATCTTTTACATAATTTTTAAAATTTATCTCTGATATTTTTTCGAAAGTGACAAATGGATCCCTACCTGTTTTCATACATATCAGTCCTTTTTCGAATGCAATTCTCAAAACTTCAAAGCTTACAAAATGTTTACCATACCTCATATCGTCATCCGAATTTAGTTCCAAAATTTGAAACTGCCGTCTCCTAAAATCAACCCCACAAATTGATATATAGTGATCAATGTGTACTTTCTTGTAAAGCTCTTTCCGAAACGGCAAATAGTAATAATCTATAATTATTATTGAAGGAGAGCCTATTTGCAATCTTTTTATAAGTTCCTGACAAATATTTTGTTTCGGAATATACTTAAGTTGCCGGATGCCTGTATATGCTTCAAATTCCTGCTGCGAAAATATTTGTTGCTCTTTTGTCGTTAATTCATTTGACCCCTCATCCCTTACATATAAATTTAAATAATTAGCTATCACATATTCCGGCTTTACGCCAAAATATTTATAACAAGCCAACATCTGATGGAAATAGCAACTCCGAAAAAAGAATCTATTGAATGCTTCAAAATCCTTTAAGAAAATAGTTTCTTGGTCGTTCATTTTATTTTTTCCCCGTAACCCCTAACTTTATGTCATCACATATCTCAATTTCATTGCATCGCATATACGAGGGGAGATACTTCTTGCATAACCTTTCTATATACTCTTTTGTAACAATAGCCGAATCTATTGGTTTTACCTGCATACATATCTTTTCTCCTAAAAAATCGTCCTTTTTGCCGAACACCTTGCAATCAGCTACATATTTATCCGATTGTATAATATTTTCAATCATAACCGGGTCAATCGATACTCCCGCCCGCTTTATTAACCTATCTTTTCTCCCCCAAATCCACAATTTTCTCCCATGCTTTTTACCTCTGTCATTTGTATAGAACCAACCGCTTTCAATCCTTTTTCCACCAATATAACCACGCATAATTCCCGGAGATTTAATAATAATTTCATCGTTGACAACTTTCACTTTAATCCCCCTCAAAATTTTCCCTGCGTATCCAGTCTGAATTGTGGATGGAAGCTTTGCCATTGAAACTCTTGAAGACGCTTCTGTCATTCCATAACCACAATAAAAAATTGTTCGCGGTAAACCTGTTTTAATCTTTTTATATACACTTTCGGTCAAAACCTCTCCTGTGATAACACATTTTTGTAAAGAAATGTTTGTATGTCCTGTTAAAAACGCACAAATGCAAGTAGGAGTCGTGTTCCAAACCGTGACATTATTGGACTGAATTATGGTTGAAACTTTTTTTGGAATAAATTCTCCGTCATAAAAGACAAATTGCGCTCCTTTATATAATCCCGCTAAAAAATCACCTACAAGCGCTGCAATGTGTGCCAAAGATCGAGAAATTAATATCCGATCCGCTGCCTGATATCGAACAGCTCTTATTATATTTTTTATATTAAAAATTAAGCCCTCACCCGACAGTTCCGCACCTTTAAATCTCCCACTGGTACCGGAGGTAAATACTATAAATGGATACCGTTCACAATTAACTGACATATCCGATTTTATTGAGGAATTATAAATGCAATCTCTTACATCTCGATCTGTCAACTCATAATAGTCATTGATTTGTTCATAAATATTGCTTAATAATACGTCATTCAGATTTCTATTAATAGGGATACTTACTTTACCGGCAAAAAGTCCCGCCAAAATCCCAATCGACATATTTAACCCCTGTTGGCAATGAATCAACACCTTCCGCTGACACTTTTGTTTCAAAAAACGGCAAACTGTAGTAACCATAGACAAATAATCTAAATATGAGATACGTCGTTCCCCATCCTCACAAAAAACATTGTTCTTATATTTTCTAATCTTCCTATAAAGCAATTCCGATATATTCATAAATATTTTTTCACTATCTCCGTTAAATCTTTAACTGTTTTCAGCTTTTCCGGGTCAAGATCATCATCACCTATTTCAATCCGAAAAGTTTCTTCAATGGAAACTATTAAGGATACCATCATCAATGAATCAAAGCCTAAATCCTCTTTAAGCGTTGCTTTTTCATTAATTTCTGATGTAAACCCTCTCGTTTCTATGATAAGTTTTTTTATTCTATCTTCTAAGTGGTTAATCATTTTCTGTAATCCCTTTTAAATAATTTAACTGATCAAATTCAATATAGCGGTCTTTAATGCCTTGCGTTGTCTTAAAATAAGTTTTTGTATTATAGTCATATACCAATAATTGTTCTTTAACGCATTTGACATCCTCAATAAATTTTACAAATGAATAGTTTTTCTTTAATCCGGTAAAAACATCTGCGAGATCTTGCAATACCGTATAGCAAATACCCTTTATTTTTGAATCCTTACAGTAATGCCATAATTGCCCTAATGAGACTAAACCGTTAGATAAAAGCAAATACAAATCTAATAATTTGTATAAAGATTGATTTTTTTTCCTTTTCCACATTTCAAATACAACACTTTCTTTATACTGATGCAACACTAAATGCAAAAAAAATTTGCTCTGCTCTAAAGTCCTTATCCCCTCTTGAAGGACAGTATCAATTAACAGAAATTCGACCCATTGGTTATCCGGTTCATTATCTACGGAAAAATTTATATCAACTTCTACAAATGGTTTAAGTTTATCTCCTGTAAGTAATATATACGGAGCTGTTTCCCCCCTCGTCATTCTTCGCTTGATAATTTCCTGTCGCGTAAAAGGAATAAATTGATTCGTTTTACAATCGTATACTCCTTGACGAAATCCTAAAGAAGATAATATTTCATGCACAACCGCTAAATCTGCTTGTCGTACCAATATATCGATGTCGTTTCCGTTCCTTTCTCCTTCACAATATATTTGTATCTTTTGAGGAAATCTTCTAGTGCTGTAATATTTATTTGCAACTTGTTCAAAATGCGTTCCCGAAAGAACACTTCCTTTTAAAAACGCATATTTTTTTAGTCTTTTTTCGAACGCATCTCCGATTCGTTCAATATAGCTGCGATTTTTCTGACACAGTAGCGTTCGAAATCTTTTTTGCTCTATTAATAGTTTTTCTATCTGTTCCGGAATCGTTATTCCTTGCAATATCGCTTTCCGATAAAAAAACAAATCAACCCGATGCGACTGTAAAAAACCCAATACCGAATACCAATCAATAGGAGATTCTTGTTTGTTCACGTCCTCTTGCAAAACCGAAATAATTAAATTTAAATCCTTTTTAAGCATAAATTTTTCTCCAAAATAGCTGTAACTCTTTGAAATGCGTTTTCTGCCGAGCCGGAAGTATCAATAACATGAAAACGATAAAATTTGCTCATTCTCAAAAATTCATCATGCACTTTCTTTAAAAGGATTTCATCAAAAAATCGGTTCATTTCTGATGGTCTTTTTTTTATGCGATCTATAGCCTGGTCCGCAGGACATGTAGCTAAAAAAATACAATTAGGTCTCACTATTGATCGTGCGGCATTAAAAAACCACTTTTCTCGTCTATATCCTCTTGCTAACATATTTGCTATACTCGTGTACAAATATCTGTCACAAATAACTATTTTCCCTTCGCACAAAGCAGGTCGAATAATTTCATAATCGTGCTGCACTCGATCCGACAATGTAAGTAATTGAACTGCTTTATAACAAATATCTCGATTATCTGCAGAATACATCATTTTTTGGAACAATTTTGTTTTTCTGCTCAAATCAGTCGGTTGTTTAAGACAAATTACTTTATCAGAACCAAAATTATTTATTAAATAGCTTTGCGCATAATTTATCAAAGTAGTTTTTCCCGCCCCGTCTGTTCCCTCAAATACTACTAATTTACCTTTATATGGGGAGCTTTTCAAGTGTACGTTCATCCGATCATCTATCTCCTAACTATCATATGCTCACTATTCTCCTCTATCTGAGGAATGTCCTTATTCTCACCATTTGCAACTATCTGCGATATCTGTATCTTTTCATCTTTCATATCTAGGTTTATTTTTTTACTCTTTTCAAAAAATTTGTCTGCTATTGCGTAAATGGAAAGACTCAATGTTGCGCTTGTTAAAGCATGCGATAAAGTATTGGCATCCCACCACGTTAGCCCGGTGGTAAAATACGTATAGCATGCTGCAAACACAACACCCAAAATAAATGGAATTAAGGTTATATACTTATTTAAATTGATTCCTTGTGCTGCATATTTATTTGTTATAAGTTTAAAAGGAATTTTAATAAAACCAGTGACAATAATTATTAAAATTGCCATAATAACATTATCCAATCCATATATCTCAATCGTATTTATAATATTTTCCATAAATGCCTCTCAATTCTTTTATTAAATAAGAAACTTAATTTCATTTCGTTTAATGTTAGAATATATTTATTTTCCAACACTTCACAATTTAAAACATCGTATACTACTTGTTTGTTCTCTCGTTCGATAATCACTTGTTCCACCACTGGGAAAACATTACTGTCTGCATTTGTCGAATTCTTATCATATACATAACCACACTTACATAATTCTTTATTGAATTCATCATAAATTTTGTTTAGCATATAATAATATTTCCCTTGCGACATATTCATTTCATTGGATACAAATATGTAATTTGCGCCATCTCTATATTTTTGCTTCAAAAAAATTTCTATTTCCGTATCTTGATAGCAACTGAATATTTTTCTGCGAATACCTATCCAGCAAGATAGCTGCTGCTCATTTTCTATTCTCTTAATTTTTTCTTCCTTTATCTTTCCCGCGCTCACTTGGCTATTGTGCTTGTCGATCAAAAAATTCATTTTCTTTATGAGGGATTTATTAGACAAATAACTGCTGGTAAAAAATTCATCTATAATCGTTTTTATCTTTACCTTTTGCGAACTCATCTTTTTCCCTCCTTCTTTAGCATATCATAAAAAAGAGTCCTGTTTTTTTAAAAAATGAGCACTTTCTATCTTATAACCGTTCCATCTCTATTAACTTAATACTTAACTGTTTAAGTAGCAAAGTTAATTCTATCACAGGGACAAACATTTGACAACCAAATGCTGATTTGCCTATATAAAAAAAGAGTTGCGCTTTATTTGCAACCCCATCGTTCCTATGCTCCATGTTATTATTTGTGTTACTGCCCTGATACCGATACTACCTCATCGCTTATTATTTCGGCCATTTTTATCGGACGGATTCAATTTCTTTTAGCTGTAATTTTTAATCAAAATACTGGTTGAACTAATGGTTAACTGCCGGCCGTTCCGCCAACAAGCACCGCTTATATTATATCTACTCATTGTCCTATTCACCTGTAAAGTATTTTCCTCACCCCCCCCCTGTATATCAAGGGGGGGGTAAACTAAAACGCCAGTCAAGTACCACCGGCTGAGCCGGTGGCTTGATTAGGCGCTTCAAGCGCATGGT
>ERZ1643251.5250-NODE-5250-length-10680-cov-11.614588_pt1 | contig 10680 bp, 11 predicted proteins | sample MGYA00579261_ERZ1643251 | MGnify/ENA primary metagenome ERZ1643251 (study PRJEB29033, sample SAMEA4952267) | chicken gut metagenome | biome: Broiler Chicken; feature: Gastrointestinal Tract; material: Caecum | place: Ireland | collected 2018 | study: Broiler...
TTTTAAAGAGTTTAAAGCTATTTTCAAGCGATTCGACAAAACAAGACAAAAAAAGATGTTCTTCACATCTTCATTGCTTTAATATTTTTCATAATGAATTTTCTCAGGATAATAATTATCATTAGGTTTTAGATCCAAAGCAGAATAACCAAGAGCAATAACACTAAAAATTTGATAATCTTCTGGAATAGCTAAAACCTTTTTTTCTTTAGCCGTTTTCTCTAAATCAGGATATCCACCTAACCAACAAGAACCAATTTCCATCGAAATAGCTTCAAGCAAAATATTCTCTGTTACGGCTGCGCAATCAGCTTGCCAATGTGGTGTTTGTTCATTATCTCCCTTTGATACAACAACAATTGCTGCTGCAGCTTCATTAAGCATTTTAGAATGAATTGCCGTATCTGCCAAAGCCTGTAAAGTGTTTTTATCCTTAACGAGCACAAATTCATACGGCTTTAAATTATGGGCAGACGGAGCATTCATTCCAGCCTTTAATAAAGCATCTAAATCATCATCTGAAATAGGCTTATCCAAAAACTTACGTACACTTCTTCTCTTATAAATTTCTTCCATTTTCATCTATCCTTTCTAAAATAATACTACCACGAAAAAAAAGAAAAGAAAACAAACTAGACACTTATTTTCTTCTCTAACTCACTTTTATATTCACGGCAAGCTTCATCCAAGTCCATAAACAGATGATCAATATCTTCTTTACTAGAAGTTCTTACTCCACTTGCATACTTATGTCCTCCACCATGATACCTAGAAGCAATTTCATTTATAACGGGTCCTTTGCTGCGAATATTGACTTTATAAACATCATTTTTGGCATCATAAGTCACAAAAGACCAAACATAAACATCCTTCATATAATTAAAATCATTAACCATATTAGAAGCTGTTGAAGAATCTACTCCATATTCCTTTACAACATCATCCGAAATGCGTATTGAAGCGAAACCATTTTCACTCACTTCCAAATTCGTAGCTAAATACCCATGAAAACGAATCTCCTCCAAAGGTCTTTCATAAAGCTTCTCATAATATCTTGTAAAAGGAAGCTGAGTTTCCCGAATTAAAGAAGTTACAATTTCAAAAGTTTCCAAACTTGTATAAGAAATAAGAAAACGATCACTATCCGAAACAATCCCTAAAAATAGATTTGCTGCTACAGGAATAGATATTTTAAAATTGCTTTTCAAAAGCATCTTGGCAATCATCTGACAAGTACTTGAAGAGCCATCCTCAATCCACTCTAAACCACCAAAATCCTCTTCATAAGGATGATGATCAATCTTGATAATTTCCTTATACTTAAGCCCTTCAATACCATCAACTCGGTACAAATTCGGTACATCCAGCGTAATTAACAAAGCATTTTCCAAACTAGCTACATTCACTTTATCTAAATGTCCATACTTCTTAAACTTACTTACACCAGTTCCTACTGCATAAACATGCTTAGAAGGATACTTTTCCAAAATTGCATCCCTCAAAGCCACCTGACTACAAATCGCATCTGGATCTGGACCAATATGTCTTGCCAAAACAATCGTATCATACTGCTTAATTTTCTTTAATACTTTCTTGATGATATCATTCTTCATGTAACACTCCTAACTATTTATTTTCAAGATAAAAATACGTATCACGAGCAATCATAACCTCTTCATTTGTTGGAATAACATATACTGGGATAGTCGAATTTTCCGTTGTAATCTTACCTTCATGAATATCATGGTAACTAGCAATTTTTTCGTTAAAATCGTAATCTAATTCTACACCCAAGAACTTTAACTTTTCAACAATTTTTCTACGTTCATAAGCACCATTCTCACCAACACCAGCTGTAAAAATAATTGCATCGCAACCTTCTAACTCAAAATAATACTTAGCAATATAATCAACAATCCGTTTAACAAACATATCTAAAGCCAAAGTACACTTTTCTTCACCAAGTTTTACACGATCATAAATATCTCGCATATCGCTGAATCCTTCACTAATCGCTTTAACGCCACTTTCCTTATTTAAAACCGTATTAATCTCTTCTGTCGTCATACCTGTTTTTTCCATAATATAAGGAATAATTGTCGCATCAATATCACCACATCTTGTTCCCATAATAAGTCCAGCATTAGGCGTAAATCCCATCGAAGTATTAACACATTTACCATCCTTAGTTGCCGTAATACTTGCTCCAGAACCAATATGACAAATAATTAACTTTAAATCTTTACGATTCAAGAAATTAGCCATATATTCAGCAATGTACTTATGACTCGTACCATGTGCCCCATAACGACGAACCTGATACTTAGTATACCAATCCATTGGTACTGCATACAAATAATTTTCCTTACTCATTGTCTGATGATAAGCCGTATCAAATACCACAACATGAATAGCTCCTGGAACAACTTCCTTAGCCGCCTTAATTCCTAATACAGCTGCTGGGTTATGTAAAGGGGCCAAACTAGACAAGGATGCAATATCTTCGACAACCTCATCAGTTGCCACAACACTCTTTTGATAATGATCAGCACCTTGAACAACCCTATGTCCAACCCCTTTAATCTCATCAAAAGATTCAACAATATGTAAATCCTTTAACTCTTGCATCAGAATCTTAAACGCTTCCTTATGATCCTTCATGGCCACTTGTTTTTCAATCTTTTCACCATTTAATTTAATAGTATAAAAGCTACCTTCTATACCAATACGCTCAAAATATCCACTAGCAAGCACCTTCTCTTCAGGCATCTCATAAGCTTTAAACTTTAAAGATGAACTTCCCGCATTAACGGACAAAATTTTCATAATTCTTCAACTCCTGATACTATTATACAAGAGATTGAACTTTTTTACCATGGTTATTTTACATTAAAGACAATGTGGGCCTGTTCCAAGCTTGCGAACTTCCTTTTCCGTCTCACATCCAACCGAAATAAATTCATGACCATAATCACTTAGCAATGTTGCTTTAACCTGTCTGGACAAACTCACTTGCGAAAGATCGATCTGTTTCATTTTCATCACCTATAATTAGTGTGTATAAAAATGACTATCTTATGCATAATAAAAACGGGTGAAAATATGGATTACTATAATCAAAGAATTAATTGCAACGTACACATATGCAAATACTTTGATAAACAAGAAGAAAAATGCACACTTGGAGCCATCACCATAGATCAAGAAAATAAACAAACGATTTGCAAAAATTTTGAAAAAAGGAATTAGAGATACTCCTCAAATTCCTTTTTCTTTTCGCCAGAAACAACCTCGTGCTTTTTAATAGCTTCCCAAATAAGCGTTTCGTAATCAAATAATTGTTCATATTCGATACACTTTTGTAAATCCGGATTAATCACCGGATGGCGAGGTACAAAAATCGTACAACAGTCTTCATAAGGTAAAATACTCGTTTCATAAGTTCCTATTTTTTTGGCAACATCAATAATCTCTAATTTATCAAAACAAGCAACCGGCCGAATCACAGGCATACGCACAACTTCATTAATAACACTCATACTTGTCAAAGTTTGACTTGCAACCTGTCCAATTGACTCGCCATTAATCAAAATCTTACAATGATTCTGATAAGCAACTTTAGCAGCAATCCGGTACATCATTCGGCGCATAATTGTAACCAAATATTCATGAGGAACCTTTTTATAAATCTCTTCTTGAATAGCTGTAAACGGAATAACATGAACCTTTATTCTTCCCCCATAACGACTCAATATCTCTGCCAAACAAAGTACCTTTTCTTTCGCTTCAACACTCGTATGAGGAGGACTTTCAAAATAAATAGCCTCAAGTCTGATCCCCCTTTTCATCGCCAGATATCCAGCCACAGGACTATCAATTCCTCCCGATAACATGAGTAGTCCCTTACCAAGCGTTCCCACCGGATATCCACCAATACCAGGATAACTATCAGAATAAAGATAGGCATGATTATATCTTATTTCAACATGGAACGTAATCTCAGGATGATGCACATCAACACGCACATTTTCCTTGTTTTTTAAAACAACCCCACCCAGATATTTACTAACTTCCATACTCGTCATAGGATAATCTTTAAAACTGCGCTTTGTTTCAATCTTAAACGTTTGAAAGTCTTTCTCACGAATAACATTTTTTAATTCCTCTTCAATCCCTTTAAGATCATTGGAAGGTAACTCATAACCTAAAACAACTTCATGAATACCAAACGTATGTGTCAAAACATCTAAAATAGCATCATATTCCTCATAAGCCTCGACAAACATTCTCCCTTTATCATACTGAATATGTACATCATACTTTCCTAAAGCTTGCTCTAAATTCGTTTTAAGCTGTTTCAAAAACAATTGGATATTATCTTTTTTAGTATTTAACTCAGCATACTTTAACATAAACAATTTTTTCAAATTACTCACCTCGTCTTAAAAGATCTTTCTTATTGTACCACAATTACGTGTAAAAACAAAGTAAACCGAGATTTTCCTTCTTCAAAAACCATGATAAAATAAATAGGAAAGGATATAAAAATATGGAACAAGACTATCAAAAATTTTCTTTTCAAGAATTAACAAACTTCTCAACAAAAGAAATTGAAAAAATAGAATTTTATCACAAACAAACCCCATACGATAAGACTATCTCACAAATAAGCATAAAGGACTCCCTCCCTAAAATACGCGACATCTACTACAACAAACAAACAAAAACAATATACATTCCAACTTATCTTTTCCTAAACGAACCAAAAACGTTTTACAATATCGTGAGTCTATGCTATCAAAACACTACAAGTCAAACCATTTATATTGAAAACAATACTTTTTTTAGAGACTCTTGGGAAAAAATCTTAAATAACCCCCATATTTCGACCATCTACTATAACCTTTATGAGCCTTCCTTCTTAACCGCCGAAAAACTACGTCAATTAAAAACCAAATCAAAAACAATTTATGTAAAAGAATTCTCACCTCATCTTTTCCCTAGATTAAACAAAGATTTCTTTTTAAGTCAAACCTTCCATGACCCGGGATACCCTTATGACACAGGCACAGTCCTTCTTTCAAACCCCATTTTAGAAGAAGAATTTTCCTATTTGCAAAACACAACAGACATTATAATAAGTTATTATCATGAAACAAACTTAAAAGCCATTCTAGATTACCTTACCAAAATAAACTATCAAGGAACAATTACGATAAAAGCTTCTTCTCCTGGACAAGACTATCTCTTCTTAAAAAACTATCAAGAAACGCTCCATTTAACCATTCAAGAGTCTTACCTAGACAAAGCCAATTTAAATTACAAACCAACAGAAGAAGAATTTTTTAAAACCAATGCTAAACTCCAAGAGCTTCTGATTCCCCTAAAGCATAGTCCTTTAAGTCCCTTTGAAAAATACATTTTTCTCTATGACTTAGTCAAAAACTACAAAACATACAAAGAAAATCTATTAGACGTATATGACGCTCGTTCCATTTATCGTATTTTAGACAATGAATTCATGGTATGTGCTGGCTATGCCAATCTTTTAACAAACCTATGCGAACTCGTTGGGATTCCATGCGAATATATAGGTTGTGCGGTAGGAAACTACCAAAGTTGGAAAGACAACGAACTTTTAGAAACCGCGCTAAAAAAAATTCCTTCCATTACTCACAAATTTCTTGTTCGCTTCCAAAAACTTTTTAATAAATTCCAAGACCTTACAACCAAATACAAACTCGTCACACCTAAATTAACTAAATCCTATCATGCTCGTTGCTACGTCTATCTAAAAGATCCAAAATATCAAATCGATGGCTTTTACTATTCCGATCCAACCTTTGAAAATCATCGCGATTATAACTACACTTTTCTAGCTTTTACCGATCATGAAAATTCCCTTTTCCAAGAAACATGGTACATGGATGCAATGGCCTTACAGGATTGTCAAACCAAAGAAGAATTCTTTGAAAAACTAAATCATTTGCAAAAACAAAACCCAAACAAGACCTTATTAGGAGTAATAGAACCCATCGTCAATATTTTGAAGAAATTTGAACCCCAATGGTATGAAACCTTAGAAAACACATATCCTCTAGTCTTTCAAAACCGAACGTACATGTATGGTTATGACAAAGAAGCAAACTCTCTTTTAGATGAGCTTTATGATTTCATCACAAAAAAAACCAACCACCCAATTCCTGAGGAAACAATGATCGAAGCAATTTTGCAAGTGAAAAATTATGAATATAAAGACTGGACAAAAGAAGACTTAATCACCTACGAAAATGCCTTAAAAATCGTCCTCTCCCAAAACAAAGACGAAAACTTCTATAAAAACGAAGAAACCAAAAAACACCACACACTATAAAAAGCAGGGCCATTCCTGCTTTTTTCTAATCCTCTTTCTTTAACAAACTAAGCTTTTGATAAACAAGCTTAAAACAAGCCAAAAACTTATTAATTTCATCCGTCGTAGTCAAATAAGACAAACTAATACGTAGTGTACTGGATGCCCTTTTCTTATCCCCATACAAAGCCATCACGGCTGTCGAAATTTCCCCACTTGAACAAGCCGTATTGGTACTAACATAAATTTCATACTCTTCTAAAGCATGTAAGAAAGTCTCAGCTTTAATATCCGTTAAGGAAATATTCAAAATATGTGGAATACAAATCTTGGATTGATTAATCAAAATACCTGGATATTTTTTTAAATCATTAACAACCTTATCATTTAATCTTTTTATAAAATTTTCTCTCTTATCAATATCATTGGTCGCTAAACGAATAGCCTTAGCAAATGCAACAATCAATGGCACCGCAGGTGTTCCTGGATTAAGCATATTGGTATGTCCACTTCCATAGAGCAAAGGACGCATGGAAACACGACTATTTTTATACAAAAGTCCTATTCCCTTCGGTCCATAAATCTTATGAGCTGTCACACTGGCCAAATCCACATCATGAAAATTCACCGATACTTTTCCCAGAGCCTGAGTCATATCACTATGAAGTAAAGTTTCACTATTCTCTTTTTTAATGATCTGTCGGATCATCTTCAAAGGCTGTCTAACTCCTGTTTCACTATTCACGGCACAAATACTAACCAAAATCGTATCAGGTCGAATCAACCTTTTCAAATCATCAAAATCAATAAGTCCATCCTCTTTATTATCAACATAACTTACTTCAAAACCAATACTCTCTAAATAATTACAAATCTCATATGTAGATGGATGCTCAAGCTTAGAAACAATCAAGTGATTACCCTTTTTCATATTGGCTAAACACGTTCCAATCAAGGCCAAATTATTTGCCATCGTTGCCCCACTTGTAAACGTAATCTCGCTTTCTAACACACTAAAAATATCACTGATTTGCTTAACCGCACTATTCATAAGAGCCTTAGACTTTACCCCTAAACTATGCAAAGAATTAGGATTGCCCATAAAATCTTTTGTCGCCCGAATATAAGACTCTAAAACATCATAACTTACTGGTGTCGTTGCACTATAATCTAAATAAATCATACCTCTTCACTCCCTAACAAAATATCTCTTATTTGACGCCAATCATGTACCCGTTTAATACCAAGACTTTCTAACTCTTCAAACGAATACTTTCTATTATGCATATGATCAAGCAAAAGTTTTGTCTCTCCATAACCCTTTAAATTACCAACCTTATCATCAATCTTAATATCACACATAATCATATGCTTACTACCCGTCAAAATAATTTTCTTAGGATCAATAAATGGCATATTCTTTAAAATCCATTCATACTTATACTTAGCCATAATACTACTTTCTTTAGGTCTTCTTTTATCTACGAAAGCCGAAACAATATATACATCGTACACCTGACACAAATCACGTATGACCTCAATAGCCTCCGGAAAAACATAAGCATGATCATACACATTTGCATTTTCATAAAAATAATCTAAAAACTTTTCCCGTTCTAAAGGAGGAATAATATCCTCCACAAAATAAGTATCAATATCGGTATACTGATAATCCATTTTCATATATTTATTTACTTCTTCTAAATAAGTTGGTGAACAAATTGTCTCATCCAAATCAATCATAATCTTCTGCATGTTCTACTCCTTAATACTCATTATATAAAAAAGAAGCCGAAAGGTAAATCCAAAATTTTAATTTTGATACTCCTCGATCAACTTCTGATAAATACCTGGTTCAATCACATTAATCGCATGAATAGCAAACTCCAAAGAACTCTTAAAATTCCCTTTATAAAAAGCCTTCTCTGCCTTCATAAGACCAATATCCACTTCCTGATTCACAGTTCGATAACGATTACCATAAACAATAGCTGTCTCAGCCATCTTCGCTGTCTTAATCGTTTCCCTTGTCGTATTATAAACCTTTAAAACCAAATCCCTAGCCGTATCCACTCTCGTATTCAAAACCTTAATCGAAATTGGAGTCTTCTCAAGCTCAGCAACCATATTTGCAATAGCCTCAGTTGCCTCAGCAAGCTCCACAAAATAATGATCCGGAATAATTGGTAACTTATAAGACTTCATCTCACTCTTAGCCTTATTTAAAATATCCTTCATCTCATCAAGTTGCTCTCTTGCCCTTAACTCATCCTCTTTCATACTGCCAAACGTTCTTAATGCAACATCTAACTTTTCCTCCGTTTTTGAAACCCGAACATTTAAAAGCTCCATTTCCTTACCTAGATGCGAATAACTAGTCTTCTTACTCCGTTGAGACTCAATAATATCATCATAATCGCTACGCTCATCAGCAAGCTCTTCCTTAATCTTAAAAACAATCTCAACATCTTCATCCTCTAAATCATAACTATACTTAATATCATCAAGCTTATTAGCTAACCGATCATTAATTTTAATCAACTTTGTAACCTTAATTAAAATACTCCGTAAAAACTCATTATAAATCTTTCTAGCAATCTTTTCCTTATCAAAATCATTATATATTGAATCAAAATAATCACTCATTGTCTTGAGTTCAAAAATACTATCCTCAATATTAAGTACATTAAGTCTTTGAAAAATATCTGTAATCTTCTTACTAGACTCTGTCACATTATAAGGAAGATTTAAATAATCCAAATTATATCCATCTTTTTCCATTTTCTTCGCAATACTCGTAATTTCCGTAATCTTCTTCGGAATAATATTCTTCCCAAGCGTGATAATCATCGGTGCTTCCTCTATTACTAACTTTAAGTTACCGGTCAAATCATCAATCGCCTTGACAATCTTACTCACCTCTTGATAAGCTTTCTTCTCCATTGCCACTTCAAACGCACTAAAAAGCTTATCTACATTCTCAAACTGTAACTCCAAAGGTGAAGTAACCAACGTATAATCATTCTTATGCTCATGGTACTTCGTTAAAATAGCCCGATAATTTGCTTTTAACTTCGTAATCGTTTCCCTATTCTTTTCCTCACTAAGCGTAATTTCCTTAATCTCATCTAACAAAAAAGTAGCCTTAGTTTTTACATAATAAATATCCAACTCAATATCACTTAACTTAGCCGAAAGTTCCTTATACTTCTTCTCCGTAAACAACTCTTCAGCCTCAAGTAAGGCATCCGTAATTCGATTAATATCTGTATCCTTGATCGTTTGAAAACGCTTTTTCCACAAAGATAAACTATCTTGCATATCACTACCTTGAACCAGAGGCTCAACCTTATTAAACTCAGCCATCAAATTAGCCGAAACAATTAAATTCTTATCCCGTTCCAACTCATCAAGCTGTTTACGATACTTCTTTTTTTCACGACTAGACATCAAATACAAAACCACACCAATCGTTACAATCGAAAGAAGATAAGTTGCAATACCTAGAATAACAAATAAATCCGTGCTCATTTGCCCTTCGCCTACTCTCTATGTAAATATTTTATCATATTTTGTCAAAATAGAAAGAAAAAGTTGAAAAAATGCTTTTACTAAAGGCATCTAATTCAACTCTTTTTTTCGACTCAATTGAAGACCATACTCATCGGGATAATTAGCCCCATTAATAGGATACACCACACCATCTCGCATATAAGTATTTGCTTCCATAGTAATAACATCATTTACAAGCAAAGATAACAACTGTATATCATTAGAAAAAATACATTCATGATTTTGCGGTGTATACCCATAGTGCAAATGTGTAAAATATTTCAAAGGCGTTGTCACACCAGCAAGCATCTGCTTTTTTCGTTGATCCCAAATTACGGCACAAAAATTAGCATACTCACTTAATGCTTTAAACATCCCTGTATCGTAATCACCATATATTTTTTGAATCAAAAGTAAATACTCAGCAGGATCAGAAATAGCATAACGACTTCTAAGTTTTCGAGCTACATAAGCAATCTGTTCCTGCTCGAATGCGGACGCAATCAAAATATCTTTCTTACAAGCTAATCCAAAATGATTTTGTGCGCGTTGTTGATGAAAAAAAGATTGAACAAAAACCAAATCATCCATCGTTTAAATGCCCCAAAACATATCAGGAAACCTTTTTAAAAATGCATCAACGATAACTAATGAGCTAATCTCTTTACCTTGATAAGCCACAAAACTTTCCATATTCATACAAACCTCCATGATCTAAATCGGTAGTGTGCAAAGTTTTATACACTACCACTTGTTTTTCCCTTTATTTATAAGAC
>ERZ1643251.5254-NODE-5254-length-10673-cov-14.249199_pt1 | contig 10673 bp, 8 predicted proteins | sample MGYA00579261_ERZ1643251 | MGnify/ENA primary metagenome ERZ1643251 (study PRJEB29033, sample SAMEA4952267) | chicken gut metagenome | biome: Broiler Chicken; feature: Gastrointestinal Tract; material: Caecum | place: Ireland | collected 2018 | study: Broiler...
GCGTGCCGTTTTTCGGCACACCGCCTCGCTTTTTATCCTTCCAGCGTGAGCTGCCGTAGCTTCAGCGCCAGGGACAGAGAAAACCACTTTTCCTCTCCCCCGTCAAATTGAATCACCACCACATCTCCACGCCGCTGCTTGATGACGCCCCGGCCAAAGGTCTGGTGCCGCACCGCCTTTCCCACCTGGAACAGCTCCGCCGGTGGGGCAGGCGGTTTTTTCTTTCCGTCTGCTGGAAGCCTGCGCCGCTTTTCCTCCTTGCGCTTTGGAAAGACCTCCTCAGCGAAGGTGGAGTAGCGCGTATCCTTGGTAAACCGCATGATCCACAGCTCCTGCTTGGCTCTGGTCATGGCCACGTAGAAGAGCCGCCGCTCCTCCTCGTAGCTCTCCCATGCCTCATCCCGGCGGCGGGTGGCGGGCACCGACCGGGGAAAGATCCCGTCGGCCACGTCCATGAGAATTACCCGATCATACTCCAAGCCCTTGCTGGCGTGGATGGTGGAGAGCACAATCCCCTCTGTGCCGCCGCCGGCTCTCGCGATCTCCTCCAGCTCCTGCAGCCGGCCAAGAAACCGCAAAACCGTCGGTTCCTGCGCCCCCAAAAGCTCCAAAATCTCCGCCTTGCCCATGTCCATGCCGTGCTCTTGCAGGTAATCGCCGTAGCCCATATAGTGCACCAGGCGATAGACGGCACGGTCGGCCGCCTCCTCCCGCAGATGGGTGAAGTGGGTGTTCAGGGCGCGGCACTGCCGCCGGGTGTAGGGCGGCGTCTCCTCCAAGCCGGCGAGAAACGCCAGCATGGGAATCTCCCGCTGGGAAGCCGCCCGCCGGGCTAGTTCCCGGCTGATCCCCGCCCCCAGCTTATAGTAAAAGCTGAGAAACAGATCTCCGTCGGTGGGATCCAGGGAAAAGCGCAGCAGATCCGTGAGATCCCGCACCACGCGGCTGGAAAAGAAGCTCCCATCCATGGGACGGGTACGATAGGGGATGCCGACGCGGGACAGGAGATCGATGAGCGGCAGGGCACTCTCATTGTCCCGGTAGAGCACCGCCGTCTCTTTGTCCGGCGCCTCGGCTACCTTGACAAGATAGCGAGCCTGCTGCAGCCGGTCATAGACCTCCACCGCCCGCGGCAGGGCGCCGCTCCCCCGCGTCGCCTTGAGATGCTTGGGACGGCGGCTGGAATTTCTCTGAATAAATCGATCTGCCACGGCCACGATCTCCGCCACAGATCGGTAGTTTTGCTCCAGATAGAGCACCTTTGCGCCAGGATAGCGGGCTTCAAACTCCGTCAGCGCCTGGGGATAGGCCGCCCGGAAACCGTAGATGCTCTGATCCTCGTCGCCCACCATAAAAACGCTCGCGGCGCCCTGTGCCAGAACCTGGAGCAGCGCATGCTGGATCTTGGAGGTATCCTGGGCTTCGTCCACCAGGTAATGGCGATACTGGGACTGAATGGCCGCTCGAATCTGGGGGTAGCGGCGCAGGATTCGCAGGGCATAGACCATCTGATCGTCATAGTCCATGCGCCGCTGGCGCTCCATGGCGGTACAGTATGCCCGGAAAATGGGCGCAAAGGCTTCCCCCTCCACCTTCTGCTTCTCCAGCTCCTGGGCAGACAACATCTGATTTTTAGCATAGGTGATGGCGGTCTGGAGCGCCCGAATGGTGCTCTCCCCGGCATAGTCGCCGGTCTGCTGGCGGTAGATGGACGCCAAAAGCGCGCTCTGCTGTCCCAAATCGCTGAGCAGGGAGAAGGCCGTTCGCCCGGTGAGGCGCTGATAATGATAGAGAATGCGGCTGCAAACGCCGTTGATGGTGCGAAAGGCCAACTGCTCTGCCTCCGCTTCCCCAAAAAAGGACGCGTACCGCGCCCGCATGTCCCTGGTGGCTGCCACCGTATAGGTCATGGTGAGGATTTCCCGAGGCGGCACGCCCTTGACGTGGAGGAGATACCCAATCCGGCTCACCAGCACCGTGGTTTTTCCGCTGCCCGGCACCGCCAGCAGCAGCACCGCACCCTCGGGTGCCTGCACGGCCGCTTCCTGCTGCTCGTCCAGCCGCAGGCCATAGGTTTTCCGAAATGCTTGATAATCCATGCTTGCCCCCTGCCGCACCGGCGCAAAAAAGAGATGCAGGGAGGCTGCATCTCATGGAGAAGTTAATCCACAACTGTGCCGATGGAGAAATATTTCTTGGGGGATACCCCCATGCGCTCCTTAAAGACCTTGGAAAAATGCTGTTGGCTGCCAAAGCCCATGTCCAACGCCAGATCCGTCAGGGGATACTGGGGATTCTGGTGCTTGAAGTCAATGGCCTTGCTGATGCGCACATATGTGATATAAGTCGAAACACCAAGATTGAGGTGCTCTTGAAAGAGGCGGGTAAGATACCGCGCCGACACGCCCACCGCCTGCGCCACTTCGCTCACCGTGAGCTTGTCGCAAAAGTGCTCGTTGATATAGAGCACCGCCTCCATCAGGTACGGGTTCTCATAGAGCTCCCGGCGTCCCTCCTGCTCTGACTGCGCCATGAGATCCCGGGAAAAGATCAGACCCATCTGCGCCAGATACAGCCGGATCATTTCGCTCTCATAATCCCGTTGGGCGCCCAGCTCCGCCTGGAGCCCCCGCACACAGGCCTCCAGCTGCGGCGAGCTCTTCCCCCGGAAGAATTTACGGTTGCCCAGGGAAAGCTCCACCGAGAAGGCGGAATCCGACATGGGCATGGCAGGATTCCACGCGGGCTGAAAGGACTGACTGTGAAAATGCGTCTGAAGAACACGGGATTTGCCTTGCTGCACATCGTTGCTGTGGGGAATGTCCGGAAATACCACCAAATATTCCCCCGCGGAAATGGAATGGGGCTCCCCCAAAATCGGAATGATGACGCAGCCGCTCAGGCAGATCATCAGCTCGATGCTCCGGTGCAAATGGGTGGAGAAATGGAAATGGTCTGGAAAGACCTGCTCCAAGGCGTTGTCCACCAAAACCTGCTGGACGCAGTTCGATAGTAAAGGTTGATTCACCGAGCCATCTCCCTCTTCCTATGGTCAGATCGCATAAACAACAGCCGTTAATTTTCGTTATTTTAACATAAGCTGGTGGAATTTTCAAGCTTATTTTTGTCATTCCATCCATACAGATTTGAATCGCATCAATAATTTCCTATTAATATCCATTTCTGGTTGTTATATTGCATAAATCATGTCGTTTCAAATTATAGAAATTGTATGAAATTCCAGAAGCAGTTCCGAAATATATAAATCTTGACAAAAATGCGTCAATTTTTGAAAGTATTCCCATCAAACGGCCGATATACTGGAATTAATCAAGCGGTTGATCCAATTTCCCACGCCTCCGATTTTCTCCTTGCCTTGGAGGCGCCGGAGCCAGCTTCCGCTTTCAGTTCCACATTATTATCATCAGGAGGTAGAGAAATGAAATTCAAAAAAGTCCTTGCGCTGCTCCTCGCTCTGATGCTGGTTGTCACCGTGTTTGCTGGCTGCGCCAACAATTCCGGCGACACCACCACCGACACCACCAACACCACCGACACCACCGACACCACTAATACCACCGATACCACCGACACCACTGACACGACGGAAGCCACCACCATCCAGGTTGCCGCCATCGAGACCGCTTACGGCGCCGATGTCTGGACGGAGATCGCCAACGCCTTCACCGAGGCCACTGGCATCAACGTTGACCTGGTTGTCGACCGCAACCTGGAAGACGTCATCGGCCCCGCCATGCAGGGCGGCGACTATCCCGACGTCATCCATCTGGCCACCGGTCGTGAAGCCGGCCTGACCGAGCAGTTCATCAAGGATAAGAACATCCTCGACATCACCGATGTGCTCTCCATGACCGTGCCCGGCGAGGACGCCATTGTCTCCGACAAGATTGCCGGCGGCTTCACCGAGACCTCCCTCACCAACCCCTATGGCGACGGCAAGACCTATCTCGCCCCCATGTTCTACTCTCCCTGCGGCCTGTTCTACAACGCCGGTCTCTTTGCGGAAAAGGGCTGGGAAGTGCCTCAGACCTGGGACGAGATGTGGGAGCTGGGCGACAAGGCCATGGAAGAGGGCATCTACCTCTTCACCTACCCCACCACCGGCTACTTTGACGCCTTCTTCTATGCGCTGATGTACGCGGCCGGCGGCCCCGAGTTCTTCAACGAAGCCACCGTCTACACCGAGGGCATTTGGGACACCGAGCCCGCCCAGACCTGCTTCGACATCGTGGAGAAGCTGGCTTCCTACACCAACCCCATCACCACCGCCCAGGCCAACGACCAGGACTTCACCATGAACCAGCAGCTGGTGCTCGACAACAAGGCGCTGTTCATGCCCAACGGCACCTGGATCGTGGGCGAGATGGCCGAGGCGCCCCGCGCCGATGGCTTTGAGTGGGGCATGACCGCTCTGCCCGCCGTCACCGAGGGCGGCGACCGCTACAGCTACACCTGGTTCGAGCAGATGTGGATCCCCGCCGGCGCGGAGAACCCTGACGCCGCCAAGCAGTTCGTGGCCTTCATGTACAGCGATGTGGCCTGCGAGATCTTTGCCAAGTATGGCGCCATCCAGCCTGTGCTGGGCATCGCCGACACCCTCGAGGGCGACAACAAGCTCTTCTACTCCATCTATGACGACGGCGCCAAGGCCGCCATGGGCAACTTCGCCGCTTACAAGTCCGTTGCCGGTCTCGGCACCGTGCGCGAAGTGTTCTTCGATCCCGTCAACAGCCTGGTCTCCGGCTCCATCACCGAGGATGACTGGATCAACGGCATCAAGACCGCCAGCGATCAGATGAGAGCCAACCTCGCATAATTGAATTTGCCGTACCGTCTTGGGGGACGATGAGCGCCTGCTCAGCGTCCCCCAATCCCCATGAGAAGAAAGAGATCCTAATCCTAAATTGTTCGGAAAGGAGCTGCGCTCGTGGAAAAGAACAAAGGTCGCAGCCGGTTTATTGTCCTTTGTGTCGCGCCTGCTGTCATCCTGTTTGTCATCTTCATGATCTATCCCACGCTGAACGTGTTCCGCATGTCCCTCTATGAGCGGGGTGCCTACTCCCCCACGGAGACCTTCGTCGGCTTCAATAACTTCAAGTCCCTGATCTCCGACGCCAACTTCATCCGCTCCATGCAGAACACCATTCTCCTCATCGTGGTGGTCACCATCATCACCTTCGCCCTGGCGCTCATATTTGCCGGCATCCTCACCCGGGAGAAAATCCGCGGCAAGGAGTTCCTGCGGGTGGTTTTCTACATTCCCAATATTCTCTCCGTGGTCGTCATCTCCGGTATCTTCTCGGCCATCTATCAGCCTGAGAACGGCATGCTCAACAGCATTCTCTCCATGTTCAAGGGTGAAACCGTGACGATCCTGTGGAAGGGTGAAAATCTGGTCATGGTGAGCCTGATCATCGCCATGGTCTGGCAGGCCATCGGCTACTACATGGTCATGTACATGGCCTCCATGGCCGCCGTGCCCCAGAGCCTCTATGAGTCCGCCGGTCTGGACGGCGCCGGACGCATCACCCAGTTCTTCCAGATCACCATTCCCCTGATCTGGACCAATATCCGCACCACCCTCACCTTCTTTATCATCTCCACCATCAACATGGCCTTCCTCTTCGTCAAGGCCATGACCAGCGGCGGCCCCAATGGCGCGTCCGAGGTCGCCCTTTCCTACATGTACGGTCAAAAGGACGCAGGCCTCTATGGCTATTCCATGGCCATTGGCGTGGTGATCTTCCTGTTCTCCTTCCTCCTCTCGGCGCTGGTGAACAAGGTTACCAAGCGTACCCCCCTGGAATTCTGAGAGGAGGCTCTGGCTGTGAAAGAAAAGGAAAAACTCAACAATCACTCCAGCGATAAGCTCTACAAGGCGTTTATCTACCTGGTACTCATTCTTCTGGCCGTGAGTATCATTGTCCCGGTTCTGTGGGTCTTTATGGCCTCCATCAAGCAGAACAGCGAGTTTTACGGCAATCCCTGGACGCTGCCCCTGGGCTTCTACTGGCAGAACTTTGTCAACGCCTGGACCACCGCGAAGATGGGCGACTATATGCTCAACTCCGTGCTGGTCACCGCTCTGGCACTGGCCATTCTGCTGGTGGTGGCACTGCCTGCCGCCTACTGCCTGTCCCGCTTCAAGTTCTGGGGCGGAAAGTTCCTCAACACCGCCTTTATGGCCGGCCTCTTCATCAATGTCAACTACATTGTCGTGCCCATCTTCCTCATGCTCCGCGACGGTGACACCTTCCTCAAGAACACCTTCGGAACCTCGTTCCTCCTCAATAATCTGGTGGTTCTCGCCATTGTCTATGCCGCCACGGCGCTGCCCTTTACCATCTACCTCCTCTCGGGCTACTTCGCCACCCTGGCGCATGACTACGAGGAAGCCGCCTACATCGACGGCGCCGGCTATGGCCGCACCATGATTAAGATCATCTTCCCCATGGCGCAGCCCTCCATCATCACCATTATCCTCTTTAACTTCCTCTCCTTCTGGAACGAGTACATCATCTCCATGACCTTGATGAGCTCCGCCACCGGCGCCAAGACGCTGCCGGTCGGCCTCCTCAACCTGATGCAGGCACAGCAGTCTGCGGCGCAGTACGGCACCATGTACGCCGGCCTCGTGCTGGTGATGCTGCCCACGCTGATCCTCTATATCTGCGTGCAGAAGAAGCTCATCCAGGGCATGACCGTCGGCGGACTGAAAGGATAAGGTGCCCTATGAAATTTTGGAAAGAACATATGCCCCTTCGGGCGGCTCTGATGCTGATTTTCTTCTTGGCGGGGATGGGACTCGTGATTTTCGGGTGGACCATGACCGGCAAAATGAGTGGTCTGATCATTATGATCGTCGGCCTGATTTTACTCCTCACGGCGCTGTTGCTCTATAATAAGCCCTTTGAGGATCCCAAACGGTAATGAAAAGGAGACTGCAATGAGCGACATGTTACAAAATCGGGGGCGCGTCACCATTCCCACGGATGTGGACGTAGTGCCCGAAACCCTGGAAATTCTCAAGCGCTGGGGTGCCGACGCCATCCGCGACTGCGACGGCACCGACTTCCCCGACGCCCTCAAGGATGTGGATGCAAAGGTCTATTCCACCTACTACACCACCCGCAAGGACAACGCCTGGGCAAAGGCCAACCCCGACGAGGTGCAGCAGTGCTATATCATGACCGGATTCTACACCGCCACGGGTGACGCTCTCTCCATCCCGCTGATGAAAGGCATCAGCGATGAGCTGATGATGGTCAACACCCGCGATGATATCCGGCGCTGGTGGGAGGTGGTGGATCGCACCGCCGGTACCGTGGTCGATCCCGACCAGTGGCACTATGACGCCGAAAGCGGCTGCGTGGTCATCTCCCATCCGGAAAGCTATCACGACTACACCGTGAGCTTCCTCGCCTATCTCATCTGGGATCCGGTGCACATGTACAACGCCGTCACCAACGACTGGAAAAACTTCGAGCACCAGATCACCTTCGACGTCCGTCAGCCCAAAACCCACAAATTCACCATGGAGCGGCTCAGGAAATTCATTGCCGACCACCCCTATGTGAACGTCATCCGCTACACCACCTTCTTCCATCAGTTTACACTGATGTTCGATGAGCTCAAGCGGGAAAAGTACGTGGACTGGTACGGCTACTCTGCCTCGGTGTCTCCCTATATCCTCGAGCAGTTTGAGAAGGAAGTGGGCTACAAGTTCCGCCCTGAGTACATCATCGACCAGGGCTACTACAACAACCAGTACCGCATCCCCTCCAAGGAGTTCAAGGACTTCCAGGCGTTCCAGCGCCGGGAGGTGGCCAAGCTTGCCAAGGAAATGGTGGACATCACCCACGAGCTGGGCAAGGAAGCCATGATGTTTCTGGGCGACCACTGGATCGGCACGGAGCCCTTCATGGACGAGTTCAAGACCATCGGCCTGGACGCCGTGGTGGGCAGCGTGGGCAACGGCTCCACCCTGCGCCTCATCTCCGACATCCCCGGCGTCAAGTACACCGAAGGCCGGTTCCTGCCCTACTTTTTCCCCGACACCTTCCACGAGGGCGGCGATCCCGTCCGGGAGGCCAAGGAGAACTGGGTCACGGCGCGCCGCGCCATTCTGCGCAAGCCCATTGACCGCATCGGCTACGGCGGCTACTTAAAGCTCGCGTGCCAATTCCCGGACTTTATCGACTATGTGGAGTCGGTCTGCAACGAGTTCCGGGAGCTCTACGAGAACATCAAGGGTACCACCCCCTACTGCTGCAAGACGGTGGCCGTGCTCAACTGCTGGGGCAAGATGCGCGCTTGGGGCTGCCATATGGTGCATCACGCCCTTTACCAGAAGCAGAACTACTCCTACGCCGGCGTCATCGAGGCGCTCTCCGGCGCACCCTACAACGTGAAGTTCCTGAGCTTCGACGACATCAAGGCCGATCCCCAGGTTCTCGACGGCGTGGACGTGCTCCTCAACATCGGCGACGGCGACACCGCCCACACCGGCGGCTACCTCTGGGAGGATCCCGCCATCACCGCAGCCATTCGCGGCTTTATCCACCGCGGCGGCGGCTTCATCGGCGTGGGCGAGCCCTCAGGTCACCAGTACCAGGGGCATTACCTCCAGCTCTCCGGTGCGCTGGGCGTGGAGAAGGAGACAGGCTTTACCCTCAACTACGACAAGTACAACTGGGACGAGCACCCTGACCACTTCATCCTGGCCGACTGCACTAAGCCCGTGGACTTCGGCGAGGGCAAGAAGAGCATCTACGCCCTGCCCGGCACCGAGATCTTGGTGCAGCGGGAAAAGGAAGTACAGATGGCCGTGCACGACTTTGGCAGCGGCCGGTGTGTCTACATCTCCGGTCTCCCCTACTCCTTTGAGAACACCCGCATTCTCCACCGTGCCATCCTCTGGAGTGCCCACGACGAAAAGAGCCTCCAGCAGTGGTATTCCTCCAACTTCCACGTGGAGGTACACGCCTTTGTGGCCAACGGCAAGTACTGCGTGGTCAACAATACCTATGAGCCCCAGGAGACCACCGTCTTCCGCGGCGACGGCTCCAGCTTCCCCCTGTCGCTGGAGGCCAATGAAATCCGCTGGTTCGACATCAAAGAATAAAATTCCGGGTTCCCTCTTGGCAGCCAGTATGGTATGATAACGCTTGTATTCGTGACTTCCGCACCGGTACGGTGCAGGATTGGGAGGAATTTCTCACTATGAACATTCTTGTCACGGGCGGCGCCGGTTTTATCGGCAGCCACACCCTCATCGAGCTCATCGCAGCCGGCCATAATCCCGTAGTCGTGGACAATCTCTCCAACGCCTCCCCCGAGGCCATTCACCGGGTGGAGAAGATCGTAGGCCAGCCCATCCCCTTCTACGAGGTGGACATCCGCGACCGGGAAGGCCTGGAAAAGGTATTTGCACAGCACACCTTTGACTGCTGCATCCACTTTGCCGGCCTCAAGGCCGTGGGCGAGTCCGTCCAGAAGCCCTGGGAGTACTACGAGAACAACATCGGCGGTACGCTGGTGCTGGTGGACGTGATGCGCAAGCACGGCCTCAAAAACATCATCTTCTCCTCCTCCGCCACCGTCTACGGCGCGCCGGAGACCATGCCCATCACCGAGGACTGCCCTAAGGGCACCGTCACCAACCCCTACGGCCAGACCAAGTCCATGCTCGAGCAGGTGCTCACCGACATTCAGAAGGCCGACCCCCAATGGAATGTGGTGCTCCTTCGCTACTTCAACCCCATCGGCGCCCACAAGAGCGGCACCATCGGCGAGGATCCCAACGGCATTCCCAACAACCTGATGCCCTATATCACCCAGGTTGCCGTGGGCAAGCTCCAGCAGCTGGGCGTATTCGGCAACGACTACCCCACCCACGACGGCACCGGCGTCCGGGACTACATCCATGTGGTGGATCTGGCCAAGGGTCATGTGTGCGCCCTCTCCGCTATTGAGAAAAAGTGCGGCCTGGCTGTGTACAATCTCGGCACCGGTCAGGGCTACAGCGTGCTGGATCTGGTGCACGCCTTTGAGAAGGCCACCGGCGTGAAGGTGCCCTATGCCATCAAGCCCCGCCGCAGCGGCGACGTGGCCGAGTGCTGGTCGGATCCCTCCAAGGCAGCCAGAGAACTGGGCTGGAAGGCGCAGTACGGCATTGAAGACATGTGCGAGGATGCCTGGCGCTGGCAGAAGAACAATCCTAACGGCTACCGCGGCTGATTTCCTGCACAGCGGGCGCGCTTTTCCCGCACGCTCGCTGTGCTTTTTCCTGTAATCACCAACTATTTCGGGGAGGAACGGAATATGAACGCACCCACCCTTTTGATTATGGCGGCAGGCCTCGGCAGCCGCTTTGGCGGCATGAAGCAGATTGCCGCATTGGATCCCCAGAAGCACATCATCATGGACTTCTCCATCTACGACGCCATGCAGGCCGGCTTTTCCAAGGTGGTGCTCATCATCAAGGAGGAGCACCAGAAGGACTTTGCGGAGACCATCGGAAAGCGTGTGGCTGGAAAGGTTCCCCTCTACTATGCCTACCAGAAGATGGACGCCTTGCCGGAGGGCTTCACCGTGCCGGAAGGCCGCGTCAAGCCCTGGGGCACCGCCCACGCCGTGCTCTCTGCCGCCGA
>ERZ1643251.5258-NODE-5258-length-10668-cov-9.510694_pt1 | contig 10668 bp, 9 predicted proteins | sample MGYA00579261_ERZ1643251 | MGnify/ENA primary metagenome ERZ1643251 (study PRJEB29033, sample SAMEA4952267) | chicken gut metagenome | biome: Broiler Chicken; feature: Gastrointestinal Tract; material: Caecum | place: Ireland | collected 2018 | study: Broiler...
TAACTTATCCACTTTTTGTTTTGACTATGCATCAAATTTTACGAAAACTCAAAAAAAAGGATATTTCTTACAGAAAAATATCCCTTAAAAACTTCAATTATTTCTTTTTCGATAAAGTATATGCTCGGTAAGATTGACTTCCTAATGTTTCAGAAGATAAATTCTGCATATAGCCTAAATATTCTTCTTTACAATCGCCTTCCACAGTCAAATAATAAATCTGACAACACTTTGCATCCTTAAATACTAAAATTGGTTTCACACTCCGAATCCCCAAATGCCAGTATCCTTGATATCCAATAGACCCCATTCCAGCAGAACAATGAACATGAATACCATCTCTTCCCAAAGAACTTCTTCCACTCATCATTAGCACTAAATTATGAGTTTCAGTCCACTCATTCGTTCTTCCTAAATATACTTCATCAGGATAGAGCCACATTCCTTCTTCTCCAATTATCACTTGTTTCACGTTATTCTTCTTTTTAATATCCAAAACTGCATCTTCATAAACACCAATTTTTTCATTTAAAGTTAAGTTCACAGAATTTGGATTTATAACAATATTTTCTTGAGGAGTAATCATAATATCCGGATTTTCTCCTTGCATTCTTTTTTTAATCTCACTACCACTCAACATTCCAGAAGAATATGTTCCATAAACAATATCACTTCGGATTGGTTGTGTGATTGAAGATACACTTAAACTTGGAAAAAAAACAAGATTACCAATTTTAATATCCGGATAAATAATAGTTGGTTTCGTAGCTATAATACTCAAAAATAAATAATTAGAAAATTCATCCTCTTTATATCCACTCGTTAATTCCGTACTAACTCCAAGTAAAGATAAAGCAGTTTTTCCATGCATGACAGGAATAAAACCATGTGTCGTAACTTTTTCTATTGTTTTCGTCAAATAAACTTTATGTGGCTGTAATAACAAACCGGTTTCTGGAATTACAATTTTCCGTAAATAATTTGGTTTATCATACAATACTTCATTAAAATAAGTAAAACTTTCTTTAGTATCTACAATATCATATTCAAAAACATATAAGGAATTACCAATCCTTAAATCAACACTATTCGGTTTATTTAATGCCTGACTTCCTAAATTTTCTATCTCAATATTTCCTAAATTCATCTGCCGCTTAATTTCGTTTGTTGTTAACACGCTCTCTCACTAATCCTTTCTCTTTTGAATACTCTTCATTTAATTTAGAAGCAGTCGGATCAATTTGTCTATAATATTTTCCCCGATATTCAATATCCGCATCCCCAATTAACGGATAATAATATAATCTTCCCACAGGCATCCCCTTATATACTCTAGTAGGATTAGAACATACGATTTCCAAAGTCCAAGTTCCTTCAAATCCATTGTCTCCAAAACCAGCTGTAACATGAACTTCCATACCAATCGCTGCTAATTCCTCTAATCCTGATAAAAGCGGAACAAATCCATAAGTTTTCGTGAATTCTTGAGTTCTCCCTATATATAATTCATTCGGCTTTAAAATAAATCCTTCTTCAGGAATAACAAATTCTCTAGTAGATGTAGCATTTTTCAAATCCAAATATGGTGCATCATACACTTTAACAGTATCCCCTAAGGTCACCAATATAGAATTTAATTCTAATTGCTCCATCCCACCTTCAACATAAATACTACCCCGTTCCAATTCTTTTTTTATACTTTTCTTATCTAACATAACAAACCTCCGATGTAAATTCATTGTAACAAAGTACTTATCAAATAGCAATTCATAATAGACATTTTTCCACTTTTTTATTACAATAAAAAAAAGGATGTGGTTACATGAAAAGAATTCTTGCCCATGGCACTTTTGATATTATTCATTATGGACACTTAAATTATCTAGAAAAAGCAAAAAGCTATGGAGACTATTTAATCGTATTAGTTTCTTCCGATGAAGTAGTAAAAAAAAAGAAAGGAAAAAAACCTTTTTTTAATGAAAAAAATCGTCTAAGAATGATTGAAGCATTAAAAATCGTAGATGAAGTCATATTAAGAGAAACTCCCATTACAAATGAAATGATAAAAGACTTAAACATAGATATTTTTGTAACTACTAAAGAATACTGCCAAGAATTAAATCAATATTGCCAAGTAATTCTAGTAGATAGAACAAAAGAAATTTCATCTACTGCCATAAAAAATTATTTAAGTACAAAAGAATGAAAAACTTATTTCCAATCTTTCACAATTTTCCTTTCTAAGATTGGAATATTTTTTTGCGAATAGATTTTAAAAATTTCTAACAGTTCTATCATATCTTGATAGTTAAACAAACCATCTTTCCTCAAAAACTGTAAATGCTGTAACTGACTTTCCAATGGCATATCCAAAAATTCTTGTAACAAATACTGTTCATGATAATATCTCGTATAAAAATCCAACTGCTTTGTCACAACATTTAACCCTAAACAGTAACGATAATCCATCTCTTTATGATAATTCATAATCTTATAAGAAAATTTAACACGAAAAATATTTTTAGCAAAAGCATCCATATCTAACGTTTCCATAAACGGTTGAAAAAAGAAAGAAACGCTTTCCGGTACAATACTAAAATCCCTTTTCATTCGCACGTTGCTATATAAATAATACTGATGATTTTCAAAGCGAACTTGAATAAATCCATTCAAATACGGATATGAAAAAGAAGACTCACCCGCATAAAAAAACATCGGTTCCATTACTCGAAATCCTGGGTCATATAAAACAAATGCCACTCGTCCATCTCTCAAACAAGGATAAAGCAAAAAAGTATGAGCCTCGCGAATAAAGTCATCTCCATATTTTGTAGAAAAACCACTTGCTTTACAAGTCACAAAATAAGTAGATATTCCTCTATCTTCTAATCTTTCTTTTAATATTTTAGAAAGACCAATACAATCCCGAACCGACACTTCTGCATGATAATTTTCATAAACTTCATCAATACTTTTGCACTCTTTTAAAGAAATATCATAAAGAGTAGTCAAAAAAGAAAAATCATTTACGACAACATTTTCTATAATATCTCTCAAAATAAATTTTGATTGTTCTATTTTTTCTTCATCATAAATATCTAACTCCTCTAAAGAAATCATTTTTTTATGAATTAAAATTTCATTATTCACAACATCACATCTTTCTATAACAAATTTATTTTTCTAAAGCATTTACAATCCATCTCAAAAAGAAAGAAATTTTTTCAATTTGCAAAATTCCTCTAAACCTTTCATTAACCCTAGTATAACAAAAAAGAACGCTTCAAACAAGAAACGTTCTCTCTATTATAATTCAAATTGAGAATTATATAACTGAGCATAGAAACCATTTTGTTTCATCAGCTCATCATGGTTACCAGTTTCAATGATATTACCATCCTTCATAACTAATATTAAATCAGCATTACGAATAGTCGATAAACGATGGGCAATAATAAAGGATGTTTTTCCTTTTGTTAATTTATCCATTGCCTCTTGTACCAACTCTTCTGTTCTAGTATCGACATTACTTGTTGCTTCATCCAAAATCAAGAATGGTGTATCTTCAAGCATACTTCTTGCAATGGTTAAAAGTTGTTTTTGACCACTAGATACAGTATCATTATCTCCAATCATAGAATTATATCCATTTGGAAGTGTTCTGATAAAATGGTCTAGTCCAATCTCTTTACAAACAGCTTTCACCTCTTCATCGCTAACACCTTCCTTGTTATATACGATATTTTCCTTGACAGTTCCTTCAAATAACCATGTATCTTGTAAAACCATCGTAAATAACTCATGAATGTTTTCACGTGTTAAATCTTTGGTTGAAACTCCATCAATTTTAATATCACCTGAATTAATATCATAGAACTTCATCAGTAAGTTAACCATTGTAGTTTTTCCTGCACCAGTTGGTCCAACAATTGCGATTTTCTCACCAGCCTTTGCTTTAGCACTAAAGTTTTTAATCGTTGGCTCTGGATTACCATCATATTGGAAGACAACATTAGAAAATTCAATGTCACCTTTTACTTCACTCTTCTTAAGAGTTACTTTAGCAGTTTCCTTAGGCATTTCTTCTTCATCTAAGAATTCAAATACTCTTTCACTCGCCGCAGCGGTAGATTGTAAAGAAGTAAATGCTTGAGCAATTTGAGTAAGTGGAGACGTAAATAAACGTACATAAGTAATAAATGCAATAATAACACCAAATGTAATTGTGCCATTCATAGTTAACATAGCTCCCACAATACAAACTGCAACATATCCAAAGTTACCAATAAAACTCATCATTGGGTGCATAAGTCCTGATAAGAATTGACTCTTTTTATCACTATCTTGAACATTTTGGTTATATTCATGAAATTTTTCTGTAACCTCACGTTCTCCGTTATAAGCTTTTACAACATTAAGTCCTGAATAAACTTCTTCGATATGACCATTTAAATTACCTAATTCTACTTGTCTTCTTACGAAATACTTCTGAGATTTCGAAAGAACAAAAGTCATACCAATAAAACCTATAATACTAGATAACATAGCTGTTAAAGCTAAAATCCAATTGGTCACAAACATCATAATGACAGTACCCAATAGCAAAGTAACACTACTTACCAAAATACTTAAAGATTGGTTCATAGATTGGGCAATCATATCAACATCGTTAGTAACTCTCGATAACGTATCACCAATCACGTGTTTATCAAAATATTTAAGGGGTAATACATTAATTTTATGCGAAATTCTTCTTCGTAATTCTTGAGCAAAATGATTAGATACATAAGTCATAATTAAACTTTCACCAAATGTAAATAATCCACTACAAATATAAATAACTGCTAAGAAGATAACAATACTCTGAATTTTATCCATATCCATAGAAGGCTCTACAATCACGCGAATACTTTCTGGCATCTCATCAATCTTTTGATATAAAAAAGAAGTATCCATATCAGCATTTAAAGTACTAGCAACTTTAATAAAATTATATTGGTCTTGACTAGAAATAGTCACTCCATCAATCGTTACTTCTGGAAGTAATATTGTTTGAACTGCTTCAGAAAATTCAAAATTTTCACTAGTACTTTGAAGCAATAACTTCTTATCCTCTGTTGTAACCGTAACTGACTCATAAGTAGAGTCTGGTAAAATATAATTTAAAATACTATCTGGCATCTCTAATAATAGACTAGTATTTTCAGTGGAAAGAGATCCTAAAACCTCTTGGAAATTTCTCTGGTCTTCTGCACTAATACTAGAGTCTGCCATGATTTTACCAATCGTTCCTGCATCCATCTGAATATCTAAAATCTCTGGAATTTTTTGAGAGAGTTCTTCTTCAGATAATCTTTCGGATACAGTTGTTGTAAGTTCTTGTAAATTCTCTTGATTCACAACTAATCCTTCTGAAATAGTATCTGTTAAGGTAGCTAAATGATCTGGTGCAATAATGGACAAGATAGATGCCACAATCGCTAAAATAAACGAAATCACAATCAATACATGGAACCGCTTTAATTCCATCATTAATCTTTTCATTGCACCTTTAAAGTCCTTAGCTTGCTCTGTACTTTGTTTTCCTCTATGCATTAGAAAGTTCCTCCTCTGATACTTGTGATAAAGCAATTTGCTTATAGACATCACAATTCTTTAATAACTCTTTGTGAGTTCCCATACCGACACACTTCCCGTCATCTAAAACGATAATCTTATCAGCATTCATAATCGTTCCAATACGTTGAGCAACAATTACCATCGTGGCATCATGCGCATACTTTTTAAGTTCATGACGAAGACGAGCATCTGTTTTATAATCCAAAGCGGAAAAAGAGTCATCGAAAATATAAATTTCTGGATCTCTTGCAATCGCTCTAGCAATAGAAATTCTTTGTTTTTGACCACCAGAATAGTTTGTGCCTGATTGAGCTACATGAGAGTCCACACCATCATCAAGTTTGTCTACAAATTCTTTTGCTTGTGAAACCTTTAAAGCTTCTTCCATCTTCTTTTCACTGACTTCTTCTTTTCCATTATCTCCATAAGTAATATTACTGCGGATCGTTCCTTGGAATAAGACAGCTTTTTGAGAAACATAACCAAGCTTATTATTTAAAGCTTCCAATGTATAATCCTTGACATTGACTCCATCAACTAATACTTCCCCGTCTGTTACATCATAAAATCTTGGAATCAAATTAATAAGGGTACTCTTTCCAGAACCAGTAGAACCAATAATTGCCACAGTTTCTCCTTTATTAGCCTTAAAGGAAATATTCTCAAGCAAATATTCCTCAGCATCCGGATATCTAAACGATACATTCTTAAACTCAATGGTTCCAACCTCTTTCGTCTTACCATCAAATTCACCTTCATCAATGGCAAAATCAGTATCTAAAACCTCATTAATACGTTTTGCGGAAACATCTGCTCTTGGTAAAAGCATAAATATCACAGCTAACATTAAAAAAGACATAATGACTTGCATTGCGTAAGAAGAGAACACTACCATGTTACTAAATAACGTTAACTTCTCTACCATCATCGCATCACGAATTAAGTAAGCACCAATAAAATAGATTAACAAAGTAAGAGAATACATTACTAAATACATAACAGGTTGCATAAACGCAAACTTATATTGATTTGATAATTGTAAATTGGTCAAATTTTGATTGACACCTTCAAATTTATCTTCTTGATACTTTTCAGCATTAAATGCTCTAACAACACGAATACCAGTTAAATTTTCTCTTGTAACACCATTTACTCGGTCAATTAACTTTTGAACAATCTTAAACTTAGGTAATACAAGAGCCATAATAATCGCGATAGTAGACAATAAAATTACCACTGCAACACCAGTCACAGCACTCCATTGCCATCCCTTATTCAAGATTTTCGTCACGGCCCAAACTGCTGTAATCGGCGCTTTAATAAGAAGTTGTAACCCCATCGCAATAAGCATCTGAATCTGTGTCACATCGTTTGTTGTTCTAGTAATCAAACTACTTGTAGAAAACTTCTTAATATCTTGGATGGCTAAATTTTCTACCTTCTTAAATAACTTTTCTCGAATTGTCATAGAAAAATTAGAAGAAAGAGACGCCATCAAATAACCAGTAATGACAGCAAACACCAAAGACCCAAATGCACACAAAAGCATATAAACTCCTTGCATAACAATATCACTCATCGCACTACCTTCTGTTTGCACTAAAACCGTAATCCTAGACATATAATCTGGTAGTTTTAAATCCAACCAAACTTGTGCCACAATAAATACAATTCCAACTAAAATAGTTAGCCAATCTTTTTTTGTAAAACCTTTCAGTAATTTTAACATACATTCATCCTTTCTATTTACTAAATTTTTCTTTTAAGAAATCGATTGTACTTCGATATTCTTCCTCTGCTTCCTTCGTTGTTTTATATTGAAAACTAGTTGCAAGCATCCCGCGTGTAATAAAGAATAAAATTCGATTTAATCTTCTAATATTCTCTTCTCCTTCAATATTTAATAACGAACAGTCTACTTTTCCTATAAACTCATCTGACTCTAAAGGAGCTGGCATTGCTTCTTTATCCTTAGATAACCTAAGATAATCAATCTCAGAAACTTTTACATTTCGAAAAACTTCTTTCGCAAAATTCACATTTTCCTTTTTTCTTAACTTACGAATCAAATAAGTATAAATCGACGTATTAAAGTCAAATAAATCAATTTTTTCTTGTTCTAACTGTTTAGAAATATACTCTTTAAATTTTCCGAGCTCTTCAAAGACAACATCAAATAAATCTTCTTTCGAATCAAAATATTGATAAAAACTTCCCCGTGCAATACCACTGTTCTCTACAATATTTTTTATCGAAGCTTCATGAACTGGAACTCTAGAAAATTCTTCCTTTGCAGCTTCTATAATTTTATTCCGTTTCTCTTCCGGCAAATTATAAAAAGTTTTCTTAGGCATACAACACCTCCAATTACTATTCTATTCACTCACACGCAAAATGTGACAGTGTGTCACAATCAACAGTATATATGACATCGTGTCATAAGTCAAGAAAAAAGCAAAACTTTACATTTCACTTTTTTAAAAAACTCATCATAAAATTAAAAATTAAAATGAAGATTACTATCTTCCACATCATCAAAACTTGTTTCTACCTGATAACGATACTCTATCTTAGTAATAGAAGAGTCATTGACATAGAACATTAACGAGGTATCTCCGCGAAAATATTCATAACCATCATTTCTAACTTGATAGTTCTCTCCATAAACTTGCAACATTCTATCTACCGTATCAGATACTTTCACACCCTCCATAGTAGAAACTTGATCATCCAATAAAGTAACTTGATAAATACGTTCTAAATCCTCTACTAAATACGTAACAACTTCGTAATGCTCATAAGTATAAGTTCTTTTCTGAGTATCTTCTCTCCCCTTCTCTGTATCAATTTTTAAAGCATCTCCATAAGTATCTTTCAAAAAAACATCACCCAAAGGAAACACCATATTATCATACACAAATAAAAAAGCTCCATCTTCCACCAAAGAAGTTTCTTCTTCTTGGTTAGTACATCCTACACTAAAAAGTGTAACAAAACACAATAGTAAAATCATCCACTTTTTCATTCTACATCACCTTCCTTTATTGTATAACGTTTTAAGAAAAATTCCTAGTCTCCGAAAAAGAAAACCTTGTTTTCACCAAAACAAGGTTATTAAGATACAACTTTTCCAACACATTCATCATTTTGTATATCAACAATTTCTAAAGTCACCAAAGTATTATTTGAAATATCTTGGTCTGATCTCACTCTCAAATAATTTGAAGTAAATCCCTCATTATTTTGTTCAATTAAAACATCTACTTCTTTCCCTAAAAATTTCATAGCATAATCTCGTTCCAATTCCTTGGATAACTCTGTAAGTCTTTTACTACGTTCATGTTTTTCTTCATTAGACACATGTCCGTCCATAACAGCAGCCTTTGTTCCTTCTCTTAATGAATAAGGAAAAACATGAATTTTACTAAATTGAAATTCTTTTGCAGTTGCCATAGTTTTCAAAAACAATTCTTCCGTCTCACCTGGAAATCCAACAATAATATCTGTCGTAATCGCAATATCTGGACGTATTTCCCGAATTTGCTTTAATTTAGCCCCAAATTCCTCTAAGGTATACTTTCGGTTCATTCTTTTTAAAATTTCATCAGAACCCGCTTGCAACGGAATATGCATATGATTACAAATTTTTGGATTAGAAGCGAGTTCCCCTAAAAACTTATCGTTTAACTCCGTAACTTCAATAGAAGAAATACGAATCCGTTTTAATCCTTCAAATTGACTGATTTCATGAATTAAATCCGTCAAATCATGCTCTGTTCCATATCCATAAGAACCTGTATGAATTCCTGTTAAAACAATCTCTTGATGACCATTCAACACCAAAGTTTGAACCTCTTGAATTACTGTCTGAAAATCTTTACTGCGAATACTACCTCTCACATAAGGAATAACACAATAACTACAAAAATTATCACAGCCATCTTGTACTTTTACATAAGCCCTAGTATGTGTAGTAAATTTATCAATTTGCATATCTTCAAATGGAAGTTGTCGACTCTCAGAAAAGAATACATAAGGTTGATGACTTTGAAAATATTCTTCTAATAATTCCACAATTTGACTCTTCTTTTGATTACCTAACAAGATATCAATTCCCATTGCTTGATATTCTTCCTGCTTATGAAAAGAAGAACACCCAGCAACAACAAGCACCGCATTAGGATGCTTTTTCTTAAATTGCCGAACCATTTTTCTTGATTTTTGGTCTGCTATATTCGTAACACTACAAGTATTAATAATAACAATATCAGGAGAGTCTTCTTCATAAACATAATGACTCGCTAATAACTTTTCTTTCATCACTTCTGACTCATAAGCATTTACTTTACATCCTAATGTATAAATATAAAATTTCATAACAAGCACTTCTTTCTTAGGTTATTATCTAGAAAAGGGAAAAAAAAGTCAAGAAAAAAAGTGATAAAATCACTTTAAGTATCATTTAACAACTCACTAAGCTGTTGCAGCGCTTTCAAAAAGGCCTCTTCTTTTTCATAGGAAAATAATTTGACTTGAGCCGTCGTTGGTGTCGGTGAAACTTCGGTATCTACTTCTAGCTTAGGTTCTTTCTGTGGTAATTCCAAAGAAGAAATTACTGACTTATTCTCTTTTAATCTAGGTAATTCCATAGGACTTACTTGAATTTTTTTAACTGGAATAACATCATCGACAAGCTCTTCGTTATCATAACTAAGACTTCCTGCTTGAGCAGCTTTAATAAGCTCATCATAACTAATAATTGCTTTTTGTTCTTGTTCTTCCTCATAGGCAGTCATATCAACCAAAGGCTTAGGATTTTCATCAATGATATTAACAATATTTTGTAAATCTATCTCCTCATCCTTTGATGTCTCTAACGGGCCTTCTTCAAACACATCTTTATCCTCTTGTTCCAATTTTTCTGTTTTCAATATATAAATTAACGATATAACTAAACATATCAATGTAATAATTCCAAAATACAATATATAATCAACAATAGATAAACTACTTATAATAGCCCAAATGTCTTCTAAAATATTCATACTT
>ERZ1643251.5259-NODE-5259-length-10666-cov-8.735557_pt1 | contig 10666 bp, 7 predicted proteins | sample MGYA00579261_ERZ1643251 | MGnify/ENA primary metagenome ERZ1643251 (study PRJEB29033, sample SAMEA4952267) | chicken gut metagenome | biome: Broiler Chicken; feature: Gastrointestinal Tract; material: Caecum | place: Ireland | collected 2018 | study: Broiler...
TTTTCTTCAACCGTTGCTTATTGACGGCAACTTCGATGGAGTTTCTGCCGAATCGATCAAGGGCATACACGAGCACGATATCCCAGATTTGCGGCTTGTCGCTGTCGCTGAGCATTCTCTGAAATTCGGGGCGATGGTCGTTCGTTCCTGTCATAGCGCGGTCAATATAGGTGTCTACGATTTTCAGATCGTTTCTTTCCGCAAATTCATTGCAGACACGCAGCTGTCCTTCAATGGATTGCTCGGTCTGCCTTTCGCAAGAGTATCTATCCTCAATAGATACAGTTTTGGGAGGAAGCATTTTGGTTTCTCTCGCCATACAACCTTTGAAGTTAGGATAAGACAATCCCGATAGAAGGTTTCATTGTAAAATATATTTTGTTGCTTCTTTGATTTTTGATATTCTTGTATCAATCCCGCCTAAAATAAGCGTTTCGGTATTCAAGAAGTTTATTATCATAGATAGCAGGAAACCTAATTTTGGATTTTATAATTTTGCAAAGCCTTACATAGCTGGAGTATATCTTAGACTTTCGTAAGAAGAACATGAGGGCGAGGTGGTATATGTCGATAATCAGCGAAAAATCTACAAAAAATGGCCGAAGAACATACTCTTTGGTGGCATTTCGGCCGCGACCTTTCAACGGCCCGAAGTGTAGCGGCTTTATGATGGCACAGGTCTTTGTGTCATCATAAAAGGCCTTTTAAGGTTTGGAAAAAATTGTATTGAGGTCAGGCAGTATGCGGACTATATTTTTTTGGCATGCGGAAGACGATTAATTGTGATGCAAGACAGCGTTGATAAGAAGAATCTTGATAATAATGCAAAGGAAATAAGCATATCATGAGTTTTTGTGCGAACACCATTAAGAAAGATTGCGCAGTGAAAAAATCAATACTAAACCCAAACACTTTTTATTTCTTAAGGGCATTACTTTTTGTTATGTCAGAAAACTGCTTGAACAACTCAATGCGCTTAACAGAACCAATATTAACATACAGATTGTGACCGTAAAAGTCAAGCAAGGGAAAAGGTTGATTTATGAGGTTGCATACCCGGTTCGTGTATGTCAGTGAAACAGTTTTTGGAGAGAAAAAGAGTATATCAATGTGTTTTTATATTATTATGTTGTATTTTTCTATAGCTGTTAGGGGAGTAAATAAAATGCTTTTTAAAGATGCGAAAAAAGGTTTTTTCATTTTTGAAACCTGTAAGCATTGAGATCTTTGATACGGTTAAATCGGTATTCATAAGCAGAATGCGAGCCTTTTCCAATCTATATAGCGTGAGATGTTCTTTTATGGATTGTCGTTCTGCCTGTTTAAAAATTGTGGACAAATAAGAGCGGTTTATATGGATCGAATTGGCGATATCGGCTACGGTAATATCGGAAGCATAATTTTCTTCGATGTATTTTAGTGCCATTTGGACATAAATTTCCGTCTGTGATTTGTTTAACTTTAAATGATTTTGAGGATTTTTGTCTATGAGGAACGAGAAAATATTGAAAAGAGCAACGTTGGCTTTGATAAGAGAAGAAAAGGTATTTTTCGATAATTCCGTATAAATTTTTTCATCTGTTTTTCAATATACGGTTCGTTGAGGTGCAGAACAGGTGAAAATTCCGAAAGTCCCGCTTGTTGAAGCAACTGAGAACATGCGGATCCTTGAAATGCAACATAATAATACGTATAAGGATTTTCGGGTAAGGAATACTGCGAATATATAACGGCAGGGAGATTCAGAAAAAGATCTCCTTTTTTTATCGCGTAAAGCTTTTTCTTAAGGAGATAGCGTCCTTCGCCTTCTGTCACATAGGAAAGGACAAATCGGTCGAGATGGGTATATGAAAGGTTATGATTTTTCATTCTTTCTATACCGCAATGCAGTATTCTGATGTCAAAACTGAAAGATTGATTTATAACATAGACATTTTTATTTTTTTCTTTCATAATAACCTTCGTTTACGGGGTGCTTCATATTTAAATGATAACATAATTTTGCAAAAAAGTAAATACAATTTTTCAAGTTATCATTTTTCTATTTGTCCAACAAAATGAGAGTATTTTTTTGATTTTGGGGTTGAGGAGAAACAGATATAGTGATAAAATTTATATATGTGAAGTGATAAAATAATAAAAAGGAGAAAAAGATGAAGAAAATTAAAGGTTTGATTGCTTTTTGTTTGGTTGTGATGTGTTTTGTGTTTCCATTGAGTGCCTGCATGACACAAGACGGCAATATCAATAGTTCTAAATCACAGCTCATCATAGGCAACTATGACGGAGGATTCGGACATCGTTGGCTGGATGAATATATAGCGGCATTTGAGGCGAAATATGCCGACGTACCTTTCGAAGAAAATAAAAAGGGAGTGGAGGTAGTTCCCTTGAACGAAAAAGATTTGTTCGACGGAAATTATCTTAAAACCAACATAGCCAATTCTCCTGCCAATCTGATCTTTACCGAAAGATTGGACTATTATTATCTGGTAAACAATAATCAGCTTTACGACATATCCGACATTGTGACCTCTGATATAGAAGGGGAAGATAAATCGATAGAAGACAAACTCAACGAGGATCAGAAATCGAGGTACAAGGTAGACGGAAAGTATTACGGTGTTCCGCATTATCAGACATACAGAGGAATTGTCTACGACATTGATTTATTCAACGAAAAGAGACTTTACATTAAAGAAAACGGGGATATTGCGGGGCGTTCCACGGATACAGACCTGTCGGCGGGACCGAACGGTGACAAGGGTGACTATGATGACGGTCTGCCTGCGACGTATTCGGAGTTTTTCCGTTGGTGCAATGAGGTGAGCGGAAGGGTATATCCGATTTGCTGGACGGGTACATATAAACAGGCGTATACGGAGCATCTTCTCGACGCGCTTTACGTTGATTCGCAGGGGTATACCGAAGCGAACTATTTTTACAATCTGAATCTTAACAAGACGCAGGATGCGACTTCGATGCTTGTGACCGGTTTCAACGGGGATCAGCCGATAGTTTCTTCGCAGGTCATAAAAGACAGGACGGATTTATTAAAACAAAAAGGCCTCTATGATGCGCTTGATTTTCTCTACAAAATCATTGCGGGCAATTTTTATTATCCTGCCAGCCTTAACATTTCCGAAACGCATGAAATGGTTCATTATCATTATCTGCGCAGCCGGTTCGGTGAGGACAGCAAGCCCATCGCGCTCATGATAGAGGGAACATGGTGGGAGGAAGAATCCAACGACTTGTTTGTTCAGATGGTTGGTTCTTTCGGGGAAGATGCTGCACGAGAGAACAGGAATTTTGGATTCATGCCGTTGCCGAAACCGGACGGGCAGGCGGCCGGGGCGCCCACTCTGTTTGACGGTACGGCTGCGATGGCGGTAGTAAACGGTAATTGCACTCCTTTGCAGGCAGAACTTGCAAAAAAATTCATTCAGTTTATTTCTACCGATGAGAATCTCGAACTGTTTCATACCATGGTGGGGACCGGAAGGGATTATGATTATGAATTGGGCGAGAAGAGCTATAATTCTCTTTCGACGTATGCCAAGAGCGTATACGACATAAAACGCGAAGCGGACGGTGTGGTTTACGGTTATCCGCTTGACAAGGATATGTATAACTGGGATCAGGTCAATCTGCTTGAAAAAAACAAGGCTTTGATAGGCGTTACGGTGTTCAATTCGCCGATAGATGGCTTTACCGACAGTAACAAGAAAGCCACGGCGATACAGTACTTTAACGGGATCTATGATAATGCTTTGAGATAAGGGGAACCGGTGGCAATGGCCAAAAATATGATGACGAAAAATCTTAAAGGGACAAGGACAAGAAACGACGATATTGACTGTGTTGCTCACAGGCATGTTTCGCGTACAAAGAGCAGCATAAAAAAGCAGAAGCTCATGGATAAACTTTTTTACTGGGGGCTTGCTTTTATTCCGCTGTTTATGTTGGCGTTCACCACAATTTTTATAAATCTGAACTCCATTGTGATGGCGTTCAACTCTTATGATCAATACGGGCAGATGCATTTCGTGTGGTTTGATAATTTCGTCGAAGTGCTGAAAGATTATAAGAGCGATCCGGTGATGGTTTCTTCGTTAAAAAATTCGCTGATCGTATACGTCACGGCGGTTCTGGTTCAGACAATCATACCGATACTGTTTTCTTATTATATGTATAAGAAAAAATGGGGAACGGACTTTTTTAAAGTTATATTATTTTTGCCGAGTATTATTTCATCGATGGCCACGGTGCTTATTTTTAAGAATATCACCGACCAGGCAATTCCGACATTATTTCCCGAGCTTTCGGGGAAATTCGGAGAGCCTGAGGGGTTAGGGCTTCTTTCCATCACGCAGACGCGGTTCCCGACGGTACTTATTTATTATCTTTGGATGTCGCTCGGCGGGGGCATGCTGGTCATACTCGGGGCAATGAATTCGGTGGATAAATCAGTGGTAGAAGCGGCGACGCTTGACGGGGTAGGTTTTTTCGGAGAGCTTTGGCACATTGTTTTGCCCAAAAGCTATTCGGTTATAAGCATCGGATTTATTACAGGTATCGTTTCGATTTTCACAAACGAGTTCGGTCTTTATTCTTTTTATGGTGAAAACGCTTCTTCCGATGTTTCGACGCTGGGGTACTATTTTCTCGTGGAAACAAAGCGTGCCAGCGACGCCGGTTATCCGTACTGGGCGGCATGGGGCCTTATTGCTTCCGTCATAGTGATTCCTCTTACGTTTCTTGCGCGGTATCTTATCAACAAACTGGGGCCTTCGGAGGATTGAAATGAGGAAAGTTTTTAAATGGAGAAAGATATCTGTTCCTTCGGCAATCTTGTGCTTATTTTTGCTTTTTTATTCTGCGACGCTCCTGGCGCTGTATCTTTGGGGGTTTTCGACTTCGTTAAAAACCGTGGACGACTTTATGACGAACATGGTTGGACTGCCGAAGGCATGGGAATGGGACAATTATGTCAAGGCGCTGGATCTGTTTGCGCTGCCGATTTTTAAAAACGGCAGGCTCTATAACATCGGTTTTGAAGGGATGTTGCTGAACTCGGTCATTTATTCGCTGATGGTGCCGCTCGTCACGCTTTCGACGACATGGCTGATGGCATATCTTTGCTATCAGTTTCCGGGCAAAATGAGCAGTTTTATATTCAGAATCAATATCGTGCTTATGATGATTCCTATTGTCGGATCGCTGCCGAGTGCGTTGAAAGTATATACGAGTCTGAACCTGTACGATACGTGGGGCTACGTGTTTGTGAGTTCGATAACGTTTGTCGGTCCGAATTTTCTCATATTTTACGCCGTATTTCAAGGGATAGACAAGGGGCTGAAAGAGGCGGCGCAGATCGATGGCGCAGGCAATTTTTCCATAATGCTCGGGATCATATTTCCTTTGACGGCGGTCATGTTCGGCGTGCTTTTCATTACGTCGTTCATAGCGAACTGGAACACCTATATGCCGATGATCATCTGGTTGCCGAGCAAACCGAGTCTCGCTTACGGGATGTATAAATTCGGTGCAAGCACTGTCAGCGGATCGAGCTGGCCGCCTATACAGGTCGCGGGTTCTATGATCGTAATGCTGCCGATCTTGATAATTTTTCTTATCTTCCGCAACAAGATCATAGGAAATGTGACCATCGGGTCGTTTAAGTAATAAAGGAGGAGAAAAATGAGCAAGACGAACAAATTAACATATGTCATTATGGCTGCTTTCATAGGATTGTGTGCTTTTGTCGGCGCGGTCGTTTTCGGGGTGATCGTGTATGGCGAGGACAGTCCGTTTGAGGAGAAATACAATTTCGGCGAGACTCTGGTGCTGCCTGTCGGGGATGTTGAGGCGGGGGGAAACCGGTACAGCGTTTCTCCCGTTATTATGTTCCCCGACGGCTCCGCCTACAGCCAGGATCGCGTTACGCTCGATCAGGCAGGCAAGTATACGGTGGAATACCGCAAGGAGCTGGACGGAAAGGTTTATAAAGAAAGTTACTCTTTTATCGTTCCGTATCCGGCATATTCCGTCACCACGCATAACGATTCTGCGGCGTATACCGCGACGGCAGAGGGTGTGGAGGGCTTGCTGGTCAAACTTTTGAGCGGAAGTACGTTTAGTTACAATAAGGTCATCGATCTGACGGATCCGAAAGCGGCGCAGTCGCTGATGTCTTTTTATGTAATTCCCGAGACGAAAGGAGCGGTAGACGCAAACTGGCTTTACATTAAAGTGGCGGACGCGGCAGATTCTTCCAACTATTTTATGATCAAGATCCGTCAATCTCCTTACGGACAGGACGTTCTTTTCATATCCGGGCGCGCCCACAACCAGGATGAATTTTATGGGATCGAAAGGGGAGATCCCTCCTTGATGCCGATACCGGGGCAGCATGGTTTTGCGGCAAACGGTACATTTTACGGGAACCACATCGGCGACAAATCATACATGGTTACTTTGGGGTATGACAACGCGACGCAGACGTTGTACGCCGCAAATCAGTATTATGATGCGCCGAACGGCAATACGGTCATCAACTTCAACGATCTGCGTGTCTTCAACGAGGGATGGGGCGGGATAGAAAGCGGCAAGGCGGTCGTCAGTTTTTATTTCCAGGAATATGTCAAGGCAAACGCGCAATTGTTGCTGACGGATATCCTGGGCTGTGATCTTACGCAAGAGACGGTGGAAACGGAGGTTTCCGATATTGTTGTCGACTATGGAGATTATACGCCGTCCGATTATCCCGAAGCGGTGGTCGGCAGTCCGTATACGATCTTTCCTGCGTTATCTTATGAATTATATACGGCAGAGAAAATTTATGTAAACGTTTATACTTCTTACGGCAGCACCGTACAGGCAAACGTCGATGTAAAAAACGGTAAATTTATTCCCGAAAATGCTCTTCAGCATGTGATCGAGTATACGTGCATTGACGGGTTCGGGAACAGAAAAGTATTGACCGTACCTGTCACCGTAAAAGATTCCCCGACGCCTATTCAAGTTACGTTGGATACTTCGGGGATGGAATGTGTTGCGGGGGACGTTGTTGTTCTTCCGGAATGTGCCGCGACGGGCGGGGAGGGAAAACTGACCGTTAGACGGTTCATTCAGCTTCCGGACGGTGAAATACAGGAGACGGAAGAGGGTTCGTATCGGTTCATCACGGTAGGCGTTCACAAACTTATCTATCAGATCACGGACTACAACGGTCAGACGGAGAAAAGAGAAATATCCGTTCATGTCGGCGCCGCGGCGGGCCCTGTGTTCAACGAAGTGCCTGTACTGCCGTTAAGGTATATAACCGATAAAAAGTATTCTGTTCCCAAGCTCAATGCAGAGGATTACTCTTCGGGAACATTGCAAGAGATCCCCGCGGCCGCGGAAATCTGGCAGAACGGGAGCGTTCTTCCCGTCAAAGACGGTTATTTCACGGTCGGGGAAGGCGACGTAACGGTTAAATTCACTGCCGTTGACGCGCAAGGAAGAAAGGGATCGACGAAATTTGTAGTGCCGTCGGTAAAAGCGGAAAACGATTCCGGCGAGTTTGACATAACGAAGTATTTCATTGCGGAAAACGGAAGCGTTTCGGCGGACACCGGCAGTGTTGCGTTACGGTCGGGTAAAGATGCTTCCTTCACGTTTATACGGGAATTGCTTGCGACCGATTTTGAGATCAGCTGCAATCTTGATCCGGAATATGCAAACATGAATTCGTTTGTCGTATTGCTTATCGATTATCGCGATTCGTCCCGTTCGGTATCCATATCCGTCGGCAAGACAAGCGGAAACGTCGCCACGCTTTCGGTGAACGGAAATAATCCGGTAAACACGGAATATGTTTTCGGCGGAGATATCAGAAATTTTAACATTACCCTCAGCGGAAATACCGTTACGCTCGGAAATACGTCTCTGAACATAAATCAGACGCTTGACGGTAAACCTTTTTCGGGTTTCAGTGATTATGCTTTCTGTAAGATCTTGCTCGAAGGGGTCAGCGGGGACGCTTGTCTTAAACTTTACAGTCTGAACAGACAAGTGATGAAAGAAACTAACTACGACGTAAACGAACCCAGGCTTTTATTTACCTCATCTTACGGCGGAGAAAAAAATTTAGGGGACAAAATAGAGCTTGCTCCCGTTTACGCGATCGACGTGCTTGACCCGTACACGGAACTGAAATTTTCGGTGCGCTGCCCGGGAGAAACGCTTCGTTATATGACGAGCGACGACGGGGTTGAACTTAAAGACATAGCCTGCGACAGGTTGTACACGATAACGCTCAGCGAATACGGCAATTATATGGTTTCTTATTCCGGACAGGACGGCGAAGGGAATCCCGTAAGATTCACGTACGTGATAATATGTGCCGATACCGAAGGGCCTGTCCTGCTGCCTGCCGAAACAGAACTTCATGCCGGGGTTGGGGACGAGGTTACGCTTCCGTCGTATACGTGTGAAGATAATGTAACGGCCGAACCTGTTGTTTCCGTACAGGTCGAAGATCCGAACGGCAAGATAAGTACTTGTGCGACGGGCAAGATCAAGGTGGACAGAGCGGGAAAATATATTATACGTTATTTTGCGGTAGACGATAACTTCAACACTACTTTGGTCGAAGTGGTTCTCAACGTGGCATAAGGGGTGTGCAATATGAAGAACAGAATAAGATCTGCACTGATATTTGTTTTGTGTGCATTTTTACTTTTAAGCGCGGCAGCCTGCAAAGCGGAGAGAGCACAGGATGTGTCGGATACGATAGAGTATACCGAATATGATTTTATACAGAATTCGGGCTCGGATTATAAAATCGTACTGCCCGCCGAAACGCTGTACAACGAACGGCTGGCGGCGGATGAGATCAATTCTTTTGTGTTTGAAGCGAGCGGCATAAAACTGCCTTGTGTCGCGGATACGGATGTGGAATATTCGGCGGACGCGAAGCTGATCATTCTCGGGAATACGGCGTTTAACGATAAGTCCGGGGTAGATTTTTCTTCCATTCCCGAACAGGGATATACCGTAAAGACAGTGGATTCCAATGTGTTTATATGCGGGGAAAATTACGGCGTATTGTACGGGGCATATGATTTTCTGCATGATCAGCTCGATTATGAGATGTATGCGGTGGACGAGATCGCGCTTGCCCGCAACGTTACCGATCTGAAATTGGTCAATTTTAACAAAAGCGATTCGCCCGATATATTGTACCGCAGTCCGAGCAACGGTGATCTTTCAAGCGCACTGTCGCAGAGCAGAATGCGCATGAACGGAAACATCTGGATGACGGAAAACGGAAACTGGGTTCACAATTCGTTTGATGAGTTTTTCCCGAAAAGCAAATATGAAAGCACGAAACGTGATCTTTGGTATAGTTTGGACGGGGAACAGCTCTGTTATACCGCCCGCGGGAATGCCGACGAACTTGCGCTGATGCAAAATACGGTTCTTGAACGTCTGAAAGAACTTGTCAACAAATATTTCGGTGTAAACGACTATCGCGGGGCGATCAGTTTCACGCAGGAAGACGAGGCACCTATGTGTACGTGCGATGCCTGCAGCGCCGAAAAACAAAAATACGGGACAAACGCAGCCGCGATCATTCATTTTATCAATCCGGTTGCGAGGGAGTTCAAAACCTGGTTGGACGAAACGTATCCCGGGCATGAGGTGGATATCGTTATATTCGCATACCAGGATGCGGAAACGGCGCCCGTAAAAATTGAAAACGGACAATACGTGCCGATTGACGATACGGTGATTATCGAAGATAACGTCGGATTGTTTTATGCGCCGTTTTATGCCGATTATCTGCACGATTTCTACCACGAAAAGAACACCACGTATCTTGAAACGTTTAAAAAATGGAGCGTGATAAGCGATAATTTGTATCTTTGGACGTACAATGCGTCGTTTATAAATTACATGGCATGGTTTGATACGTTCAACATTATGTCCGTGAACTATAAGATGGCGAGAGATTTTAACGTCAGATATCTGTTTGATAACGGCAGATACAATACCTCCGCTCTTACGGGCTTTGATTATCTTAAGTCCTATCTGAACGCGAAACTTTCGTGGGATGTGGATGCAGACTATGCAAAACTTTTGGATAATTTTTTCCTGAATTACTTTAAGGATGCAGAAGATCCTATGCGGAAATACTTTGATGATTTCCGCACTTGGATGGAGTACCTTAAAGCGACCAACGAGACGCTTCCGGGGCGGCAGAATTCATACATTTATACGGCGGAAAATTTCCCGAAGCAAGTACTTGAGAAGTGGATGAAATACATTGACGAGGCTTACGAGGCGATAGCGCCGATGAAAGAGCGGGATCCGCAGACATATGAGAAGCTTTACGGGCGTATATGCAAGGAAAGCCTTGCGGTTCGCTTTCAGCTGATCCAGTTGCATGCGGCGAAATATGAAGCATCAGAGCTCGAACAAATGAAGATAGATTTTAAAAAGGATGCCGATTATTATGGCTTTACGCTTTCAAGGGAATACAATACGCTGCAGGAAGATGTCTATTCGGCATGGGGAATGTAACAAAGAGAAGAGATAAATTTTCTTGATAAATCAATAAAAAGGAGCTAACTATTGAAAAGTCAAGCAAAAAAAGAGAAAGAATTATAAAAAT
>ERZ1643251.5260-NODE-5260-length-10666-cov-8.437282_pt1 | contig 10666 bp, 18 predicted proteins | sample MGYA00579261_ERZ1643251 | MGnify/ENA primary metagenome ERZ1643251 (study PRJEB29033, sample SAMEA4952267) | chicken gut metagenome | biome: Broiler Chicken; feature: Gastrointestinal Tract; material: Caecum | place: Ireland | collected 2018 | study: Broiler...
AAGTCTTGACAAGCAGCTCGCGCCATGGTATACTATATACAGAAACAAGAGATACACACCAAGGCACACTGAAAGGAGTTAAGTACAATGAAGAAGTTTACAGTAGAGGAAGCAAGAATGTTGCTTGCAGCGCTTAATCGTATGCAAGATGTACTTGCGAATGAAGCAGTTGAATGCAGAAATGCGAATGCAGTTTTATCTGCGCAGTATTACACAGAGCGTTCAAATGCTTATATGACCCTGTATCATAAGGTTTCTGACATGGTTGATGATATCACAGAGTGAAAGGAGTACATACCATGACACACGTTGATGAGATTGCCGCCCGTGAGCTGTTCTTGTTCGCATCCAACAATGAATTGCTGTACAATATGTACGTGCAGCCGATTCTCAAGAATTTCCGTCTGAAGGTTAAGAACGGTACATTCAATGAGGAGCTTGGGCCAAAGGCTTTTGATAACTGCGTGAGGGATGCTGCAAGGCTGTATTGCAGGAAGTTTGGTTCACCCAATCAGGCATATTACGAAATGTTCAACGCAGCCACCCGCCGTGAGACGGCCCGGATGATGTATGAATATTTTGAAGATGAAATTTAAGCCGAAACGCCCTGCTGGGCGTCATTCAGGGGTTGACCGCCCTGGGTCCGATGATGGCAGGTCAATGTTCCACGCGGAACATAAGGATAATCGAGAGGAGTTTTAAAGATGTTGACACATGATGATTTTTACGCAAAAACTTTTGTTGCACAGGTGAAAGCTTGTAAACGGTTTGATTATGATGAAAACCTTCTTAGTAATGCACTTGATACGTTGCAGCAGGCAAGAAATCTTGGTATTGTGGACCATGATGAAGAAATTACCGCTATTGACATGGTGTCCGATTACTTTTTCAACACTCACATTCTGAATTGAAAGGGGGTTCTCATGGTACAGGTGATTTATTCTGAGTTTTTCAAAGGATGGATTGTTTGTGAGTCGCGTTTGATTGATCAGCGTGTTGTAAACGTTCCAATCTCCATTCCTTACAATACAGCGGAAGAAGCGATTGCAGTTTTTCGCCAATTGTTTGATATGTGGGTCAAGTTGAATCTGTTGTAAATCGAATACCATACCAGGTAACTAGGGATAGTTACCTGGCAAGGTTTTATAAAGTGAGGTGATATAGTGAAGCAGATGGTTCATAGAGCCTATTTCAAGGAAATAGCGCCTGGGCAATTTGAATTTGCAGGCCGTTTCAAGGTTGGTTTTCAGATTGCTTATTTTGATAACGACCTCTCAATGTTTCCGACATACTGGCTGAATCAGTTCCTGGAATTTGTAACTAGCAAGGTAGCTTTTGGATGTCACGAAACAACGCGCCGTTACGAATGGCTCATGTACAACATTATTGATGAATTAAAAAGAAGGGGTGAATACAATGGCATATGTGAGTAGAGATTTGACGCGCTGCGTTATGGCTACTACGAAAGAATGTGGTATTTATACGGGTTGGATGGTCCCCAATGGATACGGCATTGCCGTTACCCTGCGTTGCGTTCTGGATGGACACCTTATTATGGGCCTGCATTATACTAAGGAACTTTACATCAATCCGGAACCCGGCAAAATTCTCATGGCGACCCCGTACGCTTATTTGGGCGATAGCGGTATGTATCGCGTGCGTGTTGAAGATAGGGTCTTGAACATTGCACGGTTTTTCAATGAAATTCCTGGTAAATGCGGTCCTGCTGCACAGCAGAATTTGACAGGCGCTGCGATTGTTGAAGCAGAGCATTTAATGAATGTTGTGAAAGCTGCGCAGGCTTTGAAGCGTGATGAACTGCCGGTGTGTAACAATGTAGAGTTAATGCAATTTGGCGCATTGAATGGGCTTGAAGGTAAAGTAATTTTGGACGCTTCCACATCTGTACGGCTGCTGAAACACGATTATATGTCCTGGTGTCGGGATTTTGGCTATATAATGTGAGGTGATTCTAATGTGCGTAGATGTAATGGCCGATAGCTACCGAAAGCAAGTATTATCTCAGCGGTTGAATGATTTGTACAAAGAATTTGACCGTATGCCCACCGGATCTTTGAAAGCAGAGATTGACGCGCTGAAACGCGAACTGAGGGTACTTGAATATGGTAACTAGAGCTGTATTTGTTTTCATTTTGATGATTGTTCTTATTTACATCGCAGCAACGTTTTTGGGGGATTGATTATGAATATTGCACAGATTGGCTATTTATGTATGGTAGCAGGCACAGGTATCCTGATTGCTATTATTCTTCCCATTATGTGGAAAGCCCAGCGTGAAGCAGAGGCGCGGGAAGATGAATATATGCGTTTCATTTTGACACCGGAACAGTATGAAAATTACCTGTTGCGGAAAGAGATTCGCAAGGCTGCTAACAGCATTTCCACTTCCATTAACACATCCAATTCTTGGAAACTGTGAGGTGATAAGAATGCTTCCTGGTTGGGTTTGGTGGTATGTGCTTATTGTGAATGTATTTCAGCTTTTAGCTCCTTTGCTGCTGATTGCCGGTATAGGGCTAACCGTTTACCTGGTAGCAAAAGAATTGATAAAATTTAACAAAAAATCTTGACATGAGGTGCTTTTTGTGATAAAATTAGAGTATGGAAGGGGACCGCCCTTCTGAAAGAGTTTTGGACCACACATCACGACACACAAGAAAGAAGGTTGAACAATGGCAAAGTACATTACCCGGACTTTCATCACCAGCATCGTCCACCCCGTGGCTGTCACTATGGTGAATAACCAGCCTGTGACTGAGGAACTGGAAGCTATCGTTATCACTGGCAAGGTGAGCGACGAAAAGGCCCTGAAAGTTGCTAAGAAAGCCTATCCTGACAAGAACGTGCTTTTGAATGGAATTGACTACCAGTCCGAACTGCGTGGAATGACCGTTGAGGACTTCATGAAGTACAGCGTTCCGATGGTCGACACCGCTGCCGAAGATACCGAATCCACCGACAATCAGTAAATAGAAAAGGAGAATGAACCATGAATGAGAATATGGCCATGACCACTTACGACGATACCATGTCCGGCATGATTAGCATTTCTGAGGACTTGCAGTCCCATCCCAACAGCTATTGCAGTATTCGCGCCAATAGCGTTGAGGAGAAGAAGGCCCTCTACAACATGATGAACAGTGCCGATGACCGTATCGCCGATTGTATCAATAAGGTCATCAACGTGAAGGATATCTACATCGAGAGCGTCGAGGTCAAGAATGAGGAAGGCATTTCCTCTATTGCACCCCGCATCATCCTGATGGACACTGAGGGCCGTACATATGCTTCTGTGTCGGTCGGCATTTACAACAGCATTCGCAAGCTGGTTCAGGTGTTCGGTGAACCTACCTGGGCAGACGGCATTCCCGTCAAGGTGGTTCAGCACACCAAGGGTAACCGGAAGATGCTGTCTCTGGTTATCGCTTAAACAACTGGGCACGTTCCGCATTGCAGCCCAAAACTTCTGAAAGGAGTTGAAAAAGCTCCTGTTCTGCAAAATCACCTTGCGGAACACGACAGTCGCGTCGCGTAAAATTGCGTTGAAGTCCCAAGATAGGGCGGGGGTGGTTGCCCCCGTCCTTTTTTATTAAGGGGGTGCCATATGGTTAGCAGAGCTAACGACAGCGATATCTTTTGCCGTGTATCTGGCATTGAATACCATTTTAGTTCCATGTCGAAGCGTGCGCGGTTTTTGCGTAAACTTGAACAGAATCGAAAAGAGGTAGCTGCAAAGATTGAAAAGCGCTGGAGAATTGCAGTAGACAGCGACCTTTTAGCAGACCTATATTTGTACCAGGTTATCGAGAATCACGGTTTTTACATCGTAACGGACGGGGGTGCATTTGAATGGCCGGGAGTGGTAAAATTAAGTGGTCTAAACGTGAGGAAAAACTCATGCGGGACACCGTTCAGCAGTTCAATGCAAAAATCGAGCGTATACGAAACACAAGACCAGACATAAGCCGTTATCAGCCTGACACCATTGATGTGGAGGAAGCAGTGAACCGCGCGCGGGGCGGAACACGTGAGGGCTTCAAAGAAATGATTCGCCACTATGAAGCATACCTTGCAGCTGGTGCAGAAACGCCCGTAACAACTGACGCTGGAGTTCCAACTACAATCTATCAGGTCACTGAGAATCGCCGCATTGCAACGAACATCAATGCATATAAAGCAGCTGGAGAGCGCAAAGCCAAAGAGAATGCAAGTCCCTATAAAGGGACCATGGGTAGAGCCAAAGACGAACAGTTCAGACGGGTCAAGGACCGCACACAAGACACAAGGGTAAATGCTTTTGATGAATATTCCCGCAGTCTGGAAGAACGACTGCTACGTTATAAGAATCGTGAGTACGAACAGCAGTACAAAGAGAACTACTTGAAAGCAATCGGGGACAATTTCGGACAGAACAGCCGCTTGTATAAGTTGGTACAAAGCATGACGCCTTCCGAACTGACTGACCTGTGGTATAGGGATGCAGTAACAGATATCACGTTCGTATACGACGCAAACGCCAGCCCTACCAAAGAACAGATTAACATACATGAACAGTATATCCTAGACAGGTTTTCAAGTTATGGGTACGAATTAACCGAACAAGTCCCTGTCGATGGATACTTATTGTGATTCTTGCAGCCGACTTTGAAACAACAGTCAATCCCCAGCATACGGACGTTTGGGCATGGGGACTTTGCCCCGTAGCGGATACTGAGGCGTTCCAATATGGTACAAACATTGATGGTTTTATTGCATATGTGGAGCGATTGACGCAGCATGAATTGCCTACTGTATATTTTCACAATCTGAAATTCGATGGAGAGTTCATTATCTATTGGTTACTGCACAACGGATTCACACACGTAACGGACAGTAAAGAATTGGATACGAACACGTTCACAACGCTCATTTCGGATATGGGCCAGTTTTATTCCATTGAGATATGCTTTGGCAGACGCAAAAAGGCATTGAAGAAGGTCAAACTGCTGGACAGCTTGAAGCTGATTCCAATGCCGATTGCCAAAATACCCAAAGCGTTCGGCCTGCCCATCAAGAAGCTGGAGATTGACTATGAACGGGTGCAGGCTCCAGATACAGAGTTGACCGAACAAGAGGTCATGTATTTAAGGAACGACGTTCAGATTCTTGCCATGGGCCTGGACCATATGTTCAAATCAAACCTAACACGGATGACGATTGGTTCAAACGCTCTTGCAGAGTACAAGGACATTGAAGGCAAAAAGAATTTCAAGAAGTATTTCCCCCAGATAGAACACTTTGATACAGATATCAGAAGAAGCTACAAGGGCGGCTTTACCTACTGCGACCCACGTTTTGCAGGTCAAGATATTGGGGAAGGAATTGTTCTGGACGTGAATAGCCTGTATCCTTCCAGAATGAAATACTGCCCACTCCCGTACGGTGAGCCTGTCTATTTTGATGGACGATACCAAGAAGATAAGATGTACCCGCTGTACGTTCAGCACCTTCAATGTCAGTTCAAAATCAAACCCTATCACATTCCCACGATTCAGGTAAAACACAGCAGGTTCTTTGTTGGAACAGAGTACCTTACATCGTCAAACTGTGAAGTGGTTGACCTGGTTCTGACAAGCGTAGACCTTGCCCTTTTCTTTGAGCATTATGAAGTTTTTGATTGTACTTTTATTGATGGCTTCAAGTTTCATTCTGCCGTTGGGCTGTTTGATTCGTATATTGATAAATGGAATAATGTGAAGGTCAGAGCGACAGAAGAAAATAACCCTGGCTTGCGCACCATTGCAAAGTTGATGTTAAACAATCTGTACGGAAAGTTCAGTACGAATCCTGAGAGTGCTCAAAAATACCCATATTTAGGAGATGATGACTGTGTACACTACAAACTTTCGCCGCCTGAGCACCGCGACCCTGTCTATATACCTGTTGGCAGTTTTATTACTGCATGGGCAAGGGATAAGACCATCCGTTCAGCCCAGCAGGTGTATGACAGATTCCTGTACGCTGACACAGATAGTCTGCATCTCATTGGGACAGAAATACCAACTGGGCTTGAAGTCCACCCGTCGAAACTTGGCGCGTGGAAACACGAAAGCACATTCGAGAGGGCGCGGTTCTTGCGGCAGAAATGCTACATAGAACAGATAGACGGACAGCTCAAAGTAACTTGCGCAGGAATGCCGGACCGGTGCCACCAATATGTAACATGGGAGAACTTCCATATCGGTGTAGAGATACCCGGAAAGTTGAAGCATACCCACGTACCTGGAGGTGTTCTTCTGGCAGAGACACCATTGACAATACGTCCTTAGTGTGGTATACTATTATTGAGGCGGTATTCCGTTTAAATCAGCGCAAGCGTGGAGGATGTCACACCTGAAAGATTGGTGCCTGCCCGCTTTTAGCCGTGACTGGTAGTGCTGATACGGATACTAGCCTCTTTTTATTTGTATGGAGGAACGCATATGTATTGGGATATAAACAGATGTCTTAGCTATAATTGTTTATTTAACTTCATCGTGGGAGCACGTGGAGTTGGTAAAACCTATGGCGCAAAGCGTTTCGTTATCAAGAAGTACCTTCAAAATAAAGAACAATTTGTGTATGTACGACGTTACAAAGATGAGCTGAAAAAGATGAAGCGTTTCTTTGACGATATCGAACGTGAATTTCCTGAAACTGAGTTTAAAGTATCAGCCCCGAACTTTATTATAAACGATGAAGTAGCAGGAACCTATATGCCTCTTTCCACTGCAAAGATTGAAAAGTCCACACCTTTCCCACGTGTTAAAACAATCATCTTTGATGAGTTCATTCTGGACAAGGGAACACACCATTACCTGCCGGATGAAGTAACCAATTTCCTGGAGCTGTATTCCACGGTAGCTCGCGACCGCGATGTTCGTGTGTTGTTTCTGAGTAACGCCTTGACGCAGACAAATCCTTACTTTCTGTACTTTGACGTTCATTTGCCGTACGGAAAGAACATCTATGCCAAGAATGATATCCTTATAGAAATGGTAGTGGATGAAGAATACAAGCATCACATGGAACAGACCAGGTTTGGCAGAATGATAGCTGGCACGGAATACGGCAATTACAATATGGGCAATGAGTTCCTGCGCGATGACAGTACGTTCATTGAAAAGAAGCCCGACACTGTTGTGTACAGCTTCACCATGAAATATAAGGACACGTATTATGGCGTATGGGTTGATCGCATGACAGGTTATTTATATGTGTCTTACGATGTGGATTCCAGCAGCAACTATTGTTACGCAGTTACCCAAAGTGACCATCAGCCGAACATGGTTTTGTTAAAAGGACACATTAGCCCCTTGTTTGATAGATTCCTGCTGTACTACAAGCGTGGATATGCCCGCTTTGAAGACATGAATATCAAGAATCTTTGCCAAGAAATTTTGAAATTGACGCTTTAACGCTTGAAATCCCCACTTTAGTATGGTATAATATATTAAAGGGGGTGGGGAAATGGACGCCGCCACATTTGTTGACCTTTTTTCAAACGTCGGTTTTCCCACTGCTATGTGTGCGGTGCTTTTTTGGATTCTTTGGCAGGACCGGAAAGAACACCGCAAAGAAAGGACCGACACGAAATCTGAAAGCGACGCGCTACTTGCGAACATCCAGCAATCGAACACTGAAATCATCAAACGATTGGAAACAAGCATCGAGAAAAACACAGAGGCAATCGAAAAGTTGGAAAATCTGGTGTACAAACTGACGGTTCATGTAGACGATATTCGTGATGATATTTCCGATAACAAGAAAGGCAGGTGAGCTACCATGAGCTATAATGCGGAAGGGCTTGTAGAGTATTGCAAAAAGGCGCTTAAAATGACAACGTATTATATGTACGGTGCTATCATGCGCCCGCTGACCACGGCTTATATTGATGGTCGTGCAGCGGCATATCCCAGTCACTATTCTGCAAGTCGTGTGAAGTTCCTGAAATCTAAGGTCGGCAGTGGTTACGGCTGCGATTGCGTGGGGCTGATTAAGTCCTATTACTGGGGCGGCCTAGGTTCGCCTAAGTACCGCCCGAATACGGACGTATCCGCAAACGGTATGTACCAGGCAGCTAAGACGAAGGGCAACATCAACACCCTTCCTGAACGGCCTGGGGTGTGCGTCCAGATGGATGGACACATCGGTGTGTATATTGGTGACGGCAAAGTCATTGAATGCACGTCCAATACCCGGTTCGGTGACGGCGTATGCGAAACGAAACTGAAAGACCGTAACTGGGAACACTGGCTGTATTGCCCGTACATTGAGTATGATATCATTCCTGCCGTGCAGGGTGAATACACTGTACAGCCCGGCGATAGCCTTTGGGCGATTGCAGAGCATTGCCTTGGTAGTGGCGCACGGTGGGAGGAAATTAAGACCCTGAACGGGCTGAAAAACAGTCTGATTGTTCCCGGGCAGGTTTTGCGAATTCCTTTGGATTGAGGTAAACAATATGTTGAGCAAGGAAGAATTTAAAGCTAAGGTCATTTCCCTTAGCGAAAAGGCCGGTGACAATGAGGAAATCATGAACGGCCTGAAAGAACTCCAAGATAGCTATAACGAAAGCATTGATGCAGCACCCGCAGGTGCTACATACAACGATGCTGATGTTATGGATACCGACGGGAAACGTTGGTCGGATAAATATGCGGAATTGCGTACTGAGTATCGGAACCGGTTCTTTGGTGGAGGGGAGCCGCCTAAGCAGACCGAACCGATAGACGCGCCGGGCGTACCTGGTAATTCCAAGGATGACCCTTCCAACGTTACCTTTGATGACCTGTTTGAAGAAAGAAAGTGAGGTGTTTTAAATGCCTAGAGTTCCTAAGACTTTTGATGCCAAGTTTGATGGCATTCAGATTCTGAACGCTATTCGCAATGCTGCATCTACCACCTACCAGGAGCGTATTCCCGTGGCTACACAGGACAACATCGCTGAGGTCGGTAATGCTATGATGCAGTACGAGGCGACCCAGAATGAGTTCCTGCATATGCTTGTGAACCGGATTGCCCGTGTTATCATCACCAGTAAAAATTATTCCAATCCTCTGAAACCCTTTAAGCGTGGCGTTCTGGCTAACGGTGAGGCGATTGAAGAAGTTTTTGTGAACATGGCCACCGCCAAGCCGTTTGACCCCATCCTGGCAGAAAGGACGGTGTTCAAGCGTGAAATCCCGGACGTGTCGGCAGTGTTCCACAAAATCAACAGCCGTGTTTTCTACAAGACCACCGTTTCCCGTGAGCAGCTGGCGGCGGCGTTCCTGTCCGCTGAGGGCATTACGGACCTGGTTTCCAAGATTGTTGACAGCCTGTACAGCGGTGCGGAGCTGGATGAGTACATCAGTATGCGTGAAATGTTCAGCATTCAGGCGCAGCGTGGTGCATTTTATCCAGTCTACATTCCCGCCCTGACTGCTGTCAATGCGCAGGCTGCAATCACTACCATCAAGCAGTGGTCCAATCGCCTGGAGTTCATCAGTGCGAACTATAACCCTATGGGTGTCAAGACACGTACTCTGAAAAACGAACAGTACCTGTTCGTTACCCCTGAGTTTGATGCCGTGATGGACGTGAACGTCCTGGCCGCAGCCTTCAACATGGACAAGGCAGAGTTCCTTGGTCACAAAATCATGGTCGACAACTTTGGCACCGGTATGGAGAAGGTGCAGGCAATTCTTGTTGACCGTGACTGGTTTATGGATTTTGACCGGCTCGATGAGTACAACGAAATCTATAACCCCGAAGGCCTGTACTGGAACTACTTCTACCATGTGTGGCGTCTGTACAGTGCCAGCCCGTTCGTGAACGCTATCATGTTCACCAGCGATGACACTATCAGCATTACCAGCATCGACGTTGTTCCCGCCGCCCCGACCGTGAAGAAGGGTGACGTGCAGCAGTTCACTGCTACTTTCACCGCTTCTGCTATGGCACCCAAGGGTGTTATCTGGAGCGTTACCGGTGCAACGCAGCCGGTCCGCAGCCAGATTGACTGGACTGGCCGTCTGCTGGTGGCCCCCGATGAGAAGAATACCACTCTGACCGTGACCGCTACCAGCACCTATGACCCGACCAAGACCGATACCGCTACTGTTACCGTAGCTGACTAACATCTTGGTCAATCATTAAATAACCATTCAGGGCCTCACCGCTTGATTTTTACGGCGTTTCAGTTTCCGCCGGTTCTTCCTAGGCGGTGGGGCCATATTTTATAAGGTGGTGAAACAATGCCTGAAACTACTACCCGTCTTACGAAAGTCAGAGTATTGAAGGACGTTCCTTGTGACGACACATATACGGATGTTCGGTATTTTGAGGATACCGGCAGCCAGCAGGCGTTCTTTGAAGGATTCGTGAAGCACACCTATGAGAACGCAGCGTATCAGCGCGTAAACGACCAAGTGGCCCCGTACCGTGAACTGCTGACACTGCGGATTCCTGCCGTTGCAGACGATGTATATGACTGCAATTACATCATGTTTCAGAACCAGCCCTATGGGCAGAAGTGGTTCTATGCGTTCATCCGGAAAGTGAATTTTGTATCGCCGAACTGTACCAAAATCGACTATGAAATTGACTGGTTCCAGACCTATATGTGTGACTTTGAAATTCACCC
>ERZ1643251.5261-NODE-5261-length-10666-cov-6.746961_pt1 | contig 10666 bp, 10 predicted proteins | sample MGYA00579261_ERZ1643251 | MGnify/ENA primary metagenome ERZ1643251 (study PRJEB29033, sample SAMEA4952267) | chicken gut metagenome | biome: Broiler Chicken; feature: Gastrointestinal Tract; material: Caecum | place: Ireland | collected 2018 | study: Broiler...
GAAAACTAAAAATAACGTTGTTATCTTTTTCCATATATAACACATTGGTAAGCCCGAACACGCACGCAATAATACTTATTGCCTGAGTGATGAAAAGCATTAGTAAAAAGAAATTTGTATCTATTGGAAGTATGGCAAGATTATTTAAATAGTTTAAAACAAAGTATAAGGCTACGGTCATTAACAAGCAAACGGCAACTTGAATTATAATAGAGATAGAAGTGCTAGATTTTGTTCTAGCCTTCCTATTTTTTCTATTTTTTAACTGCATGGCAGTTAATATTTTAATTCTTTCTACCATAAAGCCCTCTATTTTTTATTTTGAATTTCAAAAGCAAGTTTTTGAACTTTCTTTAACTCTTCTTCGTTCTTATCTTTCTGGTTTTCCACAAAGCTTAAATATAAATCTTCTAAATCTACGCCGGCATCTGTTAGTTTTTTAACATCGAACACGCCTTGAAGCACGCCCTTTTGAATTATAGCTATTCTATCGCAAATTTTTTCTACAACTTCTATAACGTGGCTTGAAAAGAATACTATATTTCCACGGCTCGCATGTTCACGCATACACTCTTTAATTTGATAAGCACTGCTTGGGTCTAAACCTGTAAGAGGCTCATCGAGCACCCAAACTTTTGGGTTATGAATAAGAGCTGCAATAACTACAAGCTTTTGCTTCATACCATGGCTATAACTTTTAATTTGATTGTCTATGGCTTCTTCAAGTTGGAACATTTTGGTATATTTTTCTAACCTTTCGTCTCTATCTTCTTTTGATACCATATAGAGATCTGCAACATAGTTGATATATTCCCTGCCCGTTAGGTTTTCGTAAACTGCGTGATTATCGGAAACATAACCCATTTGAAGTTTTGCTTGAAGCGGCTGTTTTTCTATGTCGTAACCACATATTTCAATGTTGCCTTCTGTTATGCTCTGTATGCCAACCATACACTTTATAAGCGTGGATTTACCTGCACCATTATGACCTAGGAAACCAAACACTTCGCCTTCATGGATTTCAAGGTTAAAGTTGTCCACTGCTTTATGCTTGTTTAAGCCATAGGTTTTAGAAAAGTTTGTTATTTTAATCATATCTACTCCTTCTGGGTTTATAGGCTTTGTTACGTCGCCCATTTCGCGTTTTAGTTTAGCTATGTTAAGTTTATCTATCTTTCTTAGTTTGAATAGCTCTTTATAGTGGTCTTCGACGTTATAAGAAAGTTTATATAGTCCCCAAATTACAAACATTATACCAACGTAGCCAATGTAAACTAAAATATCGTATAGCCAATAAACTCTGTATAATGTTCCACCTATATTTATTAGCCATTGGAAATTTAACCTAATATCTTCAAGGAAACCTATATAGCCTGAAATAACGTCACCGTATAGGAAGAAGTAGTCAACGGAAGCAAAGGTGTTTATCCAAGCGTTAGCAATTACCATGGCAATAAAGTAGCCCGTAAATATGAAAATTGCGTTTCGCATATATTTAAAGGTTGGCCTTTTATATAGCCCTAACATCATAGCAAGTATTGGAAGTATTAGCACGTAAGCGTGCGTGAACCAAAAGTGTATGCCGGAATAAGAAAATAGTGTTGCAGTTGTGTCTGGCATAGAAAGCGCAAAGAAAGAACCCACAACGTTAACAAAATATGTGAAATAGTAAACGCTTTTTAAGTTAAAGGCAAAGGCTATAAAAATTAAAAATACAGCGGTGTTACAAAGGTGCAGCGGAAGGTCGGAATAAGAGAACGCAAGCACATTCCAGTGGTAACAAAATAGTAGTAAGCAGTTTGTGCTTGCCGTTAGAAGCATTGTTTTCTTTGTGGCGTCGTCCTTCTTTCTGAACACAATAAAAAGTATGGCAAGTGTTAAAAACATGGCATATAAGAATAATCTATGCGATAAATTAAAGTCTTCAAGTGCTGTTCCAAAGAACCCGAATAGAACTTGGAAAGTGGAAAGTGGAAAACAACCTATTGTTACCGCTCCATAAACTAAAAACATAATTCCAACCTGTTTTTTGGTTGGAAATTCCTTATTCTTTATAATGCTAAAAAGCTCGTAGGCTGAAATTCCGCCTAGCACTCCCATTTCAATCATAAAGAGGATGTTTCTATAATGGAAGAAACTAACATCTGGCGTACCCACAAAGGCAATTACATTTTGCTTAAAGAATATTAAATTTAACAAAAAGAAAAATAGAGAGATAAATGCTACAATATGCCTATAAGACTTAGCTTTTGTAAAGGCAGATAAGCACGTTACCATAATAGCTGTAAAGCTAAACCATCTAAGAATAGCTAAAAACGCCGTCATGGGCTTAGAAAACAAAGTTGTTTCTAGTGCTAAAATATTATCAAAGGCGTCAGCAAAACAAATTCTTACACCAAAAAGTGCAATAAGAACTATGACAAAAATTTTATATATTAAACTTTGCTTATTTGGGAACTTTCTAATAAGCAAAAACATAGATAAAAAAATTAAACCTGCTAAAATTAGTACTGTAACGTATTCCAAAATTCTACACCTTCTTTAGTAGTTTCTCCTAACTATAACATAAAATTCCATAAAAGTCATTAAAATACTGTTCGTTTTGATAGAAATTTTATATTGTTGGTTGAATATCCCCTTCTTCTGGAAGTTTTTTAATAGTTTTCTTATAAAAAATTATCATAAAAACACCAATTAGCATAGAAAGTGCACCAAAGCACACTCCGGAGATAGCATTATAAAGGGCTGCATCTATAGTTGAAGTTATAGATAGTAAAGAGATTTGTGTAAGCACAATAGCAATAAGAGCTGAACTTAAATTACAACATTTAATGCCCATAAGTAGATAGTCGTTTTTCTTAGTAGCACTAGCCAGCCCGCCAATAGATATACCTAGTTCGGTAAAAGAGAAGGCAGCAATTGTAATGCCAACTATCTTATTATAGGTGTAAGTATAGTCCATAAAGAATAGTCTAGACATATATATTACAAAGATAGCGCTTGCAACAAGTATTAAAATTCCCATTTTGCAAAATTTCTTTAAGCTATCTCTTGTTTCAACCTGCCTAAAATTATTATGAAATACGCGCTTTGTAGATGCAATTAAAATTGTATAAATACCGCTTAATACGAAAAAGAAGGTTTCAAAAAACACTCCAAAAATAATTTTCGCAGTTGCCCATATGTAATTATAATACATTGTAACATGCGTAATTTTTGAAGTCCTGAAAGCCTTATCGTGAAAAAAGTTGTGAATAAAATCCTTAAATTTCAATTGCTCCCCTATAATAAGGTTATTATTATAACAATAAAGCTATAATTTTTCAACCAAAAAACCAAAATTTGTAAAAAAGCAGTATTGACAGCAGTAGCACTTAATGGTAAAATATTGTTAACAATAGAGGTGAAATTATGAAAAAATTTAAAACAAAAAAGCAAATTTCCACAGAAACACAAATTTTATTTGCTAAAAATGCTGTTATTCAGGATGTAGAAAAGGCTAAAAAGCTAGCTAAGTTTATAAACGACTCTAATGCTATTAATCCGAGCTACGAAAGCTTACACTTTAACGACGGAACAAGTTTAGGGACTATTCTTCCAGCTAACACCTTTTACTACTCACTTTTAAACATAGCATTTTTTGACTACATAGATAAAAATGATAGTAAGCTAACAAAAGTTAAAAAAATAGCAAAGACTGCTTTGTTTAGTCCGCTTATGGCAGTTGGCGCTGCTGGCGCAATAGTTCTAGATTTAGGTTTATATGTTTTTGAAGGTTTAAATGCCATTATAAAAGCTCCAAAATTTTTAATTAGAAAGCTTGCATATAAAAGATTAGAACATGCAAAGAAAAAATTAAACATTTTAAAAGCTAAAATAAACAAAAATGCATACTTTATAGAACTTAACGATAAAGAAGAATTAAATGGCGTAAAAACTAAATTTTCTAATCCTGAATTTATGCTAAAACGATTAAAAGCATTAAAAGAGGAAAAAGAAAAAAATGCGCTTGTACCAGTAAACAACACCCTAACCTTAGCACAAGAAATGTAGGAGAAATTATGTATATAGAAAAATTAAATAGTCAAGATTTTATTACTTTTACAGAAAGCCTAGGTTACATGGTAAACAACGCCATAACAGACATAAGAGTATTAAAGGGCAAAAAACTTACTATGGTATTAGTAAACTATGTAGACGAAGACATGGAAAATGTAAAGAAAACTTTTAATAAATATAACGCTAGTGAGCATATTAAAAGAATATTTGATACAGCTAGCGCCTACGGCATAAATAACACTCTAGTATTTGAAGATTTTAGTTGCCATAACTTTAATAAAGATTACTCTAAACCTTGGCAAGAATATATGTCTAAAAAATTTCCAAATTATAAAAGAGTGCTTAGAATGCATGAAGATTTAGAAAAATAATAAAAAAATAAGCAAAAAAAACTATATTTTTTTAAAATAATATTAAATTTACACTTTAACGCTTGTTAAAGTGCTTTTTTATTAATAAAAATATTTTTAAATATTACTATATAATTTTGACAAATACCTTACTTCTTTGATATCTTATATTTAAGGTGTTATATGAACGATTTTATTATAGAAATTAAAAATCTTAAAAAATATTTTGGCTCAGTTAAAGCCGTTGACGATATATCCTTTTCAGTAAAAACAGGAGAGCTATTTGCTTTTTTAGGGCTTAATGGAGCCGGCAAAAGCACTACTATAAATATATTAGTTGGAGTGCTAAGCAGAGATAGTGGCAAATGTTTTGTTAACGGGTCATCAGTAGACGACATATCTAAAATATTGCCAAATATTGGCATAGTTTTTCAATCTTCTGTACTAGATAAAAATTTGTCTGTATATGATAATTTAAGGTATAGAGCTATGCTTTATGGTATGGATAAAAAGGAGTTTGAAGAAAATTTAGAATATTTTATAGACAAGCTTGACCTTAAAGAAATTTTAAATAAACAGCTAGATAAATTGAGCGGCGGACAAAAGCGAAAAGTAGACATAGTAAGAGCGCTTTTACAAAAACCTAAAATTTTAATTTTAGATGAGCCAACAACTGGCTTAGACCCAAAAACTAGAAAACTAGTTTGGAATATGATAAATATTTTAAGAAAAACAACAAATTTAACCGTGCTTCTTACAACTCACTATATGGAAGAAGCAAGCATAGCGGATAACGTTGTTATAATTGACAATGGAAAAATTGTTGCCGAAGGTTCGCCGCTTCATTTAAAAAATAAATACGCAAGCGATTTTATTAAAGCATACAAATATGATAAAAAACTTTTAGAAATTTTAGAAAAAACTAAAATTCCATATAAAAAAGATAAAACGTGCCTAGAAATACAGTTTAAAAATACAGATGATGCAAAAAACTTCCTTGTTGAATACAGCGCTCTTTTTAAAGATATTGAAATTGTTAAAGGCTCTATGGACGACGTGTTTTTATCTGTTACCGGAAAAGAGTTAAAGGAGAGCGTATGAAAAGACAATCTGAATTCAAAAAACTTACCTATTTAACTTTTAGAAATATAAAACTATATTTTAAAGATAAAATAACGTTCTTAGTTTCATTAATAACTCCGCTAATACTGCTTGTACTTTTCGTTGTTTTTCTTAAATCAACTTACGAAAATAGCATATTTTCCATTGTTGAAGGTTTTAATTTAGACCAAAAGCTTATAAACGCCTTCACTGGCGGTTGGCTCTTTTCATCTGTTCTTGCAACTTCATGTATAACTGTTGCTTTTTGTTCCGGAATGATGGTTATAGATAAAGTAAATAGAGCTAATATCGACTTTATGGTATCCCCAGTTAAAAAAAGTACTCTTCAATTAAGCTACGTGCTTGCTAATTTATTTTCTACGCTTATTATTGCTTTTGTTTTACTTCTTGTGGGCTTAATTTATCTTGCCTTTGTTGGTTTTTATATTACTTTCGTAGATTTATTACTAATTTTATTTGGCATTATAATAACGTCGCTATTCGGCACAATACTAGCTAACATAATTTGGACCTTTACACGCTCACAAGGTGTGGTAAGCGGAGTTTGTACACTTGTATCTGCACTTTACGGTTTTATTTGCGGAGCATATATGCCAATATACACAATGGGAAAAGGCATGCAAGGCTTTGTGTCCCTATTGCCAGGAACTTACGCAACAGTTTTATTTAGGCAAGGCTTTTTAAACGGAGTTTTAAAGGAAATGGGCAAAACTTTACCAAATGAAATGATAGAAGGAATTTCAACAAGTTTTGACGTAAAAATGTCGTTCTTTGGGCACGAAGTATCAACCCTTGGTTTAATTTTAGTGATAACTATTTCAACGCTAGTTTTACTTGGAATATTTTTACTTATAAATTTAAAAAGGCATAAAAAAATTAAAAAAAGTGTAATAAAATAAAATTTATTACACTTTTTAATTTATTTAATTAAATGCAGATTTTATTACAACGTCTATTAAATCTTTTACCACAGGGTTGTTTAAAACGGAATTTATTGCATTCATTTCAGATACATCGAAAACTGGCATAGCAAAACAAAACGTACTCTTTTCTATCTCTAACATAATTTGAAGAGTGTAAACAAACTCGTTGTAGTCGTTCCTAACTTTAAGTAAGTTCACAAATGCCCTTTGCCCTGATATAACCATAAAGTCATAAAATTTTGGAATAACAAAAGCACTTTCCTTGTTTCCAATAAGCGCGTTTTTCTCTTCTATACTACTTAAATTTTTCTTTAATTCAGATATAAGTTCCGCGCCGGCATCGCCGTAATCGTTTATTGTAACCACGTAGGTATTATTGTTGTTCACAACTTTAAAAGCAAATAGACAAGGCGCAAAATCTGATGAGAAAATTTTATAGTCTGGATAGCGCTCCTTTTCTATTTTAACCCAATCTTTTGGAAAATTAAATTTAAATTTTGTTTCAAACATAACTAGCTCCTATTAAAATATATAAAAATACATGGAAATTGTCAAATTAATATTAAAAAAATCCGCTTTAAACGGATTATTTTAATAAACTTAATAATTTTTCTTTTGGCACAGCTAGTAGAAATATTCCAAGCTTTGGACCTTGATTTTTGCCAAGAAGTAAATTATATAAAATTTCAAAATAGTGCTTTTGCATTTTCTTCAAGGCGTCTGGCTCTAAATTTAAATATTTTATTACGGAGTAAAGTTCTGTTTGAAGATCGTCGCTTGTGGAATATTCTTTATTTAAAAGTTCTATTGTCTTTTCTACCCAAGACTTCTCTTCTTCCGTTAAGGAATTATAATATTCAACGTTTTTATCTTCAAGTAAATTTACTTGATATTCTGAGCCATAATTCTTTACCCAATAAATAGCTCTTTCTAAACGTTCTTTATAATATGTTGAACTCGGATCCGCATTTTCCTTTTGCATTAAGGTTGCTAAAAAATCTAGGTTAAAGTTTACAATAGGTAAAAAAGTAGCCAAGTAACTAAAATTAGGATATTTTAAGTAGTCTTCATGAACGTCTGTAAAAGATAAAATTTCCTTATTGCCTTCATCAAGTTTTCCTTCAAACATACTTTTAACGTATCTATCAAACTCGCTATAATACCTTATAACGTCGTTGTCAAGCGCTAGGTTAAAGTTTTGCATAGGCTTATACTTTGCATAAAACCAAAGAATTTGATGTTTATCATAAACTTTTAAAAGGTCGGTTAAGGTTAAAACGTTTCCTGTGGACGAGCTCATCTTGCCACCCCCGCCCTTTATACCAATAAAGTTATATGGCTCGTAGATTGGTGGCGTAAAGCCAAATATTTCATTCGCTATTCTTTCTGCTACGTCGTGGCTTCCGTTTGTAGTAGAGTGGTCCATTCCGCCAGATTCAAATACAACGTTTTCTTCCTGCCATCTCATTGGCCAATCTACTTTCCATTGAAGTTTAACGTTTCTAGCTTTATAGATATTAATTTTGCCCACATGCCCACATGCGCACTTATATTCTATATCGCCTGTTTGGCTATCATAAGAAACAATGTCCTTAGTTTCCTTTTTGCAGCTGTCGCAATATATGCTTATAGGATAGTAGTTTTCTCTTTCCCCATCGCTAGCATCCTGCGTTCTAAAACTATCTATTATATCAAAAATTTCAAAGCGCTTATCCATGGCAAGTTTAATTTTTTCTGCATATCTTCCGCTTCTATATTCCTTTGCTTGATAAATGCATTCAGGTTCAATTCCCACAGCTTTAAGTTCACCCAAAAAGCGCTTTTCAAAAAACTCTGCATAACTCTCGTTTTCAGAAAAAGGGCTAGGTATATCTACGTATGGCATACCTATATATTTTGAATATTCGCTAGGAATATTGCCCGGAACTTTTCTAAATCTGTCAAATTCATCTAACGACAAAATAAAACGAACGTTTTTGCCCTTGTTTTTTAGCGCCTTTGCAATAAAAAACGGTGTTACAATTTCTCTAAAATTTCCTATATGCACAAAGCCAGAAGGGCTAACCCCGCTTGCTATTGTGTAGACCTTTTCATTTGGTCTTTCTCTTATTATTCTATCTGCAATCTCATTTGCCCACATAATTTTCTCCTATTTTTTCCATGGTATTTTAATATAACTAGCAAATATTGTCAAGGCGTAAAAATTAATTTTTAAAAACTAAAATTGCGCCAAAATTTGGCGTAGAACATACAGAAATTAAATTATAGCCTTCACTTTCCATTAAATTGCATTTTTCTTCAATTAATTTTGCTCTCTTTTCAATATTCGCTGTTTTTTTAATAATTTCCGTTTTATACATATTTTTCTCCTATTTTTTATTATTTTCAAGAATTAAATTAGATATTTTTTCAATATTTTTAATTCCATATTTTTCATATATTTTAGTTACATCTTCAAAAATTAAATTTTTATAATTAATTTTTAATAATTCATATATTTTTTAATATTTTCTTGCTTCGTATTCTATTTTCATTTGCACCTCAAAAATTTTTGGAAATGTAGTCTATTATATCCACAGATGCTATTGCCCCGTCGCTACACGCAGTAACAATTTGCCTTAAACGTTTTTCTCTTACATCGCCAATAGCATAAACACCATCAACATTCGTGCGCATATTCTCATCTGTTATAATGTAACCATTTTTATCTAAGGTTATTATATCTTTTAACAAAGCTGTATCCGGTTGTCTGCCAATTGCTACAAAAAGCCCGTCAACTTTAATTTCTCTTATTTCTTTGCTTATTTTATTCTCCACGAATATAGAGTTTAACTTTTCTTCCCCTTTTAACTCTTTAACCACGGAATTTAAAACAAACTCAATTTTCCCATTTAAAGCAAGCGTTTTTAATTTTTCTAAGGTGTGAGCGTCTCCCCTAAACTCGTCGCGTCTATGAATTAAGTATATTTTTTTAACAATATCAGATAAATACAAACAATCTTCAAAACTAGTGTTTCCGCCACCTACCACTGCAACAACTTTATCCTTAAAAAAGTTTCCGTCGCAAGTGGCACAATAACTAATTCCTTTTCCAACAAACTTTTTCTCGTTTTCCACATCAAGTTGCCTAGCCACAGCTCCAAGTGCAAGAATTATAGTTTTTGCTTCAAACTCTCCTTCATACGTTTTTACTTTTTTAATTTTGCCAGTAATGTCATAATTTAAAATGTCAGAATAAACCACTTCAAGCCCTAAATCCGATGCCTGTTCAAACATGAGCCTAGAAAGCTCCGCACCTTCAATGCTTTTAAACCCGGGATAGTTTTCAATTTTGCCCGTTTGAACAACTTGACCACCCGGAGAAAATTTTTCAATTAAAAGCACGCTTTTTTTAGCACGTAATGCATATATGCTAGCAGTTAATCCTGCTGGCCCGCCACCTACAATGATAATGTCGTACATAAAATCTCCTATTAAAAATAGGATACCATATTTTAAATAAAAATAAAACTAAAAACATTAAAAAATTCCTAAAGAATTTTAGGAATTTTTATAAATAATTAAAAATATTTTACTATGAGGTATTACCACCTGAATGTTGATATCCTTCAGACCCTACCATAATAACAAAATAGCTTCCTTCTTCAAAATTTGGCACTATAAAAGAATTAGAGAAATTAGTTAGTTCTAAGGTATATATAAAATTTTCACTTGCTTTTGGCTCTATTAAAATATTTTTTTGAAGGTTGAGCTTATATGTTTAGGGTTAATTGCGAATCTCGGTTACTAATTAATTAGAGTCTCGCTAGCTCGGGCAGCAAGGAGATTCTTCGCGGATTGTCGCATCGCTAACGCTTAGCTCGCCGCTCAGAATGACGCAACGGAGTTGGGCTTCGCAAGTGTCTTCGAAGATATTTTATGGTATGCGTAACACTGCTCGTTTGGGTAAAATGACCTTGCAAAATTATTTTTGCTAGACCATTACAAGGAGCAGAGAGCCAAGCGACGCAAACATCTTTGCGGCATTTGGCTAAATGCGACGCAGCCTAAAAAGCTCGGCAAAATATGAGCGTTAGCGAAACCTATGCGTTAGCATAGTAATTTTAGCGATTAGCTAAATTTATTTTGCCGAGCTTATTCTACCCCCCCCGCATTTTTGTCAAGCGAAATTAAGTCATATTTTAAAAATTTTTTCTTTACTATTGAAAACCA
>ERZ1643251.5263-NODE-5263-length-10663-cov-4.973322_pt1 | contig 10663 bp, 10 predicted proteins | sample MGYA00579261_ERZ1643251 | MGnify/ENA primary metagenome ERZ1643251 (study PRJEB29033, sample SAMEA4952267) | chicken gut metagenome | biome: Broiler Chicken; feature: Gastrointestinal Tract; material: Caecum | place: Ireland | collected 2018 | study: Broiler...
GGTTCATGATATACTGTCCATACAACGGTTTCTATTTTATCATAATACCTTATCTCTACAAGTATTGCATCCTAATATAAAACAATGACCGTGCGGATGATTCTATCGAATCTTGTTTTATGGGAAGTTGCCGACGTAATACTCATGTACAATCTTTATCCGTCTGACTCTAACAGTCTGCTTGTCAGGTGACCTTACGCAGTTCATAATGTCGATTCGGTCGGCGATGCAGTTTCATCGCGTTCTGATTATCATGTTTATTTTATCAAAGAATCATTTCAACATCATCCATAACCGGCGTTTTGGAAGAAGCGCTTGCGTCAAATACTTATTGTACCTTGTTTTAAGCAGCATCTTCTCGATTTGTATGTTTTCGAGTTGCATGGAAGTTGAATCTACCGGAATATCTCGATTGGTTTACACAAGCAAAGCATTTGACGATGAGAATTATGTTTATTTTTCAGCGTCAAATGGCGATGGACTACGCGATACCAGTCTATGTGTGTACCGAAAAGACACCGGAGAAGTGACCGAATATCCGACAGAAGCTTTACTGGTATTCAATCTTCAAAATCAGCTATGCTACACAAAATTTAACGACAATACAATCTACACTATTGATACAGCGTTTTTGGAATCTTTTCACAAAGACTGGAGATTAAATATCAAAACTTTCGAGGTGGAGATATTTCCGTTTGAAGCGGCTTTATATGGAAATAGAATTGCTTTTTCAAATGATTGTTTATGGGGCGATATATCGTCTATAGATGATAAATTTGAGGACGCGGAATATTTCTCGGAATCCAATCGATTTATATGCGGATATTCGGAAGATCATTATTATTATATACGCGTTGAAGCATCGAGTGATACCTCACTAGATTATTATTTGATGAAAGATGATAAGGATTTATTCTTTCTCATGACCGCGGAAAACGGCAGGGGAAGCTACAATGATTTCTCAGCTATATATGGGTCATATATATATTATGTGGATGATGGCGCGCTATATAGGTGTTATTTATCGAAGTTTTCACAGCCTGAGGTATTGTACGCCGATTATGAAGAAAATCCCGGCTATGTAGGAATCCCGCCGTTTATTGTCGACGATGGAAAAATTCGATTTGATTCTACTGTAAGATTCCGAGCGCCCTCTAATTTAATTGCAGTCACGCATAGCGGCGTCTATGTGTGTAATAATAGCGGCGAGTTATTCTTAATAGAATTAGACGGCAGCAATATCGTTAAGTGTATGCATCAGTTTTCACCCAAACTGTATTCATATTATATAAGCAATGACGATGGTCTTTTGCATTATGTCGGCAGAACCGGTGAATGCGGTATTGTGGAATGATATTGAATTACACATAGCTATAGTTTTACAGGCACGGGCCTATCGGCTCGTGCCTGCTTTTATGTATTATTTTCTCGCGATGATTTCCTTGAGCGGATTTCCGTCGACTCCCTCGAGCGGCAATTTGACGCTCGAGCTTGTCCGCACCGATTCATATAGCGCGAATATCACCTCGACCGCGTTGTACGCGTGCCGCCAGTTGATTTCGTTGTTGTCGACAGTGTCGTCACCCTTGTCGCGGCAGTCGGCGAGATAATGCCACATCAGCGCGATGTTGTCGCCGCAGCAGTCGCCGTCCGACCAGGACGCGAGCTCGGCAAGCTCGGATTGCATATCGAGCGACGCGTAATTATACAGCTTGCCTTCCCAACCGAGTTCCATATAGCCTTTTGTGCCGTACAGCGTGACTCCGCTCTGCTCAGGGCGCTTCTCACCGAGTCCGGCGAATATGCTACCGTACAGTCCGTTTTCGTAGATTACAGTTCCGGCGAACGAGCCCTCTCCGGGCACGTCGAACCACCTTACGCTCCCCTCAAGCTCGAGCGAGCCGTATACGCGCGACACCGGTATGTCGCCAAGATAGCTCCAGAGCTGGTCAAGCGTGTGCGTGCCGCAGTCTAATAGGTGGCGGTAGGCGTTGAGGTCGACGCGCGTGACGTCGCCGATCGCTCCGGCGGCGAGCAGCTCGCGCACCTTGCGGTTGGCGGGCGAGAAGCGGCGCTGATGCGTATATGACAGCCGGCAGTCCGATTCGAGCGCGAGACGGCGCAGCTCCCTCGCGTCGCCGAAATTGTCGGCAAACGGCTTTTCGCTGACCATATGCTTGACGCCGTATTTGACACAGCTCTTATAAACCGCGAGCCGGTGCTGCGGCCACAATGCCTGCACGACCAGCTCGGGACGCAGCTCGTCGAGCATCTGGTCATACGAGGTATAGATTTTGGCATTGTCAAGACCAAAGTCAGCGGTGAGCTTTTTTGCCGCGTCGAGGTCGATATCGCAGACGGCGACGATATCATAACGCGGGTCTTTCAGCATTCCGGCAGTATGCAGCCGTCCGCGGCGGCCGCAGCCGATAAGCGCGGTTTTGATTTTAGGGTTCATGGTAACACCTCCGATTTTTTGATATAACCATTATAGCTCATATTATCGACTTTTGCAATACATTTCGCAAAAATACGAAAATTAATCGACAACCGAACCTGTGTATTTTTGCATTATACATATTGACAATTAAGGTTAAATGTGATATCCTTATAATTATAAGCAAATGAAAGGATTATGATACCCATGAAAAGGATATTGACGATACAGGACATCTCCTGTGTCGGAAGATGCTCGCTCACCGTCGCGCTCCCGATAATTTCGGCTGCCGGAGTCGAAGCCGGAATACTGCCGACCGCGGTGCTTTCGACGCATACCGCGTTTCCGAAATTCACATTCAAGGACCTGACCGATGAAATACAGCCTATCATTGATACATTCAGCGAATTGAAGCTCGACTTTGACGCCGTGTATACCGGCTATCTCGGCTCGTTCGAGCAGCTCAAGCTCGTCGGAGATTTCATAGATAACTCAAAGTCGGATATGGCGGTCTTCATCGACCCGGTCATGGCCGACAACGGCGTATTATATAAGGGCTTCACACAGGAATTCGCCGACAATATGGCAAAGCTCTGTGCAAAGGCAGACCTCATCATGCCGAATCTGACCGAGGCTTCGTTCATGCTCCGCGTACCCTACCGCGAGAGCTACGACGAGGAGTATATCCGCTCGCTCCTCAAGCAGCTGACCGGACTCGGCGCAAAGCGCGCCGCGCTCACCGGCATCGGCATGAGACCTGATGAAATCGGCTTCTATATGTACGACTCGACCACCGACACCTACTCGCATTACTACAATGAAAAGCTGCCGGTCGCATACCACGGCACCGGAGACGTGTTCGCGTCCGCGGTCGTCGGCGCGAATATGCGCGGCAAGTCGATCGAGGAATCACTCAAAATCGCGGTCGACTTCACGCTCGAAGCAATGCGCAAGACGATGGCAGACCCCGACAGCCGTTTCTATGGTGTCAACTTTGAGGAAGCGCTGCCTTACTATATCGAGCTGCTTAAATAATGTATACCTGAACACTCAAGGCAAATTCAGATAACCGTACCTGCAAAATCGAATATTGCGGTAGTCAGTGCGTTGAGTGCCCCTAACCTGCGATATCCAAAGAAGCTGCAAGACGCGCCGTCACCGGTGCGCCTTGCTTTATTTTCATAAAACCGGAGGTAGTCGTGGCAAATCTGTTAAAACAAGCAATATTATACCAATACCCCGAATCGATACCGGTGTCGGTTTCTATTCTCCCTGCGGCATGGATAAAATACGGCGCCGAGCTACAGCGGCTCTGCGACGAATACCCGCAGTTTTTCGGCTCGCGCAAAGTCGACCTCGACAATATCGACAGCATCATCGCGCCGACCTACCATGCCGGCGAGCATATCGACGAATGGGGCTGCGTCTGGAGCAACTGTAAGGAGGGCATGGAGTCGATAGTCACCGGACATCCGATCAAGTCCGAGGAGGATATCTTCAACCTGCAAATCCCGCCGAACCGCGACGGCAGACTTCCGCACGGCTTCATGTATCTGCGCCTGCTCGACCTCTGCGGCTTCGAGCTTGCTATGACGCTGTTCGCCGAGGAAAAAGAAGCGCTACAGGTGCTTATCGACAAGGTGCTCGAATACAATGTATATCAGGTCGAAGCTATACTTCCGCGAATCGGCGAAATCGTCTATTTCGGCGACGACAACGGTATGCAGCGCGGGCTCGCGATAGGTCCGGGGCGCTGGCGCAAATACATCAAGCCCTGCTACGCGAAGCTGTATGGCATCGTCAAGCAAAACAAGCCCGACGCGCTAATATATATGCACACCGACGGCTGTATCTGGGAGATCATGCCCGACCTCGTCGAGTGCGGCGTCGATATGATAAATCCGCAGTTCAGCGCGAATGGTCTCGACAATCTTGTCCGAGTCTGCCGCGGCAGGATACCGATAAACCTCGACCTCGACCGCCAGCTTTTTCCGCTCGCGACCCGCTCGCAGCTGCACGACCATGTAGCCGAATGCGTAGAATCGCTCTATCTGCCCGAGGGCGGTCTCGGACTGAATGTAGAGCTGAACTACGAAATTCCGCTCGACAACATGGCGGCAATCCTCGACGCGGTTGAGGAATATAGATTTTACAAGGGATGAATATAAAAATAATGGATGTATCGATAACTTGATACATCCATATTTGATTTGACTATATAAACATATAAATCAAATATTCAAAAAACGCTCACAGATTCACGCAGTTGATGACTTTGCCGCTAATAAACGCCTCTATGTTCCGCGCGGTCAGCTCCATCAGCCGTTCGCGGCACTCGTACGGCGCCCACGCGATGTGCGGCGTTATCACACAGTTCTTCGCACTGAGCAGCGGATTGTCCGCCCGTATCGGCTCGACCGACGCCACGTCTATTCCCGCCGCGTAGAGCTTGCCCGAATTCAGCGCGTCGGCGACCGCCGACTCGTCGAGCAGACCGCCGCGCGACGTGTTGATGAGAATCGCTCCGTCCTTCATCAGCGCGATGCGGTCGCGGTTTATCATACCCTGACTGTCGGCGTTGAGCGGGCAGTGCAGCGAGACGACGTCCGAGCTCGCGAGCAGCTGCTCAAGCGAGACAAACTCAACACCATCCTCTGGCTCCTTTTCATGCCGGTTGTACGCGACTACGTTCATACCGAGCGCCGACGCGAGCCGCGCGGTCGCGCGACCAATGCTGCCGTAGCCGACAATACCGAACGTCTTGCCGGCAAGCTCAATCAGTCGGTAGTCCCAAAAACAGAAGTCAGCGCTCGCCGTCCAACGTCCCGAATGCACCTCGCGGCTGTGATGCCCGACATTGTGGCAGATTTCGAGCAGCAGCGCGAGCGTCAGCTGCGCGACCGCCTGCGTACAGTAGGACGGTATGTTGCAGACCGGAATTCCCCGTTCAGCCGCGGCTTTGATGTCGACTATGTTATATCCGGTCGCGAGCACGCCGATATATTTGAGACCCGGGCAGGCGGCGATAACCTCGGCGCCGATCGGCACCTTGTTGGTCAGCACCAGCTCCGCGTCGCCAATGCGCTCGATGATTTCCGCGTCGTCGTATTTCGTCCGGTCATACACCGTCAGCTCGCCCAGCCGCTCGACCGGCTCCCATGAGATATCGCCCGGGTTGGCTGCGTATCCATCAAGTACTACAATTTTCATATTTTAGCTTTCCCTCACGAATTATGTTCATTCCTTGTTCAGCGCCGCTCCGAGGAACTCGGCGAGTCGCTTGTTTGACGGATTTCCGATTACCTCCTCCGGATTTCCGTCGACCGCGATGACGCCGTTCTCCATGAATATCACGCGGTCGGAGATGTAGCGCGCGAAGCCCATCTCGTGCGTCACTACAATCATAGTCATGTGCTCGCTCGCGAGCTGCTTCATTACGCCCAGCACCTCGCCGGTCAGCTCGGGGTCGAGCGCGCTCGTCGGCTCGTCGAATAACAGAATATCCGGTTCGGTCATAAGCGCGCGGGCAATCGCGACCCGCTGCTTCTGTCCGCCCGAAAGCGACGACGGCATCGCGTCGATCTTGTCGAGCAGCCCGACCTTGTCGAGTAAAATCTCGCATTTCTCGGTGGCCTCGGCTTTGGTCAGCAGTCGATTCGTCACCGGCGCGCAGGTCATATTGTTTCGCACGCTCATGTGCGGGAACAGGTTGAAATGCTGGAACACCATGCCGGTGTGCGACAGAATATGCCGCATCTCGCGCTCGCGCACGTATTTTCCGTCGCTGACAAACGACTCGCCCGCGATCGATATCGTCCCGTCCGACACCCGCTCCAGCCCGATGAGCGAGCGGAGCATCGTGCTCTTGCCCGAACCCGACGGTCCGATCACCGAGATGATCTCGCCTTTGTCGACATTGAAAGTCACTCCGCACAAAACGTCGTTGTCGCCGAAGGATTTCTTAATATTATTCACTTCTATCATCATGACATTTTTCCTCCGGACTCAATATGTGGTTTTCTTTTCGATGAACACGAACAGCTTGGTCAGCGCGAAAATCATGATAAGGTAAATTACCGCCGCGATCAGGAAGGGCGTGACGTTCGCCAGTGAGTTGACCTGCGTCTTGGTCAGGTGCATGAGGTCGGCGACTCCGAGCGTCGTCACGAGCGCGGTGTCCTTGACCAGACTGATAGCCTCGTTTGAAACTGAGGGAATCGCTACGCGTATCATCTGTGGGATAACAACCTTTACAAGCGTCTTGGATTTTGACATTCCAAGCACCTGTGCCGCTTCATACTGCCCCGGGTCGACCGACTTGATTCCGCCGCGGAAAATCTCGCAGAAATAGGCCGCGTAGTTGAGCACGAACGCCACACAGGCGGCGGTGAAGCGCTGTAATACTAAATATTGTCCGATAAACGGTATATACGGCAGTCCGAAATAGACGAACAACAGCTGCAGCATGAGCGGCGTTCCGCGCATGACAAACACATAGCCGCGCGCGAGCCAGCGTATCGGCGCGATTCGCGACGACGACAGCAGAGTTGTCAAGAATCCGAGCGGCAGTGATAGGATTATAACAATAAAAAACAGCTCGACTGTAATTCCGAGACCTTTTGTGAGTATATTCAATGTGTTGATAAATTCAGTGTATGTAATGGCGTCCGCCTCCAATTGATTTTTGTGCGGCTTTATATGTCAAATTCTCGTTCTATATTCAAAGCAGTCTGATGTATATAATATAAATTCACATGACAATTGCGCTGAAATCGCGAGATACATTTACAGCTGTACGACGAGATTTGTATCAAAGCCTGTCTGCCGCTTCGGGCAAACGAATAAATACTGTATTAATATTGTATCACATTAGCGCGCTTTTGTAAACAGCAAAATATAAAATAAACGAAAGTTTTTGAAAATTCGTCAAAAAGGTTGAAATTTCGCCCGAGATATGGTATAATTAATAATAAGCACATAATGAACATTCCAAGGTGATTTTTAATATGTGGCTGCTCTTCGCCGCGCTCTCGGCACTGTTCGCGGGCGCGTCGTCAATTCTCGCCAAAATCGGCATCAGCGACACCGACTCTAACCTCTGCACCGCGCTGCGGACGGCTGTGGTGCTGATTTTTTCATGGATAATGGTGTTTATAACCGGAGAGGCGACCGAGCTTTCATCAATCGACGGTCGTACCTTGATTTTTTAATTCTGTCTGGCGTATGCACCGGCGCGTCGTGGTTATGCTATTTTAAGGCGCTGTCTGTAGGCGACATCAACCGCGTCGTTCCGATTGACAAATCGAGCGCAATTTTGACTATTATACTCGGCTTTATCATATTTCATGAGACTGTCGGAATACTAAAGCTATTTTCTCTCGCAATACTCGCGCTCGGTATCTTTCTGATGATTGAAATAAAGCCCTCGCCTAAAACGAATACGTCAGGTGTGATGTCACAGGCTTCAGCCGACACAAAATCGTCCGGCTGGTTCATCCTCGCGATAGGTTCAGCTTTATTCGCGAGCCTGACTACAATATTCGGCAAGCTCGGTGTCGGCGACCTCGGCTCAAACCTCGGCACCGCGATACGCACCGGAGTCGCGCTGATATTCGCGTGGCTGCTCGTAATTCTGACCAAAAAAGCCGGAGATATCCGCAAAATCGATAAAAGAAGCTGGATTTTTATCATCGCCTCGGGAGCCGCGACCGGAGCCTCATGGCTCTGCTATTACCGCGCTCTCAAGGACGGTGTGACCAGCGCGGTCGTCGCGGTTGATAAGCTGTCGCTGCTTGTCACAATCGGATTTGCTTTGATTGTATTCAAGGAAAAGCTGTCGCGCCGGACGCTCCGCGGTCTTATACTCATGACAGCCGCCACACTTGTAATGGTCATCGCATAAAAATATCGGAAAGGAAACAATTTTGATAAAACACATTTTTATTGTAAACCCGGTCGCTGGAAAGGGCGTCGAGGGAAAACGAATCTCCGATATAATCAAGGACGCGTGTGACGTCTCGCGGGTCAATTATGAAATTTACCGCACGACCTGCAAAAGCGACGCCACTGTATACGTAAAAAAAAGACTGGCAGAAAAGCCGCTCGGTGATATCTATCGATTCTATGCCTGCGGTGGAGACGGCACCTTCAATGAAGTCATAAATGGCGTTGTACATGACCCGCGTCAATACAGTCCACTGCCCGGAGTTCAGGTTGGTGTGATACCGATCGGCACCGGCAACGATTTTGTACGCAATTTCGCGCAGAAGGAATTCTTTTCGGACGTGACAAAGCAGCTGCTCGGCGACCCGATGAATATAGACTGCTATTCGTTCAACGACCGCTTCGGTATAAATATGTTCAATGTCGGCTTTGACTGCGACGTCGTCTGCAAGGCAGCCGAGCTCAAAAAAAAGTCGTTCATGCCAAAGGCTCTCGCCTATATGGTCGGCGTCGCGATCGTGCTGATACGCAACCGCGGCAGTGTGATCAAGGTCGTGCGCTCGGACGGCAGCGAGCTTGCGCGCGAATTTGAGCTCTGCGCGGTCGCGAACGGCGGATTCTGCGGCGGCGGCTTCCATTCAGCGCCAAAGAGCCGTCAGAACGACGGACTGCTCGACATAAGCTTAATCTCAAAGGTATCGCGTCGTCAATTTCTGTCACTTATCGGACCATACAAAAAGGGGACGCACCTGAACACCCGGCTCGGTCGCCGTGTAGTCAACTATTTTCAGGACAAGTCGATCGCCTTTTACTTCGACCGTGACACCGCGGTCAGTATTGACGGTGAGATAGAGCTTGTCCGCAAGGCGGAGTTCTCGATAGTTCCGAATTCGGTCTCATTCATCGTGCCGGTCGGAGTCGAGTATCCGCTGAACTTCCGTCGCAGATTCATCCGGCGCGACGGTAAGCGCCGTGATACAAACTGATACACGAAAGTGATAAATTATGCTTAATAAACTGCACATTTACCCGCTCGTAATCTCCGCGCTACTGATATTCGCGCTCACCTCGTGCGGTCGCCCCTCAAATGAGCCGCTGGTCACACGCATCGACGCGCCGAGCGCACTGCGCGGCGATATTCCGACCGCGTCGACCAGCTCGCCCGACAATCTGCCAATTGACGGAATCGACTTTTCCGATGACGACTCGAGCCAAAGTGCCGATACCACGCCTGAAACCGAGGCTCGTCCACAGCTCGCGCCTACTCGAATCAGCTTTTTAGCCGCCGGAGACAATGTAATACATCCCTGCATTTATATGGACGCCGAGCGTCGGGCGGACGAGACTACACGCGAATACAATTTCAAGCCGATGTATGCCGACGTCGCCGACTACATCGCGGGATTCGACATCGCGTTTATCAATCAGGAGACCTTGATGGGCGGCGCGGAGCTCGGATATTCGGGCTACCCGCAGTTCAACTCTCCGCAGGACCTCGGACTCGACCTAATCGACATCGGCTTCGATGTCGTCAACATCGCGAACAACCATATGTGCGACAAGGGTACAGCTGGTCTCGCGGGCACGATCGACTTCTGGAATTCGCAGGACATCCTGATGATCGGCGGTTACACCGACGCCGACGACTACGACGACATCCGCGTCCTCGAATACAACGGCGTGAAAATCGCGTTCCTGTCATATACCTACGGCACAAACGGAATCAGCCTGCCGTCGTCGAGCGAGCTTATCATCCCCTATATCAATGACGACGACATCATCCGTCAGTGCGAGCTCGCCAGCGAGCGCGCGGACTTTGTCATCGCGTCGGTACACTGGGGCAATGAGAATCAGACCACAGTTTCTGCCGACCAGCGATATACCGCCGAATTGCTCGCAAACAACGGAGTCGACGTGATTCTCGGTCACCACCCGCACGTCTTGCAGCCTATCGAGTGGATAAGCACTGACTCGGGTGAAACGCTCTGCATATACTCGCTCGGCAACCTCGTGTCGGCAATGCAGTATTGGCAGAATATGGTCGGCGGCTTCTTTACATTCGACATCGTAGTCGACGAGGATGGCGACATCTACGCCGACTCGCCCGAATTCCGTCCGACCGCGTTCTACTACGGACCGAGCTACTACAACTCGCACCTCTATTTTCTGTCCGAATATCCCGCCGACGTCGCAAAGACGCACGGCACCGGCAACCTCTACGGCAGTCCGGCGACTCCGGATGATATGAAGCGCTATGCCGAGAATATTATGGGTGATTATATC
>ERZ1643251.5265-NODE-5265-length-10660-cov-10.782744_pt1 | contig 10660 bp, 11 predicted proteins | sample MGYA00579261_ERZ1643251 | MGnify/ENA primary metagenome ERZ1643251 (study PRJEB29033, sample SAMEA4952267) | chicken gut metagenome | biome: Broiler Chicken; feature: Gastrointestinal Tract; material: Caecum | place: Ireland | collected 2018 | study: Broiler...
AAAGATAATAAATGGGTAGATACAGTTGAAAGATTTGAAGAACAAATGAAATATTTATATGAAAACAATTATAAAACCATATCAATGAGTGAATTTGAAAATTGGCGAAATACTGATAAAAAATATCCAATAAAAACAGTAATGATAACTATAGATGATGGTGATTTAGGAATTTATTATGAAATTTTACCTATTTTGAAAAAATATAATTTCAAAGCAACTATGTTTATTATTGGCAATAAAATTAATGATGTGTCAGAAGAATATAATCCTGCAAAACAGCAATTCATTGGTAGAGATTTATTAGAATCTATAAAAAAAGAGTATCCTAATTTAGAAATCCATAGTCATTCATTTGATTTACATAATCTAAATACAAAAGATTTATCTTTAGAAGAAGTAAAAAATGATTTTATCAAAATGCAAAAATTTGAAACTAATATTTTTTGTTATCCATATGGTACTTCGTCTGAAAAAATAAAGCAAGTATTAGAAGAAAATAATTATAAAATGGCATTTACTCTTGATAAATCTAATTTATCTTCAAAAAAAAATGATAAGTATGAAATTTCAAGAATAGGAATTAACTATGAAACTTCATTCTTAAATTTTAAAAAATGGTTAATTAAACAATTTATAATGTGAGGTTAATATGAAACGAGTTATGTTTATAAGTAGTGTTGGAGGTCATTTAACACAGCTTTTAGAACTTAAAACTATTTTTAAAGATTATAATTATGTTTTAGTTACTGAAAAAAATGACGTTACTAAAGACATGAAAAAAAAATACAAAATGGAATATTTAATTTATGGTTCTCGAGAATATTTATTTAAATATGTATTTATCTTTTTATTTAATATTTTTAAATCATTTTATTTGTTTTTTAAATATCGTCCTAATGTTATTGTTACAACGGGAACTCATACAGCTGTTCCAATGTGCTATATTGGTAGATTATTTGGTAGAAAAATAATATTTATCGAAAGTTATGCAAAAAGAACAAGTCCTACGTTATCAGGTAGGCTTGTTTATCCAATTGCTAATACATTTATAGTACAATGGGAAACTATGTTGGAATTTTATCCTAAAGCAAAATATTTTGGAGGTATTTATTGATGATATTAGTAACGTTAGGCACACAAAAACAATCTTTTAATAGATTATTAGATATGATTGAAAAAAGTAATATAAATGATAAAATAATTGTTCAAGCTGGATATACGAAATATAAAAGTAAAAAAATGAAAATGCTTGATTTTGTTGATTATCAGGAAATGGATAAATTAATAAAGCAAGCCGATTTAATAATAACTCATGGTGGTACCGGTTCGATTGTGACAGCAATAAAACAAGGAAAAAAAGTAATAGCATGTCCTAGATTAAAAAAGTATGGTGAGCATGTAGATGATCATCAAAAACAAATTGTAGATATTTTTTCTGAAGTAGGATATATATTAAAACTAGATGAAAATGACAATTTGGATGAATTAGTACAAAAAATTCAAACAAAAAAAATGACTCCATTCAAATCAAATACAACTAATTTTATCAATAATTTAAAAAAGGAAATAGAGTGTTAGTTTATGTGTGATATTAAAGTAAGCGTTTGTTGTATTACATATAATCAAGAAAAATATATAGAACAAGCTATTAATAGTTTTCTTAGTCAAAAAACAAATTTTGATTTTGAAATAATAATTCATGATGATGCATCTACTGATGGTACTATAAATATATTAAAAAAATATAAAAAAAAATATTCAGATAAAATTATTTTAATGTTAGAAAAAGAGAATCAATATTCAAAGTGCGCCAATTCTGTTTTAGTTAAAGTTTTAGATAAAGCTAAAGGAAAGTATATTGCATTATGTGATGGAGACGACTTTTGGTGTGATGATAATAAATTACAAAAACAAGTCGATTATATGGATTTACACAAAAACATAAGCTTATGTTCTCATAATACAGAAATTATTAATGAAAATAATGAAAAAATAGATTTAATAAATTCTTATTTAGAAGGAATTGTAACAATTGAAAATTTTTTATCTAATAACTCTAGTATGCATACTTCTTCAATGTTATTTAGAAAAAAAGATGTTTTAAAACTTCCAAATTACTATTATGAAGCAACAGTAGGAGATTTACCTTTAAAATTACATTTATTGTCTAAAGGTAATTGTTATCATTTTAATAATGTGATGTCATGTTATAGAACTAATGCTATTAATTCATGGAGTGTAGCTCAAAAAAATAATGATATTGTTAAACATAAAAATTTTGAAATGGAAATTCAAGTATATAATTCTTTCAACAAGGAAACAAAATATGTTTACGATGATTTAATCAAAAATAAAATTTTATATAGAAGTTTTTGCTATTTCAAGGATAAAAATGATTTAAATGAAATCAAAAAAGAAAAATATGCAAAATATTATAAGAAATTATCATTAAATGAAAAAATAAAATTACAATTAAAAAACAGTAAAGTTATATATAAACTTTATTTAAAAATTAAAAAGCAGAAATAAAATATAGCATACGTATCTTAAAAATTGTTTGGTGTATAAGTGAATTTTAGTATTTAATATTTCAATAAATATACTAATATTTATTAAGATGATTTTTTTGGTAAATAGCTAGTTTGAGGTGATTTTTTGAAAAATGAAAATATAAAAAATGAAGTAATTTCTTCCTTAATTTGGAAATTTTTAGAGCGTATTGGAACTCAAGGTGTTCAATTTATTGTTTCAATCATATTAGCAAGATTATTACTTCCAAGTGATTATGGCATAGTATCTATGATATTGGTTTTTACAGCAATTGCTAATGTTTTTATTCAAACAGGATTTAGTACTTCATTGATTCAAAAAAAAGATTCTGATGAATTGGATTTTTCATCAGTATTCTACATTAGCTTATTGATTGCGTCAATTTGTTATGTGATATTGTTTTTTGCCGCACCTATTATAGCTAGTTTTTATAATATGCCTGCTATTACTTCGATATTAAGAGTTATATCATTGACATTATTTTTTGGAGCAATTAATTCGGTTCAAAATGCAAAAATTGCTAAAGAAATGAAATTTAAAAAATTATTTTTAAGTAGTTTAGTGGCTATTTTAATATCTGGAGCTACAGGAGTTTTAATGGCTTATAAAGGATTTGGACCATGGGCATTGGTAGGTCAACAAATTGCTAATTCTATAGCAACAACGATTATTTTATGGTTTACTTCTGGTTGGCAGCCAAAATTAATGTTTTCAATTAATAGGGTAAAGTCATTGTTATCTTATGGTTGGAAAATATTATGTTCAGCTCTTTTAGATACTGTTTATCAAAACATTTATAATTTAGTAATTGGAAAGTTTTATAGCAGTAGTACTTTAGGCAATTATAATAAAGGAGAGCAATTCCCTAAGTTAATTGCAGTTAATGTTGATGGTGCAATAAGTTCTGTAATGTTACCAGCATATTCAAAACAACAAGATAGAAAAGATAAATTAAAGAAAATGGTTAGAAGATCTATAGTAACTAGTTCGTTGTTGTTATTTCCGATGATGTTTGGATTGGCGGCTGTAGCAGAAACTGTTGTTAAAGTACTGCTAACAGAAAATTGGTTAGGGTGTGTTCCGTTTATGCAATTATTATGTATTGTTTATGCTTTATATCCTATTAATACTGCAAATTTACAGGTGATAAAAGCATTAGGAAAAAGTGATTATTTTTTGAAACTAGAAATAATTAAAAAAGTTATTGGATTATTTGCTTTAATAGTAACTTTACCATTTGGTGTTCTTCAAATGGCTGTTGGACAAGTATTAGTAGCTATTTTATCAACTTTTATAAATGCTTTCCCTAATCGCAAGTTATTAAATTATAATTATTTTGAACAAATAAAAGATTTGTTTCCAAGCTTAATTATTTCAATTATAATGTTTATAATTGTATATTCATTTAATTTTATTAATTTAAATATGTATATTTTATTAATCATTCAAATATTAGTTGGAGTAATTATATATTTTGGATTAGCTTATATTTTCAAATTGGAATCATTAAATTATATGATAGAAATATTAAAATCATTTTCGAAAAAGAAAGAGGTGTTAAAATGAAATTAGGAATAATGCAACCATACTTTTTTCCATATTTAGGTTATTTTAGTTTAATAAAAAATACTGATCAATTTATATTATTTGATACTGTACAATTTATAAAACATGGTTGGATTGAAAGAAATAGAATATTGAAACAAGGAGGAGATTGGCAATATGTTGCAGTTCCTTTAGAAAAACATTCTTTAGATACAAAAATTATGGATATTAAGATTAGAAATAGTGAAGATTGGAAAAATAAAATTTTAAGCCAATTAACTCAATATAAAAGAAAAGCTCCATATTATAATCAAACAATAGAAGTTGTAAAAAAAGCTTTGGATATTGATACTGATAGTATTGTAGTTTTAAATAAACATATTTTAGAAGTAGTATGTGAATATTTAGGATTTTGTCCTAATATTAAGATTTTCTCAGAAATGAATTTAAAAATAGAAGAGGCAAAAGCGCCTGACGAATGGGCTTTAAATATTTGTGTTGCTATGGGTAATGTAAATGAATATTGGAATCCTCCAGGAGGAATTAGTTTTTTCGATAAAACAAAATATGATAAAAAGAATATCGAATTAAAATTTCAATCTATTAACTTACAACCTTATGTTCAAAGAATTGGTTACTTTGAGCCAGGATTATCTATAATTGATGTTATGATGTTTAATCAACCAAGTGATATATTAAAATTTTTAGATGATTATAAATTTATAGAACCTGAAGTGGAGAAAACTTTATGCAAGAAGTAGGTGGATATATTGAATTTGGTGGTTTAATTAATAAGCCTTATCATAAAAATTGTCTTGATTTTAATAGTTCAAGAAATGCATTAAAGTATTTTATAAGATTTAATAAAATTAAAAAAATTTATTTACCATTTTATTTGTGTGAAGTGGTTTATAGAGCTTGTGTAGATGAAAAATGTGATATTGTTTTATACCATATCGATAAAGATTTTATGCCTATACTTGATGATTATGATGGCTACTCATATATTTATTTAGTTAATTATTATGGGTTGATTTCAAATGATAAAATAAAAAAGATGATGAATAAATATAAAAATTTAATAGTAGATAATACTCATTCTTTTTTTCAAAAGCCAGTAACAAATTCTATATATAATTGCAGAAAATATTTTGGAGTTGCTGACGGAGCATATTTATATAGTAACATTAAAAAAAATGATGAAATAGAACCCTATGTTGTTAATGATAAAATAGAACATTTAATAGGACGATTAGAAGAAAATGCAGCCACTTATTATACTGAATTTTCTAATAACGATAAAAAATTTGATAAAGGTAATATTTATAAAATGTCAAATTTTTCTAAGATTATAATGGGAGCTATTGATTATAAAAGTTCTTATAAAATAAGAATAGATAATTTTAATTATTTAAATGAAAAATTAAAAAAGTTTCAGAAATTATCTTTACCTAATAATTTAACTTTTATGTATCCTTTATATGTTGATGAAGGAAAAAAAGTAAGAGATTATTTGATTTCTAAAAAAATATATATACCTAAATTGTGGCCTAATATTGTTGAAGAAAACAATTTAAGTAAAATAGAATTAGAATATATAAATAATATTTTGCCATTGCCAATTGATCAACGATATTCTAAAGAAGATATGGACTTTATTATAAGTAGTTTGGAGGAGAAAAATGTATAAATTAAGAGAACTAGAAAGAAAAGATATTAAAGAAATTAATAAATGGCGTAATGACCCAGAATTGATTAGTTTTTTAGGAGCACCATTTAGATATATCAATGAAGAAATTGATATGCTTTGGTTTGATAATTATATGAAAAATCGAAATATTTTCGTTAGGTTAGCAATTGTAGGTGACGATGACAAAATTTTGGGCTTGGCAAGTTTAACAAATATTGATTATATAAATAGAAGTGGTATTGTTCATTTTATGATTGGCCAAAAGGAAAATAGAGGTAGGGGATTAGGAAGTTATGCTATTAAAGAAATATTAACACATGCTTTTAATAATTTAAATTTACATCGTGTTGAATTATCTTTATTATCTACTAACAGTGTAATATATTTATATGAAAAAATGGGATTTTTAAAAGAAGGTGTTAAAAAGCAAGCAGTATATAAAAATGGAAAATATATTGATGTAATCGAAATGGCTATTTTAAAAGAAAGGTTTATTGAATTGTATGGAAAGAATTAATGTAACAAGATCTTCAATGCCAACATTTGAAGAATATATAAATGAAATAAAACCACTTTGGGATTCAAGATGGCTAACTAATTGTGGAGCTTTGCACAATGAATTAGAAGAACAATTAGAAAAATATTTAAATGTTAAAAATGTTTCTTTATTTAATAATGGGCATTTAGCACTATATACTGCAATTAATAGTATGAATTTAAAAGGAGAAGTCATAACAACACCTTTTACATTTGTATCAACAACTAATGCAATTGTTCAAAATAATTTAACGCCTGTTTTTTGTGATATTAACGAAGAAGATTATACAATTGATGCAGATAAAATTGAACAATTGATAACTGATAAAACAAGCGCTATTGTGGCTGTTCATGTTTATGGTAATGTTTGTAATGTAGATAAAATAAACAAAATTGCAAAAAAACATAATTTAAAAGTAATATATGATGCTGCACATGCATTTGGTGTTGAGTACAATGGAAAAACTATTGGCAATTATGGTGATATATCAATGATGAGCTTTCATGCTACAAAAGTTTTTCACACTATAGAAGGTGGAGCATTATTATACAATTCAAATATAAAAGAAAAAATAAAAAGTTTAAGGAATTTTGGTATTATAAATCAAGAGGAATGTGAGTATATAGGGATGAATACCAAAATGAGTGAATTTCATGCAGCTATGGGAATATGTAATTTGAGACATATTGATGAAGAAATATTAAAAAGAAAAAAAATAGTTGAAAGATATCAAGAAAAATTAAAAGATATCCCAGGAATAAAATGTTGGCAAAAACAAAAAAATGTAAAAGCTAATTATATTTATTTTCCTATTTATATTGATGAAAAAAGATATGGGATATCAAGGGACTTATTATTTGAAAAATTAAAAGAAAAAGGGATAATTTCTAGAAAATATTTTTATCCATTAGTAACAGATTTTAGATGCTATGAAAATTATGTTTCAAATACGCCAATTGCAAAAAAAATTGCTAAAGGAATTTTAACTTTACCATTATATGCCGACTTAAATTTTAGTCAAGTTGATTATATTTGTGATATAATAAAGATGGAAGGAAAGTAGTTATGAAAGGAATAATTTTAGCTGGTGGTAAAGGAACTAGGTTATATCCAATGACTAAATCAGTTTCTAAACAACTTTTGCCACTTTATGATAAACCAATGATATATTATCCATTATCAGTATTACTTTTAGCAGAAATAAAAGAAATATTAATTATCTCTACACCGAACGATATTAATGATTATAAAAAACTTTTAGGTGATGGATCAAATATTGGAGTTAAATTTACTTATGCCATTCAAGAAAAACCAAAAGGTTTAGCAGATGCTTTTATAATTGGCGAAAAATTTATTGGTAAAGATGATGTATGCTTAATTTTAGGTGATAATATTTTTTATGGAAGTAATCTTTCAGAAATTTTGGCTAATGCCAAAAAAAACAAAGGTGCAACTATATTTGCTTGTACTGTTAAAGATCCAAAATCTTTTGGTGTTATAGAATTAGATAAAGATAGAAATATTGTTTCAATTGAAGAAAAACCACAAAATCCTAAATCTAATTTAGCAATTCCGGGCTTATACTTTTATGATAATACTGTTATTGAAAAAGCTAAACATGTAAAACCTTCACCAAGAGGTGAGATAGAAATTACTGCAATTAATGAAGCTTATTTAAAAGAAAATAATCTTAATGTGAGTATGATGGGAAGAGGAATAGCATGGTTAGATACTGGAACACCTCAAAATTTATTAAAAGCTGCTGAATTTGTAGAAGCTATTCAATCAAGACAAGGATATTATATTTCTTGTATTGAAGAAATAGCTTGGAGAAAAAAATTTATTACAAATGAAAAACTAAAAGAAATAGGTGAACAATTAAAAATGACAGACTATGGTAAATATTTATTATCTTTATTAGAGGAGGAGTAGTATGAAAGTATTAGTAACAGGCGGAGCTGGATTTATTGGTAGCAATTTTTTACATTATATGGTAAATAAATATCCAGAATATTATTTTGTATGTTATGATGCATTAACTTATGCAGGAAACTATGAAAATTTATCTTGTATATTGGATAAAACTAATTTTGAATTTGTAAAAGGTGATATAACTAACAAAGAGAAAGTAGAAAAATTATTTCAAAAAAACAATTTTGATTGGGTAATTAATTTTGCTGCTGAAAGCCATGTGGATAATTCTATTAAAAATCCAAGTGTCTTTTTAAAAACAAATATTATAGGTACCCAAATTTTAATGGATGCTTCTAGAAAATATGGAATTAAAAGGTATCATCAAATATCTACTGATGAAGTTTATGGAGATTTACCTTTAGATAAAAAAGAACTGAAATTTAAAGAAACAACACCTATTAAGACATCTAGTCCTTATTCAGCTTCTAAAGCTTCAGCTGATTTATTAGTTTTGGCATATATAAGAACTTATGGTTTTCCAGCAACAATTTCAAGATGCTCAAACAACTATGGGCCATATCAATTTCCAGAAAAATTAATTCCTGTGGTAATAAGTAAAGCTTTAAAAAATGAAAATATTCCAGTTTATGGCAACGGATTAAATGTTAGGGATTGGATTTATGTTAAAGACCATAATATAGCAGTAGATTTAATTATGCATAAAGGAAAAATTGGTGAAGTTTATAATATAGGTGGAAATAGTGAAAAGTCAAATATTGATTTAGTTAAAATAGTTTTAAAAGAGTTAAATAAACCAGAAGAATTAATTACATTTGTAAAAGATAGAGCTGGTCATGATATGAGATATGCTATTGATTCTTCAAAAATAGAAAAAGAATTGGGTTGGAAAAGAACTGTTAATTTTGAAGAAGGTATTATTAAAACTATTAAATGGTATTTAGATAATCAAGCATGGATAAATAATATTGAAAACGGTTCATATAAAGATTTTTATAAGGAGGTATAATATGAAAATAGCAGTAGCAGGTACAGGCTATGTAGGATTAGTTACAGGAGTTGCATTAGCACATATTGGTCATAATGTTAAATGTGTTGATATTGATTCAAAAAAAATTGAATTAATGAAGAATGGTAAAAGTCCTATATACGAAAAAGATTTAGAAGAATTAATGTTAAAAAACAAAGAAAGATTAGATTATACAACAGATTATAAAGACGCATATAAAAATGCAGAAGTTATTATAATTGGCGTTGGTACACCTGAAAGAGTTGATGGTTCGGCTAATTTAGATTATGTTTATAGTGTATGTGAACAAATAGCTGAAGTTTTAGAAAATGATTGTGTAGTTGTCGTTAAATCAACTGTTCCAATTGGTACTAATGATAATGTAGAAAAATATTTGAAAGAACATGTTAATAAGAATGTACATATTTCTGTTGCAAGCAATCCAGAATTTTTATCTCAAGGAACTGCAGTTAGAGATACGTTGTATGCATCCAGAATAGTTATTGGAACAGAAGATGATAAAGCAAAAAAAATACTAACAAAAATGTATGAACCATTAACAAAAGAGCCATACAATGTTCCTTTTCTAGCTACAAATAGAAGAAGTGCTGAAATGATTAAATATGCTTCAAATGATTTCCTAGCATTAAAAATTTCTTATGTTAATGAAATAGCAAATTTATGTGAAAAATTAGGTGCTAATATTGAAGATGTCACTAAAGGCATGAGCTTAGATAGTAGAATCGGAAATAAATTTTTGAATGCAGGTATTGGTTATGGTGGAAGTTGCTTTCCAAAAGATACTAAAGCTTTACATTGGCTAAGTGTTAGTGAAGGTGTTGAATTAAAAACTGTAAAGGCATGTATTGAAGTTAATAAAATTCAAAAGATTAAATTATATGAAAAGTTGCGTAAAGATATTCCTGATTTGAAAGGGAAAACAATAGCAGTTTTAGGTTTAACATTTAAACCTGGAACAGATGATCTTCGTGAAGCACCATCAATTGATAATGTTGAATTATTACTTGATGCAGGTGCTAATATAAAAGCTTATGACCCAGTAGGAATTGAAAACTTTAAAAAGAAAATAGCTTATAAATTAGAACAAGATGGAATAATTGGAACTATAAATTATTTTGATAATATAGACGACGCTATTGAAAATGCAGATGCTACTTTAATAATGACAGAATGGCCTGAAATAAAGAATTATGATATTAATAAATATATAAAATTAATGAAAAATCCTTTAATCTATGATGGAAGAAATTGTTATTCTTTAAATGAAACAAATGGATTAATATATAAATCAATAGGTAGATAATTACAATAATTTTATACCATATTTTCCCATTAATCTAACACATAATTTCTATATTTGTTATTTATAATG
>ERZ1643251.5267-NODE-5267-length-10657-cov-5.901151_pt1 | contig 10657 bp, 8 predicted proteins | sample MGYA00579261_ERZ1643251 | MGnify/ENA primary metagenome ERZ1643251 (study PRJEB29033, sample SAMEA4952267) | chicken gut metagenome | biome: Broiler Chicken; feature: Gastrointestinal Tract; material: Caecum | place: Ireland | collected 2018 | study: Broiler...
TTTCAATATCGAAATTGTCCCTGTCATAACCGACAGCGCGGACGGATATGTCCATGTGAATTCGGTAAGACAGAGCATAATGGCCGCAGACGACGCGTTCGACCTGTCCGCGACCTATGTGTTCACGACCGGCCCGCTCGTCACCGAGGGCTGCTTTCTGAACTGGCTGAATATGCCGCATACCGATCTGTCGAAGCCCTGGTGGATCAACGGCATCAACGAGAAGTTTCAGGTCGGCGACGCTATCTACACCGCGGTCGGCGACACCTGCCTGTCGACCCTGAAGCTGACCTACGGCGTGTTCTTCAACCGTACAATAGGCGAGGACTACGGCTACACCGAGACGATATACGACACGATTCGATGTGGTGAATGGACTATAGACAAGTTCATCGAGATGACCCGCGACGTCTACTCGGACGTGAACGGAGACACGGTGCGCGACTCGGGCGACTTTTATGGCTTCACCGCCGAGAAGTACACGAACCTCGACGTCTACCCGTTCGCGTTCGACATCTCGATAATCTCGGCTGACAAGAACGGAATACCGCAGCTGACATTTAATACACCAAAGACAATCGAAGCGGTCGAGAAGATAAACACGCTCTACTGGGGCGGAGAGGGCTCGTACATACCAGAGGATTCCTTTGAGCCGATAACACTGTTCAAAAACGGCAACGCGCTGTTCACGACGACATATCTTGAAAACGCATTCTCGACCTTCCGCGACATGAACGACGACTACAGCATTCTGCCCTATCCGAAGTGGGACGAGAGTCAGGAAAAATACATGACCGGAGTCATGGACAATTACTCGGTGCTCGGCATACCCGTGACCGTGTCCGATCCCGAAATGGTGTCGATAATCACCGAGGCGCTGAATATCGAGTCCTACAAGACGCTCTACCCGACCTATTACAAGCAGGCACTGCAGGACAAATTCTCGCGCGACGAGGAGTCGATTGAGATGATCGATCTGCTTATCTCGGGCAGAAACTTCGACTTCTGCACACTCTTCTCGTCGAACATACCCGGAATGCCGTGGATGTTCCGGACGCTCGTCGCGGCAAATTCGAACGATTTCGCCAGCACCTACGCGGCGTCCGAGGCCGCGGCGCAGATTGAGCTTGACAGGATACTCGAAGCTTATGAAAAGAACGCGGATAACTGAATATATGATACATGGTGTAAAATATATACTGCGCGGCGTTCTGACCGCAGCGCTTGTATGTATGATGCTGCCGCTTTCCGGCTGTATTGGCAGTACTGCCGAAAACGACAGGACTGATGAAATTACGACTGCTGCTGTAAGCGGCGAAACTATTGATTCTGTGGAGGATGAAATGATGACTGATATCAAAGGAATGCTATATAACGGTTACGACAAGCTCAGCGAGTCGAGCGAGCTTGCGCGGGACGGCGCCGATGTATACAATCTGTATATGGCGAAAAATGAAGCCGAGGGCTGTCAGCTCGCGCTGCGCTCGACCAAGCGATACGGCAGCCTTTCGCTCGATGTGACGTATGACGACGGCGCGCCCGAGCTGACTATATACAAGGAGTCGTTTGTCTCGGTCAAAGACGACTACCTGCCCGACGCGCTCGCGCCGTTCGGCGGCAGACTGACGCTGCTCGCCGACCGCAACGCGGTACTGTATCTGCGCTTTGCGGCTGAAAGTGAAATCGCCGCCGGAGACTACAGTTATAGTTTTACGCTGAAAGACAAGGACGAAGTGCTGTACAGCTGCACGGTCAACGTCCATGTCATGGACTTCGCGCTGCCCGATACGCTCTCCTGCGCGACCGCGGTCGGGCTGTACAAGGATTCAATTGCGGCGAAGCACAATGTCAGCGACCCGGACGAGATCGACCGGCTGTACAAGGCTTACTACGACCTCATGCTCGAATACAAGGTCACGGCCTACGACCTGCCTTATGACATACTCGACGAGCGCGCCGACGAATATATGAGCGACCCGCGTGTGACCTCGTTCCGCGTGCCGACCTGCGACGGCGACGACGCGCGGCTCGAAGCGATTTACGAAAAGCTCAAATCGAATCCCGAGTGGCTCGACAAGGCGTATTTCTACCCGCTCGACGAGCCGACGAGCCGCGAGATGCTCGACACGCTCGCGTCGATGTGCGAACGGCTCAACAGAATCGCGCCCGAGGTCAAGGTCTGCACGCCCTTCTTCCGCAACATCGACTACGACAACAACACCGACCAGATCGGCTTCATGACCGGCAAGACGACGTTGTGGTGTCCGAAGAGCTATATGTATGTGACGTCGAATGTCTACTCGGCGGCGCAGCTCGAGAAGTACCCGTCGTTCGGTGAGCGGATGGCTGAGCGCAAGGCGGCGGGCGACAAGGTCTGGTGGTATGTCTGCTGGGAGCCGGGCGACCCATACAACAATCTGTTTGTAGACCAGCTCGGGGTTCAGCACCGGATTTTATTCTGGCAGCAGTACGCGCACGACGTTGACGGCTTCCTCTACTGGGGTGCGAACTACTGGAACGGGACAAGCGACCCGTGGGGCGATATGGCTACGGTCAAGCAGCTCTCGCCCGACGTATACGGCGACGGCTCGCTGCTGTACAATGGCAATATCGTCGGTGTGGACGGCTGCACACCGTCGCTGCGGCTCGCGGCGATACGCGACGGAGTCGAGGACTTCGAGCTGCTCGCAATGGCGGCCAGACTGTACGGCGATGATTGGGTAGCCGAAAAGATCGCCGAAATCACGCCGTCGCTGACGCAGTACACGACCGACAGCGCGCGCTTCGACGAGGTGCGCCGCTCGATATACGAAGCGGTCGAGACTGCTATGAAAAAGTAGAGCTTTCGGGAGTGCGCAAAATACCGCGCACTCCTAATTTTTTATTGTATTAATTTTAATAAATCGGGAACAAAAGGGCGAGGTGACACGTCTTATATGTAAAAAGCTCCGATTCACACTGGCGTATCGGAGCTGGTATGGCAGACAGTCGAAAGTCTCAAATCGATTTTGCTAATGACGGAGGGATTGACGTGTCGGAAAAATCCATGAACAAGCACCGGCTTTGCGGAATAATCAGTCTTGCGGCGGCGGTCGCGCTCGAGCTTCTGCCTGTGGGGGCGGTATGCTGCTTTGCGGTAGCTCCCGAAGCCGGCGGCGGTTATATCCGCGAGACCTATTCGTATTTTGACCCGCTCGTATTCGGCTACGCTAATTTCGGACCGCTTATAACGGCGATTTTGTCCTGCGTTTTACTGACGCTCTGGATTTACGGCGCGGTTTTCGAGTCGGAGGGGAAGTATTTCGGCGTGATGACCGTGCTTTCGGTAATCGCGCTGGCGGCGTCGCTGTTTCCGGTGCTGCTGGGGATTAAGTTTTATTCTATAATCGGCTGCGGGATAACGCTGCTGATGCTCGTGTCCGGTCTGACCGCTGGCAGGTGCGCGCGCGTATACGCACGAGGATATATGAAACGGACGGTGTGAATTAATATTTCAGACAGCATGGGAGGTACAGTATGCCAAACGCAAAAAAACTTTCGAAAAAAGCAATAGCCTCGGTCATTGCCGCGCTTGTGGTGATAGTCGCGGCGGTTTCGGCGTATTTCTACACACGCCCCGAAACCTTTGAAGTATCGCTTTTGCTTGCCAAGGGGATATGGTCGGACGACGGCTTCAGTCATGACGAGCGTCAGATAGCGGCTGAATATGAAATTACGCTGAGACGGAATATCTTTGGAAAAGTTGAAGCTTCCGGTACGTTGAGCTTTGACGGTAATACCTATACCATTGAAGATGTGTCATTTTCTGATGACAACTCATATTCTGGCGACCTATTTTCGATCAGGTTTGATTTTACTGATGGAGATTCCACAGTACCTCTTTACATGAATCCTGATATTACTGATTTTGTATTATTTTTACGTGATTACAGAATCGACTACTACAGCGAGATAACATCAGATTCGTTTTGCTTTGAATTGCTGAAAATCAACGATGACAACGAAAATCAAAATTACTTCCCCGCAATTGACTACTACATCTACCATCCGGACGAATACTACCGCATACTCAGGTTTATCGCGGATGTATTCGATTATTGATAAAATCCGCTTTTTTCGCATAATCCCTTGACAAAAGGGAAAAATGGTAGTATAATAATACCATACCAAAGGCGATGACGGGAAGAGTAGCCTGCGATGCCGCATAAAGCGAGCCGGTGACGGTGAGAGTCCGGCGGCGGCGCGTCGTGTGAAGAACATCCCCGAGCCGCCGACCGAACCGCGTGGCTGTAGCCTGCGACCGCGAATTATACTATCTCGCAGCGCAGATTATGCCGTCACGCCAAGTAGACTCGGACGCAGCCGGAGCGTTACAGCCGGAGCATATCCTGAATGACGGGTTTGTGCCGCAATTGCCGGTATTTCGCGCAAGGCAGCTTCTATCCGCGTGTTCAGCGTATGAGCGAGCGCCGCGTATGCGGCATATGGGTGGTACCGCGGACAAATATTCAGTCGTTCGTCCCAGAAATTATTCTGGACGGGCGACTTTTTAGTTATTAGTTGTTAGTTATTAGTTGTTAGTTATTAGTTATTAGTTATTAGTTATTAGTTTTAGGGAAAGGATTTTGCAAACATGAACAGAACACATTATTGCGGCGCGCTCCGTGAGAGCGAGATAGGCCGCGAGGTCACGGTGTGCGGCTGGGTGCTGACTAAGCGCGACATGGGCGGCGTCGTATTTATCGACCTGCGCGACCGCGAGGGCGTGCTCCAGACCGTATTCGACGCGAGCGCGCTCACGCCTGACGAATTCCGTATCGCCGACGGACTCAAGAACCAGTCGGTAATCGAGGTCACCGGACTTATCCGTAAGCGCGGAGAGGAGACCTATAACCCGAAGCTCGCGACCGGTACGATAGAGCTCGCGGCGACCAAAATCAAGCTATTGTCGAGCGCCGAGACGCTTCCGTTCTCGCTTGACGACGCCGTAGACGTGCGCGAGGATTTGCGGCTCAAATACCGCTTCCTCGACCTGCGCCGTCCCGAAATGTTCCGCAACCTGAAGTTCCGTCACGAGCTGGTGCGCGTGATACGCTCCTACCTTGACAACGACGGCTTCATCGAGGTCGAGACCCCGATGATGATGAAATCGACTCCCGAGGGCGCGCGCGACTACCTTGTCCCGAGCCGCGTACACCCGGGCAAGTTCTACGCGCTGCCGCAGTCGCCGCAGATTTACAAGCAGCTTCTGATGGTAGGCGGTATCGACAAATACTATCAGGTCGCGCGCTGCTTCCGCGACGAGGACCTGCGCGCCGACCGTCAGCCCGAGTTCACTCAGGTTGACATGGAATTGTCGTTTGTCGAGCAGGAGGATGTGCTCGTCCACCTCGAAAAGCTGTTCAAATATATAATGAAAAATCTCATGCACATCGATGTTCCCGATTTCGAGCGTCTGACCTGGCACGAAGCTATGGACTGGTACGGCTCTGACAAGCCCGACCTGCGCTTCGGGCTGAAGAGAGTCGACCTTACTGAAATTGCTCGCACCTGCTCGTTCGCGGTATTCCGCAGCGTAGTCGACAAGGGCGGAATCGTCCGCGCGATACGCGTCCCGGGCGGCGCCGACTTCACGCGCTCGCAGATTGAGGAGCTGACCGCGAAGGCGCAGAGCTACGGCGCAAAGGGCATGGCATGGATTGCCATCCGTCCGGGCGGAGAGATCTATTCGATTCTCACGAAGTATTTCAAGGAGAGCGAGATCGCGGACATAATCAAGGCTATGGACGCGCACGACGGCGACTTCATTCTGTTCTGCGCCGACAAGCTCGCTACCGTCCGCCGCACGCTCGGCAATCTCCGTATCGACGTCGCCGAGATGCTCGGTATTCGCGACACCGGCGAATACAAATTCCTGTTTGTCACCGACTTCCCGCAGTTCGAGTGGTCGGAGGACGAGAAACGCTGGGTAGCTACTCACCACCCGTTCACAATGCCGTATGAGGAGGACATCGAGTATCTCTTCACCGACCCGGGACGCGTCCGCGCGCAGGCGTACGACGTCGTGCTGAACGGCATCGAGCTGGGCAGCGGCTCGGTTCGAATCCATCGTCAGGACATCCAGACGAAGATGTTCGAGGCGCTCGGTTTCAACGACGAGCAGATAGAGGAGCGTTTCGGATTCATGGTCAACGCGTTCAGATACGGCACGCCGCCTCACGCCGGATTCGCGTTCGGACTTGACCGGCTGGCAATGCAGCTGCTCGACGCCGAGTCGCTGCGTGAGGTAATCGCGTTCCCGAAGATCAAGGACGCGTCCGAGCTGATGACCGGCGCTCCCGACTTTGTCGACGAGGAGCAATTAAAGGTGCTCGGTATCATGGTCGGCGATTCGGCTGAAAAACCGTCGGCCGCGAAGGCTAAGGCAAAGAAGTCATCGCCGACAATCAACGTCGAGAATGTCGCAAACCTTGCGCGCCTGTCGTTTTCCGACAAGGAGAAGGAGTCGCTTGCAAAGGAAATGAACGCGATAATCGATTTCGCGAACCAGCTCTCCGAGCTTGACACCGAGGATGTGCCGATAACCGCGCACGTCGTGCCGATATCGAATATCTTCCGCTGTGACGAGGTCACGAACAAACCCGACCGCGACGAGCTGCTCGCGAACGCTCCGACCAAGGCGGACGGCTATTTCACGGTTCCGCGTGTAGTCGAGTCATAATGAAAGGACAATCGAAATGAATGAAATTCTGAAGCTGACAGTCTCTGAGCTGTCCGAAAAGCTGGCGTCGCGCGAGCTGTCGAGCGTCGAGCTGACACAGGCTTACCTCGACCGCATCGATAAGACCGAGGAGACGATCGGCGCATATATTACGGTCTGCGGCGAGGCGGCACTTAAATCCGCCGCGGAGATAGACAAGAGAATTGCCGATGGCGAAACCCTCTCGCCGCTCGCCGGAATCCCGGTCGGAATCAAGGACAATATGTGTACCCGCGGACTCAAAACGACCTGCGCGTCAAGAATGCTCGAAAACTTCGTGCCGCCGTATGACGCGACCGTAGTCGAGAAGCTGAACGCTATGGGCGCGGTCACGCTCGGTAAATTGAATATGGACGAGTTCGCGATGGGCTCGACTACCGAAAATTCTTATTTCAAAAAGACGCACAATCCGCGCGGAGTTGACCGCGTGCCCGGCGGCAGCTCGGGCGGCTCGGCGGCGGCGGTTGCGGCAGATGAAGCGCCGTATACGCTCGGTTCGGACACCGGCGGCTCGATAAGACAGCCGGCGGCGTTCTGCGGCGTCGTCGGTATGAAGCCGACCTACGGCAGCGTATCGCGCTGGGGACTCATTGCGTTCGCGTCGTCGCTCGACCAGATAGGACCGCTGACGAAGAATGTGCGCGACAACGCGATAATCCTGAACGCAATCATGGGTCACGACAGCCGCGACGCGACGTCGGTCGACCGCGAATACACCGACTGCACGTCCGGACTCGACCTCGGCGTCGCGAAGATGCGCATCGGCATACCCGAGGAGTTCTTCGGCGAGGGAATCAACGAGGAGGTCAAGAGCGCGGTGTTAGCCGCAGCAAAGGTATTCGAGAAGCTCGGCGCCAAGACCGTTCCGGTTTCGATGAAAACGATATCGCACGCCCTGCCGGCTTACTATGTAATCTCGAGTGCCGAGGCGTCGTCGAACCTCGCGCGTTTCGACGGCGTGCGCTACGGCTACCGCAGCGAGAAGTACGACGACATCGTCGACCTCTACAAGAATTCGCGCAGCGAGGGCTTCGGCGCGGAGGTCAAGCGCAGAATCATGCTCGGTACGTTCGCGCTCTCTTCGGGCTACTACGACGCGTATTACAAGAAAGCTCTGCAGGTCAGAACGCTCGTGATGAACGATTTTTCGAAGATATTCGAGACCTGCGACTTCATACTGTCTCCGGTCGCGCCGACCGTGGCGTACAAGCTCGGCGAAAAAAGCTCGAATCCGCTCGAGATGTATATGGGCGACATCTACACCGTGCCGGTCAACATTGCGGGAATCCCGTCGCTGTCGCTTCCCTGCGGCACCGATTCAAACGGTATGCCGATAGGTATGCAGCTTATCGGCAAGGCGTTCGACGAGGCGACGCTCTACCGCGCGGCAAACGCGTATGAGACTGAAACCGGCTGCTATCATCTGTCACGTGAAAAGTAATTTTGGTTCTGACAAGACGTAATCGCAGCCTGCATAATGGCTGCAACCCAGACCTAAAAAGGGAGATATAAATCAAATGAACTTTATAAAAGATTATGAGATGGTCTGCGGTCTCGAGGTACACGTCGAGCTCGCGACCAAAACAAAGATATTCTGCTCCTGTCCCACGACGTTCGGCGCGGAGCCGAACACGCAGTGCTGTCCGGTCTGCACGGGTATGCCGGGAACGCTTCCGGTGCTGAACCGTCAGGTCGTAGACTACGCCGTCAAGGCGGGACTCGCTACCAACTGCACGATTGCGAAATATTCGAAAGAGGACAGAAAGAACTACTTCTATCCCGACCTGCCAAAGGCATATCAGATTTCGCAGTACGACCTGCCGCTCTGCGAGCACGGCTGGCTCGAGATCGAGTCGGACAAGGGCACAAAGAAAATCGGCATCACGCGCATCCACATCGAGGAGGACGCCGGTAAGCTGATCCACGACGACGAGCACGGCACGATGATCGACTGCAACCGCTGCGGCGTTCCGCTCATCGAGATTGTATCCGAGCCGGACATCCGCTCCGCTGAGGAAGCGGTCGCGTATGTAAAGAAGCTGCGCGCGATAATCATGTACACCGGCATATCCGACTGCAAGATGAACGAAGGCTCGCTGCGCTGCGACGTGAACCTGTCGGTTCATAAAAAGGGCGAGCCGTTCGGCACGCGCACCGAGATGAAGAACATCAACTCGTTCACGTTCATACAGAAAGCGATCGAATACGAATACAAGCGTCAGGTCGAGGCTATCGAAGCCGGCGAGACGATAGTGCAGGAGACCCGACGCTACGATTCGGCGGCGAACAAGACCTTCTCGATGCGCAAGAAAGAGGACGCGAACGATTACCGTTATTTCCCCGACCCCGACCTTCCGCCGATAATTACGTCCGACGAGAAGATCGCGGAGCTGCAAGCGTCGATTCCGCAGCTGCCCGACAGCCGCAAAGCCGACTACATTGAGAAGTACGGACTCTCGGCGCATGACGCGGAGATGCTGATAAATCAGAAGCCGATTGCCGACTACTTCGAGGCGGCGGCGCGTCTGACCGAATATCCGAAGCTGCTGGCGAACATGATGATAAGCGAGCTGTTCGCGCTGCTGCCGCCTGACAGCGACGAGGTGAAGATACCGATTGACGGCGCGCATATGGCGGCAATCGCGACGATGTCGGGCGAGGGAACTATCAACAGCTCGACCGCGAAGAAGCTGCTCCGCACGATATACGAGCAGGACGACGATCCGGTGCGCATTGTCAAGGAGCAGAATTTAGCGCAGATCAGCGACCCTGTGATATTGCAGCAGTATGTCGACGAAGCGATCGCGGCCGACCCGAAGTCTGTAGCCGCGTACAAGGCGGGCAAGACCGCGGCGGCAAAGGCGATAATGGGCAAGATCATGGCGAAGACCGGCGGCAAGGGCAATCCGGTCAAGCTCGACGAGCTGCTGATGGCTGCGCTGAACAAGCAGTGAATATAGAAAATCCGCGGCGCGCGATATGCCGAACGAATCCGCTGCGCTGTTATGCCACGCGGTCGGTCAGGCTTGCTCGGTCGTTCACACGGTCGGACACGCGCTCGGATATCCGAGCTACGAGCTGACCGCGATCGCGCGCAGCGTCGGAGTTTATGACTGTCGTGTACAGATAGAAGCGAGGGTGCGCGAGTACATCGAGCGGCTTTATTACTGGCGAGCGCACACGTGCGACTACTCTGACTGGGCGAGGTTCCTGCGGTGACATAAGAATATAAAAACGGATACCTGTCGATATGTGCGGGTATCCGTTTTAATTATGATTTGAGGCGTGTTGTTATATTAATGTATGAAAATTATAATTTGCTTCTGCGAAAAATCAATTTTTCACGCTGACGTCTGGTTAGAACTTGATAACTACCGGCGCGCTCGTGAATGAGCTGATTGTCGCAACCGCATTTTTCATATAGAATACCTGCGTGTTGCCATCGTTTTCATCATACATTTTGCGCAGATTCGGATAAGCGTCAAGCATTGACTTTCTTGCCTCTACGCGATCGTCCTCGCAGAGCTCGCACGCGACGCGAATCCATTCGCCGTCGCAGAACGCGCAGATTTCGACCTTAGGGTTTGCGGCGATTTGGCGGCTTACCGGCTTTATCTTGCCGGTCTGTATGTAGAGCTTGCCCTCGAATTCGTTCACCGTTCCGAACGGGCGCACCCTCGGCTGGTCGCCGTCTACTGTAGCGAGATAATAAGTCTCGGCTTTTTTGAGAAAATCGTATACTCGTTTCACATTCATTCCCCTTTCTGATTCCGACACAGATATAATTGATACGACTATATTATATAATAAAAACCGGTGAATTGCAAGATGATACCTGAATATTACACGGCAACAGCATTTACTTTTTCGGAAAAATAATATCAAGCAAAACTTGAG
>ERZ1643251.5268-NODE-5268-length-10657-cov-4.676193_pt1 | contig 10657 bp, 5 predicted proteins | sample MGYA00579261_ERZ1643251 | MGnify/ENA primary metagenome ERZ1643251 (study PRJEB29033, sample SAMEA4952267) | chicken gut metagenome | biome: Broiler Chicken; feature: Gastrointestinal Tract; material: Caecum | place: Ireland | collected 2018 | study: Broiler...
AGCCGAGGAAACCGAAGAACAGGTTGAAGAACCCGCCGAAGAGGCAGCCGAGGAAACCGAAGAACAGGTTGAAGAACCCGCTGAAGAGGTGACCGAGGAAACCGAAGAACAGGTTGAAGAACCTGCCGAAGAGGCAACCGAGGAGACCGAAGAGGAAGAAAAACTCGTCACAGTCAGCGATGTTGTCGAAGGAGAACCCGAGGTCGCGGAAGAAGAGGACGAGGTTATAGGCGAAATCGTGGAGGATATCGACGAAAACCCATCGGAAGGTGAAATAATGCCCGACGGTTTGCCCGCAACGGCAAACGGCGGCGTTGATTTCGCCAACATGATGAAGTATAACCGTTCATTCATCGCCAGAATCATTCAGTCGACGGACGACCAGAAGAGATATTACGGTCAGGTCAAAAATGCGCTGCTCGCGTATAAAAAGGTAAATTCAAATATCGCATGGGGCGCAGAGCGCTTCAACAAGGGGCGCGAAACGATTGCCCGCTTCAAGATCCGCGGCAAGACGCTGTGCTTGTATCTCGCCCTCGACCCCAACGAGTTTGAAACCAGCGTTTACCATCACACCGACGTTTCTGACAACAAGTCTATGCACGGCACGCCCATGATGGTCAAAATCAAGAGCCCCCGCGGCGTTAAAAAGGCTATCAGGCTGGTAGACATCATGCTTGAAAGAAGAAACGGCATCAAGCGTGAAATTGCAGAGCGCGACTACGCGGCTATGTATCCTTACGAAACCATGGAAGAGCTCATCGAAGAAGGGCTCGTCAAGGACGTAAGCAAAAATAAATGAGTTGCACATAGTTGCACAATGTGTTAATATAAGGGGGTTGTAAAACCCCCTTTTAACTTGCCCGCAAATTTTCGGCATAATTTTACAAAGTAATCTACATAATAATATATTTATAAGGAAGTAATTTTGGAACAGGAAAACAATTTAAACAAAAAAATGCGCAAGCCGCGCAGGGAAAAGGGCGAAAAGCCCCCTAAAAATCCCCAAAAGAAGAGCGGTAAGGAAAAAAAGCGCAAGTCCGCGCCCGAAAATCAGCAGGTATCTTCCCCCCGCCGCGCCCCCGTGCGCGTGCCGGCAATGGCGATACTGCCGCCGGCGCAGTCGCAGAAGCGCATAGCCGAAAGGTCGCAGTCCGAAAAGCCCCAAAAACAGGGTCGCTCCAAAAAGAGCGCCGTCAAGGTCGTATTCCTCGGCGGCGTAGGCGAAATAGGCAAAAACATGACCGCCTTGGAGTGCGGGGACGACATTATAATCATAGATGCGGGCGCAATCTTCCCCACCGAGGAGATGCCCGGCATCGACCTCGTCGTGCCCGATCTTTCCTATTTGATCGAAAACAAGCATAAGGTGCGCGGGCTGGTTTTAACTCACGGACACGAAGATCACATAGGCGGCGTTCCCTATCTTTTAAAGGAAATGAACATTCCCGTCGCGGGTACGCGCCTGACGCTCGCCCTCGTCGACAACAAACTGCGCGAACACCGCCTGAACAACGTAAGGGAAGTAACCGTCGCCCCCGGCGAACATCTGCAATGGGGGTGTTTCAAAATAGATTTTATAAACGTCAACCACTCCATTGCCGGCGCGCTCGCCCTCGCCATACACACCCCGCAGGGCGTAATTTTCCACAGCGGCGACTTTAAAATAGACCTCACCCCCGTCGCGGGCGATCCCATAGATTTAAAGACAATTGCCGATCTCGGCGGCAAGGGTGTGCTCCTTTACATGGGCGAAAGCACCAATATCGAGCGCCCCGGCTACACCATGTCCGAGGCGGTCGTCGGCGAAACGCTCGAACGCCTCGTCGGAGAAAATAACACCCGCAGGGTCATAATCGCAACATTTGCCTCTAACGTGCACAGATTGCAGCAGATAATCGACATAGCCGTGCGCCACAAGCGCAGGGTGGCTCTCAACGGCAGAAGCATGCTCAACGTCGTCGACGCGGCGCAAAAGCTGGGTGAGTTGCACATTCCCGACGGCGTCCTCGTCGATATTTCGCGCACGCGCAACCTGCGCGACGACGAAGTGCTCATCGTCTGCACAGGCAGCCAGGGCGAACCTATGAGCGCCCTTCACCGCATGGCAAACGGCGAAAACCCCGCCCTTTCTGTGGGCTCCAACGACACCATAATAATTTCTGCCTCGCCCATCCCGGGCAACGAGCGCGACGTCTACGGCGTAATCAACAAGCTCTATCACCTCGGCGCCGACGTCGTGTACGAGCGGCTCGAAAATATCCACGTTTCGGGTCACGCTTGCCGCGAAGAGCATAAAATCATGCACACGCTGTTAAAGCCAAAATATTTTATTCCCGTCCACGGCGAGTACAGGCATCTCATGAAACATTCCAAGCTCGCCCAGAGTTTGGGAATGAGTGAAAGAAATATATTTATTCCCGACCTCGGCAACTGCGTGGAGCTGACCTCAAAGACGATGCGCAAGCTCGCCGATATCCCCGCGGGCTCCCGCCTCATCGACGGCGAGGGTATCGAGGACGAAAAGGCCTCCCTCGTCATGCAGGACAGGCGTCAGCTCGCGCAGGAGGGCATCTTCATAGTTTCGGTCGCCGTCTCTGGCGGCGAAGTCATCGGCGAACCCGTAATAAATTCGCGCGGCTTTGTCTTCGATTTCCACCGTGACTACAACAAGGAGATGCGCGAGGTCATAAACAAAGCTATTGCCGGTTACGATCTTCCGTCGGGTTCGGTAGACGAGCTTAAAAGGGTGATAAAGAGGGCGCTCAGGAACTACCTCGTGCGCAAGACCAAGCAGTCGCCCATGGTCGTGCCCGTAGTGGTGGAACTGTAATGGACTTTTCCTACCCGCACAACGACACATCCATGCCCGAGCGACCCTCGCGCACGGGCAATATAAATAAACTTGTCGCTCATCCCCTCGTAAAGGGCATACGCGCGGACGCGTTCGTTCGCAGAATACCCGTTTCGTCGGACGAAACGTTGCAGTTCATCTGCGTTCAGGCGCGCGCGTGCGGAGCTGAAAATATACTCGAAATAGGCGCCGCCGTCGGCGCGTCGGGCATAGCGCTTTTGCAAACCTGCCCGCAGGCACGGCTTACAACAATCGAAAAAAATGCCGATTTCGCCGCAGAGGCGCAGGCAAATTTCGGGCGCGCAGGGCTTTCGGACAGGGTAAAGCTTTTAAAAGGCGACGCCGCCGACATTCTGCCTCGGCTCGGCGGGCAGTTCGATTTTATCTTTCTCGACGGGCCCAAAGTACAGTACGTAAAGTGGCTGCCCCATTTAAAGCGCCTGCTGCGCTCGGGCGGCATGCTCGCCGCCGACGACGTTCTGTTGTACGGCTGGGTCAACGGCGAAGTTCCCGCGCCCCAAAAGCGGCACATGCTCGTTGAGCACGTGCGCGAATACCTCGACGCAGTTATGAGCGATAAAGATTTGCTGTCGTATGTCGCCGATGTCGGCGACGGGATTTGTTTGTCGGTAAAAAGATAAATATCTGTTGTTGCATTTTTTATCTATTTCTATTGAGAATTTTTGAAAATAAACAAATGAAAGTTGAACTATTAGCCCCCGCGGGTAACCGCGCAAAACTCAATACTGCGCTCTATTTCGGCGCGGACGCGGCATATGTCGGCGGCAAAGCCTTTTCGCTGCGCTCCTTTGCCGACAATTTCGGCGGCGAAGAGCTTGCAAGCGCAATATCATACGCCCATTCCATCGGCAAAAAGATATATGTCACGGCTAACATATTTGCCAAAAATGCCGACATGTCCGCCCTCGAAGAGTATTTCGCCTTCTTGCAGGGCGCGGGGGCGGATGCGGCAATCATTTCCGACCCCGGGGTCTTTTACGCCTGCAAAAAAGCCGCGCCCAATCTCGCCGCGCACATTTCCACTCAGGCAAACGTCACAAATAAATACGCGGTAAAATTCTGGAAGGAGCAGGGCGCGTCGCGCGTTATTTTGGCGCGCGAACTGTCGCTCGCCGAAATTGCTCAAATTCATTCTTTCGTGCCCGATATCGAGCTTGAAGCCTTCGTCCACGGCGCAATGTGCATTTCATACTCGGGCAGATGCCTTTTGTCAAACTACCTCGCGGGGCGCGAGAGCAACCGCGGCGAGTGCGTTCAGGCGTGCCGCTGGAACTGGCAGGTGCGCAAAAACGAAAGCGGCAGCGAGAGCGGCTGGATGAATGTCGAGGAGGACGAAAGGGGCACCTATATTTTCAATTCAAAGGACTTGAATATGTCTGAGCATTTGAACGAGCTCGCCCAAGCGGGCGTGTGCTCGTTTAAAATCGAAGGCAGAATGAAGAGTGAATATTACCTTGCCACCGTAATAAACGCCTATCGCCGCTGCATAGACGGCGGGTTTGGCGACGTGGTCAGGCGCGAGCTTTTAACCGCCGCCCACCGCGACTATACAACGGCGTATATGCTGGGCGCCAACGATAAAACCGTCAACTATACCGACAGCCAGACCAAGGGCGACTGCGACTATATAGCCAATGTTCTCTCGGGCGGGGCGGGGAGCGCCGTCGTCGAAATGCGCGGCAGGTTCAAAGTCGGCGACGTGCTCGAAGTGCTGTCGCCCGATGAAAATTTCGGCAAAAGTTTCACGGTGGAGGAGGCATTTCTCCCCGACGGCACCGCAACCGACGACTGCAAGCGCGTGCAGGAGCACTACACAATAAACTGCCCCTACATATTGCATGCGGGAGACATTCTGAGAAGAAGAAAGTAGTTTGCGGCAATGCGGCCGCAAGTTATGAGCGGATTTATCCGCGTTATAAGTTATGGGTTGCCTGTTGGCAACGTTATGATTGCGGCTTATGCCGCAAACTATGGCAAAAATTTATAAAATATTTCTCACCATAACGCAACCCGAAGGGTTGCATTTCACACCGCTATGAACGGTGGCAAGTTTTTGTGAGGGGCTGAGGCGGTATTTCACACGCCGCAGGCGTATTTCACACACGGCGCAGCCGTGTATTTCACCACCCCTGTCCCCTAACCCCTAAAATTACCATGGATTACCAAGTACAAAGCATTTACGGAAAAATTAAAAATCCCAAACAGACCGTCGCTGTTCCCGGTTCCAAATCGGTCACGGCGCGGGCGCTGCTCATCGCCGCGCTCGCTTCGGGGCGCTCCACGCTGTGCGGCGCGGCTACCTCGGGCGACTGCGCCGAATTTATCGGCGGTCTCCGTTCGCTCGGTATACCCGTAAAGGTCGCGGGCAACGAGGTCGAAATCGAGGGCTGCGGCGGCACTCTGCCCGTAAAGCAGGCAAAAGTTTACGTCGGCTCGGCGGGCACGGCTGCGCGCTTTTTAACGGCGCTCGCCGCATTTTCGGACGGCGAATACACCTTCGATAGTTCCGACCAGATGAAGCGCCGCCCCATAGCCCCGCTTATAAACTCGTTGAAGGATATCGGCGCTACGTTTACGTTCCTCGGCGAGCAAAACTGCTTTCCCTTTGTTGTAAAGGGCGCAAAAAATCCCGCGACGGAGGGCAGGGTCAACATAGATAAGAGCAGTCAGTTTCTGTCCGCACTTTTAATATGCGCCGTGTGCGCGCGCAAGCCCGTTAAAATTATTGTCGAGGGCAGCCACGGCATGGATTACGTTAAAATGACGCTCGACATGATGTGGTCGTTCGGCGTGGACGTAAGTCAAAGCGGGGTCGAATATACCGTATTCGGCGGGTACGAGCCAAGGCGTTACGACGTCGAACCCGATATCTCCGCCGCCTGCTATTTTTACGCCATGAACGCAGTTCTCGGCACAAACATAGCCGTGCGCGGCGTCATGCCCCACACCATGCAGGGCGACTATAAGCTCATCCAACTTTTAAAGACATTCGACGGCGGCGCCGTCGACATGTCGTCCTTTTCCGACCAGGCGCTTACGCTCGCCGCGATAGCGCCCTATTTAAGCCGGCCGACGACTATAACGGGCATAGCCCACATACGCGGGCAGGAGTGCGACCGAATTAACGCCATCTGCACAAACCTCTCCGCCCTCGGCGTAAAGGTGGAGGAGAGGGAGGACGGCGTTAAAATTTACCCCTCCGAACCGCGCGGCTGCGCCCTTTCAAGTTTCGGCGATCACCGCGTAGCCATGGCGTTCGCCGTCACGGGACTGCGCTGCGGCGGCGTGACCATAAAAAATGCCGAAGTCTGCCAAAAGACTTTTGCAGGCTATTTCGGCACGCTCGACGGACTGATTAAAGAGCTCACGGGCGATAAACAATAACTCAGCTTAAAGGTGCGGCGCGGGCGGTATGCCCGCGCCGCAAAAAAAATATGGGCAATCTGCAATTTTCGCAAATTCTGTCTGGTTTTTGGTGTGAATTGCATTGTGCGGACATGCCTGTCATTAGTCGGTTCAAAAAATATATAAGTTGAAGTTATATTTCATATAAAAAGTTGTGAAAAACAGACGGCTTTTTATCATTTGACTTATGAAGATATTTAATTTATAATTTAATCCGTAATCAAAACACCGCTGCGGCGGATTAAAACGGTAAAATATTGAGTGACTGTGAGAGAGCCGCTCGAAATATAAAAAATCTTTGAGGAGTAAAAAGAATGAACGTACCCCAGATGTTCGGTGAAAACGTATTCAACGACGCCGTCCAGAAAGAAACCCTGCCCAAAGAAGTTTACAAAGCTTTAAGGGCTACAATCGAATCGGGCAAACAGCTCGACGTGTCCATAGCCGGCTCTGTCGCCGCCGCTATGAAGGACTGGGCGGTCTCCAAGGGCGCAACCCACTACACCCACTGGTTCCAGCCCCTCACGGGTCTGACTGCCGAAAAGCACGACAGCTTTATTGAGCCGGAGGGCGACAAGGTAATCATGCGCCTGACGGGCAAGAGCCTCATAGTCGGCGAACCGGACGCCTCGTCCTTCCCCTCGGGCGGGTCGAGGGCTACATTCATGGCGCGCGGCTATACCGCGTGGGATCCCACGTCGCCCGCGTTCGTCAAGGAAGGCACGCTCTATATCCCCACGGTATTCGTATCCTACACGGGCGAAACGCTCGATAAAAAATCGCCCCTGCTCCGCTCGATGAACGCCATCGACAAGCAGGCAAAGCGCATACTTTCGCTCTTCGGCATAACCTGCAAAAAGGTTTCAACCACTGTCGGACCCGAGCAGGAATACTTCCTCATCTCCGAGGAAATGTACGAAAAGAGAAAGGATTTAAGGCTGTGCGGCAGAACGCTCATCGGCGCGCCCGTCAGCCGCGGTCAGGAGCTCGAAGATCATTACTTCGGCGTGCTCAAACCCAAGATTGCCGAATTCATGGCAGACCTCGACAAAGAGCTCTGGTCTTACGGCATTCCCTCCAAAACCAAGCACAACGAGGTCGCTCCCGCCCAGCACGAAATGGCGCCCGTGTTCTCCACCACCAACAAGGCGGTAGACATGAACATGCTCACCATGGAGATCATGCGCAAGGTTGCCAAAAAGCACGGTCTCATATGCCTGCTTCACGAAAAGCCCTTCGAGGGCATAAACGGTTCGGGCAAGCACAACAACTGGTCAATGTCTACCGACGCCGGCTTCAACCTTTTAGATCCCGGCAAGGAGCCCGAAAATAACACGCTCTTCAAGCTCGTCCTCGCGGCGGTGATCAAAGCCGTAGACGATTATCAGGGCATTTTAAGGGCTTCCGTAGCCTCCGCGGGCAACGATCACCGCCTGGGCGCAAACGAGGCTCCCCCCGCAATAATTTCTGTGTATCTCGGCGACCAGCTCGGCGCGCTCGTCGATTCGATAGTAAAGGGGGAGGACTACGTCCCCAAAAAGGCGCTCGAAGGTTCGATAGGCGTCCCCGAATCGCCCATATTCCCCAAGGACGCCACCGACCGCAACAGAACTTCGCCCTTTGCTTTCACAGGCAATAAGTTCGAGTTCCGTATGCTCGGCTCTCAGGCTAACGTCTCCGACCCCAACATTGTGCTCAATACGGTAGTTGCCGACGCCTTTGAACAGTTTGCCGACGAGCTTGAAGGCGCAAATGACCTTGAAAGCGCGGCAAACGCCATAGTCGAAAGGGAGCTCAAAGCCCACTACCGCATTATCTTCAACCTCGACGGTTACGGGCCCGAATGGGAGCCCGAGGCTATGAGGCGCGGACTTCTCAACAACAAGAACACCGCCGACGCCGTTCCCGTCTGCTTTGAGGATAAAAATATTCAGGTATTCGTAAAACAGGGCGTATATACCAAGGCGGAAGCCGTCGCCCGCGCAAATATCCAGCTTGAAAATTACACCAAGATTATAAATATCGAAGCGCTTACGCTGCTCGAAATGGCTAAGCAGGACATAATCCCCGCCGTTTCGGATTACGTGGCAGAGTTGTGCGCAAACGTGGCGGCCAAGCAGGCGGTAAACGATTCCATACCTTGCAATACCGAGCGCGACCTCATCATGAGGCTCGCGGAGGGCAACGATAAACTGTCCGCCCTCATAATAAGGCTCGAAGATATCCTCGGCGATATCGACATGGAAGAAGTTGTTCCCGCCTCCCAGGCGATGGCTCACGAAGTCATTCCCGTAATGGAGGAGATGAGGCACATAATCGACGGTATGGAAAAAATTACTTCGTCCGAATATTGGCCTTATCCCACCTACTTCGACCTTTTGTACAGCGTGAAGTAATTTAACGCTCGTTGTGCATTAGATAGCAGGTTAAATCTCAACATAACTTTTTCCTCCTGAAAATTTTTCAATAACTCCTTTCAGGGCACGGCGTCCTTAAAGCCGCACTCCCGCGGGTGAAAGTCCCGCGGGCTTACCACCGCGACGACCTTAAAGGGTAACAGGGTGAACATCAAAAAGGCCTTTTGATTAAAAATTTAATATTAATGGAGGCTCTTTTTATGGATTTTACCATATGGTTTCTCATAGGCGCGGCTTTCGTCTTCTTTATGCAGGCGGGGTTTGCCATGGTAGAAACAGGTTTTACCCGTGCAAAGAATGCCGGCAACATCATTATGAAAAACCTTATCGATTTCTGCATCGGTACAGTTGTGTTCATGTTGCTCGGTTTCTCACTTCTCGTCGGGTTGGAGGCGGTAGGTCACTTCTGCGGCGTTCCCAATCTCGGTATGTTTGCCGACTTCGATGCATTCATCACCAATGAAAACGGACTTGCATCCAACTTTGTATTCAACCTCGTTTTCTGCGCCACCGCCGCAACAATAGTTTCCGGCGCAATGGCCGAACGCACCCGCTTTGCTGCATATTGTGTGTATTCGGCGCTCATTTCCCTCGTAGTATATCCCATCGAAGCCGGTTGGATATGGGGGCTGGGTGACAATGCATGGCTGACTTCCATGGGCTTTGTCGATTTTGCAGGTTCAACCGCCATACACATGGTGGGCGGCACCGCGGCGCTCATAGGCGCCGCAATGGAGGGCGCACGCCTCGGCAAATACGAGCGCGACGACAACGGCAAGGTTATAAAGGTCAACGCCATTCAGGGACATAACATTCCCATCGGCGCGCTCGGCGTGTTCATCCTCTGGTTTGGCTGGTACGGTTTCAACGGCGCCGCCGCAACTACGATCGAATCGCTTGCAATAATTTTTGTCAATACCACAATTTCGCCTGCGCTCGCCGTCGTCTCGTGCATGATATTCACGTGGGTGCGCAGCGGCAAACCCGACGTGAGCATGTGCCTTAATGCGTCGCTCGCCGGTCTGGTTGCCATAACTGCGGGCTGCCACATAGTTGACCCCATCGGCGCTACCGTCATAGGCGTTGTTTCGGGCATACTCGTAGTAGTAGTCGCCGAAGGACTGGACAAAATTTTCCATGTCGACGATCCCGTCGGCGCGGTTGCCGTTCACTTTGCAAACGGCATATGGGGCACTCTGGCAGTCGGTTTATTTGCGGCGCAGAATTATCAGGAGGGCGCCCCCGGCGCGCTCACCGATCCTTCACAGCTCGGCGTGTTCTACGGCGGCAACGGCTATCTGCTCGGTATGCAGGTTGCAGGCATCGTAACCGTCATAACGTGGGCGTCGGCCTGCATGTTGGTAATCTTCGGCGCAATTAAATACGTGCCCGTCATGATAAAGTTCAAAACGGTAAATCCCGCAAAGGTGTTCGCCTACGGCAAAACGTGGAACGGTCTGCGCGCAGGCGCGGACGAGGAGGTCATCGGTCTCGACATAATGGAGCACGGTCTTACTTCCGCTTATGCCGATTTCCAGCTCAATGTTCCCATACTCGACGGCGAGGCCACAGATGTCGACGTTTCGGGCGTCGTTCCCGCAGATATCGACCTTGCCCCCGCAAAGAGCGTCGGCAGGTACACAAAAGTAACAATAATAACCGCTCAGGATAAGTTCCTTACCCTCAAAGACGCCCTCGCCCAAATAGGAGTAACCGGCATGACCGTTTCGTCCGTGATGGGTTGCGGCGTTCAGGCGGGCAAGACCGGTCAGTACCGCGGCGTAAAAACTTCAATGCATCTCATACCCAAAGTTCAGGTCGATATCGTCGTGTCCACGGTAGATCCCAAACTGGTCGTCGCCGTCGCGCGCAAGGTGCTCGACGACGGAAAGGTGGGCGCCGGCAAGATATTTGTAAGCGACATCGAAAACGTCATGAGGGTGCGCACCGGCGAAACGGG
>ERZ1643251.5270-NODE-5270-length-10650-cov-4.196791_pt1 | contig 10650 bp, 8 predicted proteins | sample MGYA00579261_ERZ1643251 | MGnify/ENA primary metagenome ERZ1643251 (study PRJEB29033, sample SAMEA4952267) | chicken gut metagenome | biome: Broiler Chicken; feature: Gastrointestinal Tract; material: Caecum | place: Ireland | collected 2018 | study: Broiler...
CATACCGTGATTTCCCCTGGAAATTTCCACAAAGGGAACGGGGCTGTAACTTATACTCTGTAATGGTGTTCTTTGCATACTCTGGCACATCAAAACACAGCCAGATCGAATATACTTTAGCAATGCCGTCATACGACCTAGGGGTGAATTCCACTCCCATCTGTGAGGACAGCAGCCTTGCACAGTAATAGACTGCGCGGGTCACAATGTCATAGCCTGGTGTAAAGCTCTTCTGCCCTTCCACGTTGATAATCAGCTTTACCTGGTCTTTCTCCGGCGTAACCGCACGGAAACGGATGTCAAAGGTTACCTGGCCTTCATTAACCACCTTGTCCTCCTGGGCCATGCCGCCCACAAGAGGCATATTGGTTTTTCCAGGCATGACAGAAACCGTGGAGATCTCCGGCTCTCCCTGAATGCTGTCCATGATCTGCTGAAAAGAACAGCCTGCAAATTCACTGACTGTTTCCTTTAGGATTCTGGCCAGTATCTGCTTGTCACTTAAGAGGCGCTTCGCCTCTGTGTCATACTTTGCCCTGCTTCCCGCTGCATCCACAGCATCGGCAGCCGGTGTATTTATGTCCATTTCTTCTTCCTTTCCCCTGTTCTGCAGGATATCCGTTTACAGTTCCTCTGTTTCAACAAGGAAACCCGCAGGGCAGAAGTCCCAGGCACATCCCTGACAAAGCGTATTTCAGGAATATATCCTGTTTTTTTGTTCTTTATCTTTTCGTATTCTCAGGCCATGGCTGCCACTGGCAGCAAACCAAAGACATAAAGAGTAAAATATCTAAGTTTAGTTTATCCTAAAAAAACTGATAAATCAATAAAAACAGAATTAAAAAGGAATCAGCCCTACTGCCTTAACATTGCCCTATTTTGCATCATGCTCCGCCATGTCCTGCGTCAATTACTACAAGAGCCATAAAAAAACGCCTCCCGCACATCTTTCTACATTTTATGCGGTAAGCGTTTTTTCGTGCCTGTATTACATATGCTGTCATAAATCAAATATTTTGATCTACCATGGCTCCTTTAATATCCTCCACTGCCAGCTTCATTTTATCCAACATGCTTCTAATTTCTCTCTGAATGTCATCCTGTTTGCTATCCAGAATAAGAATTTCCTCCAATGGCATATTTTCCGCCAATTCCTCTTGTTCTTTTTCCTTTCGGAGCGTTTTTTCCTGTTCCTGTTTTTCTTCCTCCAGCTTCTGCGCCTGCTCCTGCCTTTCCTCGTTCTCTTCGTCAACCCGATCCCTGGCATCCTCAAAGATCATATCAAGAATCTCCTGGCCTGCATTCTCCATAATTTCTTCCGCCTGCTTTTGCGCTTCAACCATGGGATCCTTTTTCAGGCGTTCCAAGGCCACCTGCCGGATAACGGCATTCTCCTGCAGGATCTTCCTGTTATTATTGTCTATTATATCTAAATAATATTCTTTTTCCTGCTCCAGCGCCAGCTGTTGCTCCTGATATTCCGAAAGCCCCCCCTCACGGATCTGAGCCGCTTTCTTCAGAAGCTGCGAAGAGACTTCTCCCCTCTCTACCCTAAGTAAAATTTGCAGATCCTGCTCTTCTTTACTTTCCTCGGACATATTGTGCTTTTTTCTCAGGCTGTCCTGCTGTTCCTGAAGATAAGAAAGAGTATCTCTCGCAGCCTTATTTTCCATTGCCATTTTCTTTATGGACTCTCTCCGCACTCTCTGATCTTGGTCGATGGCTTTATCTCCAGCCCATACATCTCCCACTATCTTCATCGCTTTCTGCTGCGCCTTTGCCTTTCTCTGCGCGATCATGTCATCCGTCCGTTCCAGTCCGAGCCTTCCTGCATACAAGCTCTTTCTCTGAGTCTGTCCCCCCGTCTCCTGGCTGTTGATCTCATTACGGCCTGTATAAAGTGAAATATTTTCCCCAATCCTCATTTTGCACCTCCCTGCCCGCTTCAGCGGACATCATTCACCACAATAAAAAACGCCCCCAATATGCTTTCTATTGTACAATACTTCCTTTCATAACCGGATTCAATTATATTGACATCCGTTATATCGGCATTTTATGGGGAAAAGTTTATCTTAAACCGCAAACTGGCTGTTATATAGCTCTGCGTAAAAGCCCTTCTTCTTCAAAAGGCTCTCATGATCTCCCTGTTCAACAATGTTTCCGTCCTTCATCACAAGAATCACGTCCGCCTCCTGTATGGTGGAAAGGCGATGGGCAACAATAAAGCTGGTGCGTCCCTCCATCATTTTTGCAAAGGCATTTTGTATCTTAATTTCTGTGCGGGTATCAATAGAAGAGGTTGCCTCGTCCAGGATCAGCATGGGGGGCAGACAAAGCATTACTCTGGCAATGCACAGAAGCTGCTTCTGTCCCTGAGACAGGCTTCCGCCATCCTCTGTAATCAGAGTTTCATAACCTCTGGGCAATCTCTTGATAAAGCTGTGGGCATGGGAAGCTTTTGCCGCAGCCATCACTTCCTCCATGGGCGCCTCCGGTCTTCCCATGCGGATGTTGTCCGCAATGGTTCCCGTACGAAGCCAGGTCTCCTGCAACACCATACCGAAGCTGGTTCTCAGGCTTCCTCTGGTAATCCGGCGAATGTCCGTTCCATCCACGCGAATGCTCCCCTTATCTACGTCGTAAAAGCGCATCAACAGATTGATCAATGTGGTTTTGCCACAGCCTGTAGGTCCCACGATGGCGATCCTCTGGCCGGGCGCCACCGTTAGATTCAGATCCTGAATCAGCTTTTTTTCCGGCACATATTGAAAAAAGACATGCTCCAGCCCCACATTGCCTCTGGCCTCAGTAAGCGTCAGTGCGTCCTCCGCATCCGGCGCCTGGGGCTTTTCCTCGATCAATTCAAATATACGTCCTGCACAGACAAAAGCGTTTTGAAGTTCCGTCACCACTCCCGATATTTCATTAAAAGGCTTGGTATACTGATTTGCATAGCTTAAAAAGCAGGAAAGCTGCCCTACACTGATACCGCCCCCAATGGCAATCAGGGCACCCGATATTCCCACCCCGGCGTACACCAGACTGTTGACAAATCGTGTGGCAGGGTTTGTTATAGAGGAAAAAAAGATGGCCTTTAAAGAGCATTTCTGCAGCCTGTTGTTGATTTCGGCAAACTGCTCCTTAACATTCTCCTCCCGTGAAAAGGTTTTTACGATCTTTTGATTTCCCACCATTTCTTCCACCAGGGAAGTCTGTTCTCCCCTGGTTTCCGACTGTTCCTTAAACATAGAGTAGGTATTTTTAGCAATAAAGCGCGCCACCAGAAAGGAAACAGGCGTAATACACACCACCACAAGTGTAATGGGCACATTGGTCGCCAGCATGAATCCCAACGTTCCCAGGATTGTAAGCGCTCCTGTAAAGAGCTGAGTAAAGCCCATAAGCAACCCATCCGCAAAGGTATCCACATCCGCAATCACACGGCTCACCACATCGCCATAGGCATGGGTATCCATATATTTTAACGGAAGAATTTCCAGTCTGCGGAATGCATCTGACCGGATATCCTGAATCACATGATAGGTAATATAATTGTTACAAGTGTTCATGATCCACTGCGCAGCCGCGGTAATCAGCATAACAACAGCGATCCGGGCCATTATGCGGATAATTCCCGGCATATCCACCTGTCCCTTGCCGATGATCAGATCCACCGCGTCGCCTGTCAGAATCGGAATATACAGTGTCAGCACTACAGTAACTGCCGCAAGAACCAGGGACAGCGCTACCATAAACCGATATCTTCCGATATAATGCAAAACCCTTTTCATGGTTTCCTTCTGGCTCATACTTTGGCTCATGCTTCTTCTCCTTCCTCTTTCATTCCGCTGCCTCACGCCTTTTTTCAGGATACTGTGAATAATAAATTTCCTGATATACCGTGCAGTTTTCCAGCAGCTGCTCATGGGTGCCGGCTCCCGCCATCTCTCCGTCATCCAGCACGATGATCTTGTCAGCATTTCTTATGGTGGAAGCCCTCTGGGACACGATAAAGGTTGTGGTGTTTCCCTCCAGGGTGCGAAGCGCAGCCCGCAGCCTTGCATCGGTGCCATAGTCCAGTGCGGAAGCGCTGTCATCCAAAATAAGAATCTCCGGCCTGCCCACCAAAGCTCTGGCTATGGTAAGACGCTGCCTCTGCCCGCCGGAAAGATTTTTGCCGTTTTGCGAAACCGCTGCGTCCAGACCGCCGGGCTTTCCCTCTACCACTTCCCTTGCCTGCGCGATTTCCAGGGCACGCCACATTTCCTCCTCTGTGGCGTCCTCCTTCCCCCATTGCAGATTGCTTCGGATACTGCCCTTAAAAAGAACCGCCTTCTGGGGCACCACCCCCACGCGCTTTGCCATTTCCTCCTTGGGAATTTGCCGAATATTCCTTCCCTCCAGATAAACGGCCCCTTCCGTCACAGGATAAAAGCCGGGAATCAGGTTGATCAAAGAGGATTTACCCGAGCCCGTCCCTCCAATAATTCCTATGGTATCTCCTTTATTTACGGTAAAATGTATGTCATGCAGCGTCTCCGCCCCCGCTCCCCGGTAAGTCAGGGACACATGGTCAAAACAAAGATACGGCTGCACAGCCTCGGAGAGTTTTGACATCGAAGCGGCAGGCTGTTCCTCATCATTGCAAATATCAAAAACGGAAGCTACTCTGTCCGCACAGGCCAAGGCTTTGGTAAGCGTAATAATCAGATTGGCCAGCTTTACCAGCTCCACCAGAATCTGGGACATATAATTGACAATGGCTACAACCTCCCTGTGTAAGATTTCCCACATTTACCTGAACCGCCCCGATGTAAATCAGAACGATAATTGCTCCGTTTACAATCACATAAGTTACAGGATTCATACATGCGCTGATCTTTCCCACAAACATCTGCAAAGAAGCCAGCGCCTGATTATTTTCCTCAAAGCGCTCCTGCTCCTGCTCCTCTTGATGGAAGGCGCGGATTACACGCACGCCTGTGAGATTCTCCCTGGTAATGCCCAGCACCTTATCCAGCCCTGCCTGCACCTTTTTATACAAAGGTATGGTCCAGAACATAATGCCGAACACAACAACCGCCAGGGCTGGAATGGACACCACAAACACCAGAGCGCTCTTTATGTCTATGGTAAACGCCATAATCATAGCGCCAAACACAATGATGGGAGACCGAAGAAACAGGCGCAGCGCCATATTCACTCCCGACTGAACCTGGTTAATGTCACTGGTCATGCGAGTAATCAGAGTAGAGGTTCCCGCCCTGTCAATATTTGTAAAATCAAGAGACTGAATATGATTAAACAGAGATTGGCGAAGCTTGGCGGAAAAACCCACCGCTGCCTTTGCCGCAAAATATTGAGCTGTGATGGAGGATACGAGTCCCACCGCTCCAAGAGCCAGAAGGCAGAGTCCCATCCCTGCGATATAGCCCATATCCCTGTCAGCGATTCCCCTGTCAATAATCCCCGCCATCACAAGGGGAACCAGCAATTCAAAAAGAGCTTCCAGCAGCTTGAACAGGGGAGCCAGCACAGTCTCCTTTTTATAATCCTTTAAATATACCAGTAATCTTTTCATCCGAAAATCCGTCTCCTGTTTTTACTTTCACGCTTTCAGACGTATCGTCTGTGGCGGCACATACGCAGGCCGCAATCCTGTACCCCTGAGGCCCCTGCACCTCAATCCAGTGCGCCAGGTCGTCCACATTTTTTCCCATAGAAGCAGTCATTCCCTTCCCCGTCAGCTTTCCATAAGCTTCCTTGCGGCACCATCTCTCATAGAAGAAACTTTTTCTTTCCTCTTTCATCCCCCGCCGCGCAAGCTTTCTCATTTCCTCCTTGGTAAAACAGCGCTCCGCAATTCTTTCCCACGAACACTCTTTTTCCTGCTGAATATCCGCTCCGATCTCCCTTTCGGAAAAAGCGCACAGCACATAATCAGCCGAATGAGAAAGACTGAAAAAATAAGGATAGTTTTTCAGGTAGGGCTTCCCACAGCTTCCATAGATATACTTCAGGTCAAAAGGCCGACCGGCAGCTTCCAAAAGGCCGTCTAATGTAAAAAGCCGCGTGCCTTCTCCCTCCCGGAGAAACCTGCTCTGTCCATGCGCCTCCTGGATAGCAAGCTGAAGCAGCAGTCCCGCAGCCGCGCTCTCAAGCCGCTTTCTTTTGTGCTTTATCTTTTCCAGATACAAACGCCGTTCCTCATCCAGCTTTAGATAGATATTATTCAGGATATGCGCTGTCTCCTCCTCAGATACGGTCTCCAGAGATAATAGATAAAACCGCTCCTGCATATTCTCCTTTCTATGCAGAAGCTGCCGGGAATTTATATCCTCCGACAGCCCCTGCACCGTGTCCGGCATATTTTCCGTACTTATTACACGGTTCGTATTCATTCTCCGGTAATCCTTAAATGAAGCTCCTCAAGCTGCAGATCATCCACCCGATCCGGAGCATTGGTCATAAGGCAGGAGGCATCCTTTATCTTGGGGAATGCGATAACCTCCCGAATATTTTCTGCTTTTGCCAAAAGCATTACAAACCTGTCCAACCCGATAGCCAGTCCCGCATGGGGAGGAACCCCATATTGGAAGGCGCTCAGCAAAAATCCAAATCTTTCCCACGCCTGCTCCCTGGTAAAGCCAAGCGCCTCAAACATTTTTTCCTGTACGTCATCCTGGTAGATACGGACGCTCCCTCCTCCAAGCTCCACGCCGTTCAATACGATGTCATAGGCCTTTGCCCTCACACTGCCCGGGTCAGTGTCAATCCTGTCAAAGTCCTCCTCCATGGGCATGGTAAAGGGATGATGCATGGCTGCAAAACGTTTTTCCTCATCGCTCCACTCCAAAAGCGGGAACTCTGTAACCCACAAAAAGTCAAAACGGTTTCTGTCAATCAGACCCAGCTGCTCTGCCAGCTCACAGCGCAGGGCGCCCAGAACAGACCAAACAATTTTCAGTCTGTCTGCGGCAAAAAGAAGCAGATCTCCCGGTTCCCCCGCCATTGCCTTCACCAAATCCTCCAGCTCTGTCTCCGTCATAAACTTTGCAAAGGAAGATTTGTAGGTTCCATCCCTCTGAACCGACAAATATGCCAGTCCTTTGGCGCCATAGCCTTTGGCAAACTCTGTCAGAGCGTCAATTTTCTTCCGGGGCATATCCGCCTGCCCTTTTACGTTAATGCCCCTCACGCTTCCGCCGCTTTCCAGCGCGGAGGCAAATACGCCGAAGCCGCAGCCTTCAACAGTCTGAGACACATCCACCAGCTCCATCCCAAACCGTGTGTCCGGTTTATCGGAGCCGAAGCGGTTCATTGCCTCATGCCAGGTCATGCGCGGAATGGGAAGCTTTACTTCAAGGCCAACAGCCTCTCTGCATATCTCCGCCACCATTCGTTCAGTCACATCAATCACATCATCCACATCCACGAAGGACATTTCCAGATCCACCTGCGTAAATTCAGGCTGCCTGTCCGCCCTCAGATCCTCATCCCGAAAGCATTTTGCGATTTGGAAATACCTGTCGTAGCCCGAACACATTAACAGCTGCTTAAACAGCTGGGGAGATTGGGGAAGCGCATAAAAACTTCCCGGGTGCACACGGCTGGGAACAAGATAATCTCTCGCTCCCTCCGGTGTGGATTTTTGAAGAATCGGCGTCTCAATTTCCAGAAATCCCTCCGCTTCCATAAAGCTGCGGATATGCGCGGTAATCTTGCTGCGTAGAATCAAATTCTTCTGAATATCCGGCCTGCGCAGATCAAGATAGCGGTATTTGAGCCGCAGTTCTTCCTTGGTCTTTGAATCCTGCTCAATGGGAAAAGGCGGCGTCTGAGCCTCCGAAAGAATCCGAAGCTCCTCCGCCCGCACTTCCACCTCCCCGGTGGCAAGATTTTCATTTACGGCTCCCTCCCGTCTCTCCACCCTACCGGTTACTGCAATCACAAACTCACTTCTGACTTTTTCCGCCTTTGCAAAATTTTCCGCTCCACACTCGCTCTCTTCAAAAATAATCTGCAGAATACCTGCCCGATCCCGCAGATCCACAAATATAATACTGCCCTTATTTCTCTGCTTCTGAACCCAGCCCATAACCGTGACTTTCTGTCCCGCCTCCGTTGCCGACAGCTCTCCGCAGCGATGTGTCCTTTTCAGCCCTTTCATTGATTCTGCCATAATGATACCTCCCTGCCCGCTTCAGCGGGCATCTGTTTAATTTTTCAGGGGATCCTTGTAAAATTCTTCAAATTCCTCATAGCCTTCCCTGCAAAGCTGCTCTTTTTGGAACTTTTTGTTTTTATTCATGCGGGCCACAAGCACCTGCGCCCCTGTTTCGCGTGTCTTTTGCGCTCTGGCGATAATTCTGCAGAGTGCTTCTCCTCCAACGCCCTTTTCAATCAGATAAGCGATCTGTCTGGGCCTGGAGGGCACCTGAAATCCTCTCTCCATGAGAAGCATGATGATTCGCTCAAAGCCGATGGAAAAACCACAGGCGGGCACATCCTTCCCGGTAAATTTTCCCACCATTTTATCATAACGTCCGCCGCCGCCGCAGCTTCCCCCGAATTCCGGCATGGCGATTTCAAAAATTGTTCCCGTGTAATAAGACATTCCTCTGACCAGTGAAGCGTCAAATACTATCTCAAAGTCGGAAGACCTGGTGGCGGCTACGCTGTCGATAATCTCCTGAAGACTTTCCCGCACCTGGTCCTCCAGATATTGACCGAGCTCATCAGCGAGATAAGATACTTTATCCTCTGCCTTAAAAAGACCCTGAAACAGTCCCAGATACCTGTCCACACATTCCTTTCCAAAGCCGTTGTCCAAAAGCTCCCGTTCCACTCCATCAAGGCCGATTTTATCCATTTTGTCCAGAGTGATAAACACGCTGTCATATGCCTCCTGAGAGAAACCGCTGTACGCCGCCATGGCTTTTAAAATTCTTCTGTCGTTGATGCGAATCTGAAAATTGCGAAATCCCAGCCTGCCCAGTGTGGTGGTTGTGGCAAGAATCAGCTCAATCTCCGCCAGATTGGATGGCTCTCCCAAAATATCAATATCACACTGCATAAACTGACGGAAGCGTCCTCGCTGAGGTCTGTCCGCTCTCCATACATTGCCCATCTGCAAAGCCTTAAAGGGAGATGGGAGGGAAGCGGCGTTGTTGGAATAATAACGCACCAAGGGCACTGTCAGATCATAACGAAGCCCGCTGTCCACAACCTCCTCCTCCGTAGAAGCCGCTTCCACATTCAGCTTCTCCCCACGCTTTAATATCTTAAAAATCAGTTTCTCATTGTCTCCGCCCTGCCTGCTGCTCAGATTGGCAATATGCTCCACACAGGGAGTCTCAATGGCAGTAAAACCGAACTTACCGTAGGTATCCCGGATCACCTCCATTACATAATCCCGGATCTGCATTTCTTCCGGCAGAATATCCTTCATGCCTGTCACAGGCTTTTTGCTGAGCGCCATTCTTATACCTCCCTGCCCGCTTCAACGGGCATCGATTCAATATTTGACAAGAACTTTCAAACTTACCTCTTAATCCATCCAGGCCCATTTATCCCGGAATTCTTCCAAATTTATCTATTACATGATATATTTTTTCCATGATGCTGTCAAGCCGCAGTTGTCCTCCCCGGGATTTAAGCTTCCAATGCCGAATTTCACTGAAACAGCTTTTTCTTTCTCCGGATCATATCATCAATTTTTTCTATGAATAAAGATTTACATCCTTTACATTATCTGCGCGTTCGATCCTTCCATCCGGCAGCACCAGCTTCGTGATGCTTCCGGCGCCCAGCGCGGCTATGGTCTGCTTTTCCTCCATAATCAATTTCATTCCCCGTATTATCACTTATCATGCGGTATTATCAAGTATTTCCTCTTGTCCATTTCACGAAAAACAACGTATTTTCAGGTACTATTCTTATACAATAAGTTGACTCCCTCTTTAATTGTTTCTGTTATAGTCTGTTGATGTTTTTGGGAATACTCCTTCAGCCTGTTATGCTCCTCATCAGACATTCTTACTGTTACTATTCGATCTTTAATTACATCCGACTTTGGACGCCCAATTTTGCTCATAGGTATCTCCTCCCTTGCATCTACAGACCATTATACTTTTCGTAATACGCAATATCAAGAACTTTTTGTAATACAAAAATGAAAAACAATATCCGGTTGCGGTTCTCTCACATCTATTTGCTGTGCCGAAACCCTAAATGTTTCCAAGTATTTCTCAAAAATCTCGAACTGCAATACAGGCGGCAGGTCATTACTCTCGCCCATATTAGTCTTGCACCGTCATTTAAATTCACCGGATTACAGATTTCTCCACAATCCGGAAGTATCATTATCACAGATATGCTTCACCGCCCTGTGTAACTGCTACACATTTTGTCAAATTCTTCTCGCTCCATACCTCAGCTTCAATACATCCTTTCAGTATTTCCTTACATTCACTCTGCCATAAAACAAAGCAGGTATCTCATGGCTAACCTGCCTAGCGGCTCTGCGTATCTTCACGTCCTGTATGCAAAACAATATTCATTTTTCAACGAATCATGAAGGGGGGCATTTAAATAAAGATACCACACCATTCCCACGCTGACTTTTGCTCAACCGATACAGCCGGA
>ERZ1643251.5273-NODE-5273-length-10646-cov-5.443112_pt1 | contig 10646 bp, 9 predicted proteins | sample MGYA00579261_ERZ1643251 | MGnify/ENA primary metagenome ERZ1643251 (study PRJEB29033, sample SAMEA4952267) | chicken gut metagenome | biome: Broiler Chicken; feature: Gastrointestinal Tract; material: Caecum | place: Ireland | collected 2018 | study: Broiler...
GGGTTTTCTCCGTATTTACAAAATAATCCCTCGTATTTTTGCTTTTTTCGTTTGGACTATGGTAGCACGGTCTGTGCGGTGTGTCAACGGTCGGGAAATCGTTGCATAAAACTTCATACAATAAAGATAGCAATAAAGATAGAGTCGAGATCGGGTATTCCGGTTTCGACTCTTTTTTGTTTTCAGGCGACTTGCACGCAACGATTTCCCTTTGGTCCGTTGACACCCCAAGCACAGCCAAAATGATGCTCTCTCCCCTCTTGCAGACCGCGCGTCCGTCGCCCTGCCGAAAAAAGGCAAAAATCAAAAATACGGAGGTAGTAACAATGCAAAAGGTAGTGTACAGCGTTTCCAAGTTGAATCGGTTTGGAAACACGAAGATGACGGGTGTCGGGTTTATCACCGACAGCGATCTCATCACCGCCTGCGTGAGCAAGAAAGGCAATGCGTATATCCGCGTATTCGAGGATTGCGTCAAAAATTGCCATGCAGTATCGGGACGCGACGGCGAGTTCAAGGGCGCGCACTATGAGATCCGCGAGGTCGAGTTTGAAACGAAAAATCCGAGCGGTGAGAGCACGGGATACGACACGCGGGAGATCGAAGTCGAGTATTCCGTCTGGTACAAGATCGTGAAGTGAGGTCTGACATGAGAAACAAGTTCTATCTGAAAGAGTTCCAATTCTTTGACGGAGAAGATACCGTCGTATTCAACATCGTGTCGGTAGACGATGACAAGATCACCGTTGCCGTCACCAAGTGCGGGAAAATCGTCGTGACGGATTATGACCTGTACAAAGACAAAAACGGGCTGTACTTCGAGTACGGCGTGACAGGACGCGAGCACATTCATATCGACGACTTTGAGGAGGCAGAATATTGAAAAACTGCGACAAACACAGCAAAAAGCTCTGCTCCGAATGTCGGCACATCGATCATTGCGATATTGCAAAACGCTGCGATGGTATCTGTTATCAATGCGACATTGCGCGGCACTTCGGAAATATCGTCAAACAAGCGCGCGTTGTCCTTTACCGTGCTCTCCGCAAGCGTGACAACGTGCGTGCCGCTCCCGAACGGCGTGCCCGGCTCGTTGAACGCAATGTGTCCGTTGCTGCCCAAGCCGAGAAGCTGAATGTCCCGCGGGAGCTGTTCGAGGAGCGCGTTGTAACGGGCACACTCCTTTGCCTCGTCCTTCGCCATGCCGTTTTCGATGTTCGTGTTCTCGGGATCGATGCCCAACCCGTCAAAGAGATTTTTGCGCATGAAATACGCGTAGCTTTGCGGATGCGTCTTTGCAAGCCCCTTATACTCGTCCAGATTGACCGTGCGGACATGGGCGTAACTTGTGCCGTGCTTTTCATGATCGGCAATCATATGCGCGTACAGACCAAGCGGCGTGGTGCCTGTGGCAAGTCCCAATACCGCGTACGGGTTATCTTTCACGACTTCCAACATCACCCGCGCCGCTCTTACAGAGAGTTCTTCGTAATCTTTGGTGATGATAATTTTCATATATTGTTCCTTGAAAAATCAGATAGCCCATCTTTTATCCTTTATATTTGTTCCAAACAAAACTTCCCGCCGCGGACGGACAACAGCGCCTTCAGCCTGATGTCCTGCGAGGACGCTCCGACCAAAATTTCATAATAGCCGTCATCGACTTCCCATCCGTCCGTTGCCGTGGAATAATAGGAGAACGCCTCCTTCCCCAATATAAATTGGATCCGTACTCTTTCACCCGCCGCAATCGGATCTTTGGAAAACCCCTTCAATTCATATTGCGGCCGATAGACATAGGGCGAGACGGGCTTCACATAGACCTGACTGATCTCTTTTCCCTCTCTGTCCGATTTGTTTTTGATGAAAAAAGCGACCTTTACAACGTCGTCCTCGGCACTCAGCGCAATATCTTCGTATTCAAATTGCGAATAACTCAAACCGTGACCAAACGGAAACGCGACGGGGACGCCGTATGTGACATAGTACCGGTACCCGACATCCAGCCCTTCCTGATAGCGGGAAACACATGCATTTTTGTGTTTTGCATGGAAAAACGCGGAACGGGACGGAAAAGACTCGGAGAGCTTTCCGCTCGGGTTCACCGTCCCCATCAGGATGTCCGCCAATGCCTCCCCCATGCCCTCTCCGCCGAATCCCGCATAGACGATCGCCTTCACCTCGTCTTTCCAGGCGCTCATATCGATGGCACCGCCGGCAAAGATGATGACGATCGTATTCGGGTTCCGTGCGGCGGATTGCAAGATCACCTCCTCCTGCACCTTGGGCAGACGCAGTGTTTCGCGGTCAAGCCCCTCCCGTTCATATTTATGACCAGTTCCCACGCACACGATATTGAAATCGGACGCCGCCGCAAAAGAGAACGCCTCGCCCGCCGCCGCGCCCCAGGAGATCATGCCGTCCTCGCAGAACAATGCCCGATAGCGTACCGTCAGCCCGTATCTGTCCCGCAGGCATTGCGGAAGATCGAAGGGGGCCCCCTCCCACGACACCTCAGAAGAACCGCCGCCCGAGATGAGCCTCGTATCTTCCTGCGGGGCGGCATATTTTCCGCATACCGCCACAGAAGCCCGCCGCGGCAGCGGCAGGGTCCCCTCGTTTTTCAAAAGGACAATGCCCTCTTGGGCGATCTCTTCCGCGGCCTTATGCCTTTCCGCAGCGGTATATTTGCCTTTTTTGTTTCTCCGCATCGTCTTGCAGCGGGCAATGAGGTCATAGACACGTCTTGCGCAGACATCCACTTCAGCATCCGCGATCTTCCCCTCATGATAATCCCTGACAAGGCCGTCATAGTTGGATTGGCGGAATGGCATTTCAAGATCGAGCCCCGCTTTTGCCGCCCTCGTTCTGTTCCGCACGGCAGACCAGTCCGAGACGATCGCTCCGTCAAAGCCGAACTCTTCCCGCAAAATACGGAATCCCTTTTTATTTTCGCTCGCATAGACGCCGTTGACACGGTTATAGGCACACATGACAGAGACAGGCTTCGCGCGACACGCCATCTCAAAGGGCTTTAAGTAAATTTCCCGCAGCGTCCTCTCGTCCACGTCGGATGACGCCTCATAGCGGTTTGTTTCCGCATTGTTGCAGCAGTAATGTTTCAGGCAGACACCGACGCCCTCCGTCTGGACGCCCTCGATGTATTCATACGCGAGCGCACCCGTCAGAAAGGGATCCTCGGAAAAATATTCAAAATTTCTGCCGCACAGAGGATCGCGCTTGATATTGACGCCGGGCGCCAGAACGATGTCGACGTCTGCGTCAAGGCAGTCATCCGCAAGCGCCGTTCCCATCTTGCGGGCACACTCTCTGCTCCAGGTATTGGCGAGGATCTGGACCGACGGATAGGCGGTCGACCTTTGGCTGAACTCCTGCCCCGTTTCTTCGTCGCGGCACACCTTCCGAAGCCCGACGGGCCCGTTGCATAGCAGCAGCCGCGGCAATTTCCCGTCCAGATCCGACGTATTCCAGACCCCGTCCCCGCACATGAGGCGCAGTTTTTCCTGCATTGTCAGCTTTTGAAATGAGATCATGTTCTTTTCTCCTTCAGATCCCCTTCTGCGCCGCCACGGGAGGGCGGACGGCGCAGCAATGCGGCAGCGGTCAGCCCCGCGCCGATCGCAAAGACGGCGAGCTGCGTGAGCGGAAGCGCTGCCCAAATGCCGTTCATCCCCATTCCGAGCGGAAGCACGGCAAGAAAGAGCGGCGTGAAGATGAGCGGATCGATATAGGTACACACATTGGCAAGCCAGACCCTTTTGTGCGAATAGTGATACGCGCACAAGAATTTGACGCCCGCCTTGAGCGGATAGGAACATGCATAGATGACAAGCCCGCTGCGCATGAATGCTTCCGCCTCCGCGGAGACCGCAAAGAGCTTTGGAAGCCACCCGATCATGAGCGGCGTAATGAGCGCGAACAGAACGGAAAGTCCCGCGAGCAGCAGGACGGAAGATCGCACCGCGCGCTTCTTCTGTTCCGCGTCCCCCGCCCCCGCGCAATAGCTGATGACGGGCTGCACGCCGTCGCACACGCCCTGAAAGACGTAATCGTATGTATAGACGGCATAACTCATCACCCCGTAGGCGCTCACCGCCGCCGTTCCGCCCGAGCGCAGCGCAAAATAGTTGGTGAACAGCAGCACGAGCGAGGAGACAAAATTGACGCCGAACGGGGCGAGGGAAGAACGCACGATCTCGCCCGCGGACGCCATGTTCATGCAGATGCCGCACCGCACGCGGAAGGAACACAGCCCGAGCAGCATGACCGCCGCCTGCGCCGCCACGGTGGAGACGGCAACGCCGTACAGGACATACTTCCCTACGAGCAGCCAATCAAGCAGAATATGGATGACGAGCCCCGCCGCCGTATAGAGCATGGCAAGCCCCGTTCTGCCGTCGCACCGCAGCAAAACCACAAGTCCCGCGCCGACCACCTGAAAGAGGGAGCCGAGCGTGACGACAAAGGCATAGTTTTCGGCATATTCCAGAACCTGCCCCGCCGCCCCCAGCAGACGCAGGAGAGGCGGATAAGCAAAGAACAGCACAAGAGTGGACAAAATACCCGCAAAAAACAAGAGAAGCAGCGCCGTGCGCCGCGCGTTCCCGGCGCGCACATCCTCCCCCTTTCCGCGCAGGCTGCTGACGATGACAGAACCGCCCACGCCGATGCCCGTTCCGAGGGAAGTGATGAAGGCGACGACGGGCCAGACAATATTGATCGCCGCGATCCCGTCGTCGCCCGCCGCGTTTCCGATGAACAGCCCGTCGATATTCGTGTATGCCCCCACCAGCACCATCGAGATGACGGAGGGCAAAATGTATTTGGAGAGAGAAAACCGCATATCTAGAAAAATTCCACAATGCGCACCGTCTCGCAGCCCGTTATGACCTGCGGGATGCCGCGCGCCGTTTTCGCGATATGATCGAAATGCCAGTGTCCCGTCAGAATCGCCGCAATCCGACCGCACGACTCGATGAGTTCCAACGTCTCCTTCGTCACGGCCGTCGGGAGCTGCGCCTCCCTTTTGGACGCGGAATAGTCCTTCATCCACTCCCTTCCGACACCGACGAGGTCGGCGCTCCCCGCACAGGGCGTTCCCGTTTCATAGCGTTCTCCGCGGTACATGACGCGGCGGAAGAGCGCTTCCTCAAAGAGCGGAACATGCAGGAGCAGCACGACGGGATACCCCTTTGCGATCTCCTCCCGCAGGCGTTCCGACTGCCAAGCATCGAACTGGTAGTAACCGTCATCGATGCCGACGAAATTCACGCCCCCGATGAGGCGGGAAACAAACCTGACATCCCCTCCGAACGCCGCCTCGACTTCGGGAAGGCTCTGCTCCCGATAGGCGGCATCCTCCTTTGCTTCCCCGACGTACTGCGAAAATTCATGATTGCCCGCAACAAACAGGGTGTCCGTCTCCCGCATGAATCGCTTCGCCGCCGCCAGATTGCCGTCCGAAACAAAATCGATGAGATCGCCCGTACAGATGATGGGGATATGCTCCCGAAAGGAGATCTCCTTTGCCGTCTGCAATACGGCGGACTGCAGCAGGAACGCCCCTTTGCGCGCCTCACACAGCCGATGCTTACGTTCGTTGTCCCGCTCGCTGACGATGGTCAGATGCGGATCGGAAATATGGATCACCCGCACGGGCGCCGGAAGCCCGACCGTGAGCCGCGTCCTGACGATATGAACGCTGTCAGCCATGTCCTTCCTCCTTTCTGATGTCCTTTCTGATGATGTCCCATACGCCGCGCAGTTCATGTAGATCGCGGATGATGAGCCCGGCACGGGACGCAAACGCGGCATCATCACTCGCCCCGCGCAGATAAGCGATCCCGAAAATGCCGCCACGTTCTGCAAAATCGAGATCCGTGCGGGTATCCCCGACCATCGCCAGCCTGCTACGGCATATACCGTACTTTTGCACGATATCTCCGACAATATATGGATCGGGTTTGACGGGGCAGCCCGAGCCGTCCGTATAGACCGCATCAAAGAGCCCATCGAGCCCGAGCGCCTTCAGGCAGGCAGCCGTACCGAACGGAGTGTCCGTTGTGGCGACAAACAGCCTGTTCCCCTCCGAGCGCAGCGCCCGCAAAAGTTCCGCAAGATCGGGCACCGCAGGCACGACGTTCCCCCTGCACATGTTTTCTTCAAACGCGCGCGGGGCAGCTCCTTCCATCTCCTCTTTTGCGATTTGTTTCCCATATTCCGAAAAGACAGATAACACTTCCGCGGCGATCGCGGAATAGGTTCCCGCGCAGAGAATGCCGTCCTTCCTCGCCCTGCCCTCCGCGACGCCGAGCCTCCGCGCAGCGCGCAAAGCGGCATCCTCCGGAAGCCCGAACCACTTTGCAAGCGTATCCAGCGCGCCCTCCGTTACGGGCAGCCAGAACGCCTCGAAATCGAGCAGTGTCCCGTCCTTATCAAAAATAATCCCCTGCATGTTGTTCATACCTGCCGCATAAAAAGCACCAGCGAATTGATCTCATTGGAAAAGACGCCGTTGCGATCCTTCAAAAAATAAGCCCCCAAATCGAGCCCGTACGAATCAAGCAGCTTTCCCTGCACGTCCCATGTCCGATCCGAGCCGTATATGCCGACCCGATAGACGGCATCCTCTTTGAGCCCGCAAAGGCGGTACTTGTTCTGTTCGCAGTTAAAAACTTGCCGCAGTCTGAACACAAGGGCGACGGCGCACGTCTTGTCGCGGGATACGATGACGTGGACGGCATCTTCCCCGTCCTCCGCACGCTCCGCGAAGAACATGTCCCCATACAGCAAGAGATCGCGGTGTTCCTTATAAAAGGCGACCGCCTGTTTTAATTCGAGAAACTCTTCGCGGCTGCATTGCGTGAGATCGTATTCGATCCCGAACACGCCCTCCAGTGCAAGCGCAAAACGGTCGCGAAGACGCGTCCGCCTTCCCGTTTTCCGGCAGACCTCGCTTGCGATATGCGCGGACAAAGTGCTTTGCGGATACCCTGCGAGCGTTCCCTCCTGGATCCGGATGCGCTCGACGGGATCGGTCATGTCGCTCGTCCAGATCTGCGGCGTAAAGCAGAGCATCCCGAGATCGTACCTTCCGCCGCCCGCCGCGCACGATTCGATCAGAAGTGCGGGATATTCTTCCCTGATACGGCCGAGCAGGGCGTAAAGCGCCTTGATATACCGCAGGGAAAATTCCTCCCCCGCCGACGACGGCGCATGATAGGCGTCCGTGATGAAACGGTTATAGTCCCATTTGATATAATCGGGCGAGCAAAGTTCCATCAGATCCCGCAGACAGCGCAGAACATAGTCCCATACCTCCCTTTGGGTCAGATCGAGAACGCACTGGTCGCGCAAAAGGATCGGCTCTCGCCGCGGATTTCGCAATACGTATTGCGGAAATCTGCGCATGAGTTCGCTCTCGGGGCTGACCATCTCGGGCTCGATCCATATCCCGAATTTAAGTCCGCGGCTGCGCACCTCCTCCGCAAGCGACTTAAGCCCTCCCGTCTTTTCCACATTGTCCGTCCAGTCCCCGAGGGATGTTTTCTCGTCATCGCGCCGCCCAAACCAGCCGTCGTCGACGACGAGCAGCTCCGCGCCGATCTCCGCGGCCCTGTCCGCAAATTCCAGCACCTTTCCGCGGTCAAACCGGTATCCGCACGCCTCCCAAAGATTGACGGCAACGGGCCGCTCCCGCAAAAAACAGGGCGGAACGATATGGCCGTTCACGAACCTGTGCATCTGCAGGGAGATATCTGCGCGGTGTTCCCCGAACAGCATGACCGCCTCGGGAGAATGAAACACACTGCCAGACGGCAGCGGATGTTCCAGAAATGCGTCGTCCATGCCGACGGTAATGCGCGTCGTGTGCATCGGCGTACACTCCACGCGCTCCCTGTGGTCCCCCGAATAGACGAGATTGAAGGCGAGATATCCCCCCATGCGGGCGGATCGGCGGAGCATCAGAAACGGATTGACCGCATGAGAGGATGAACCGCGGCTCGTCCCCTGCTCAAATGTCCCGACGGAAAGCTGCGTGACGGAAGGATATCTCTCCCGCGCCCATGCGCCCGTATAGGAAAAGACCGTATAGCCGCAGCCGTCGGTATCCAATTGACAGCTCGCGAAGGAGCGCAGCACCGCATCGTGCGCCGACCTGTTTTCGATCGCACTGCTCACGGCGATCGCGTCGGTATCCTCGAACACGGAATAATACTGCCTGAGTTCCAGATCGTAATCTTCGTCATAATAGACGAGCATGAGCGTCTCTCGCGCGCCGTAAGAGGACGGAAGTCCCGGGATGATCGGCTTTTCCGCCGCCCGCGCCCCGCGAAACAGGAACTTGTTGGCATAGCCGCCGTCATGGTTTTTGAGCGAGAGGGAAAAGACGCGGTCGCATCCCATGCCGTAACAAGAGAACGTCATGTTGGCGGTGATGACGTCGTCCGCACAGGAGTGGGCATATTTGCGCTTGTGCGAGGAGAGAATATCATAGTCTGCCGCGTCCACGATCTTCGCCCCGTAATAGACAATCTCCAGAAGTTCGCTGTATCTGCGGAAGACAAGACTTGTGGAGGGTGTGTCGAGCTTGATGAACTGTTCCGTGATCTGCATACTTTTTCAATATCTGCCGCCGTACTTTTTCAGGAGCGCGTGCAGTTCTTCCACATCGATCGAGCGAAGCGCGACCGAGTGCCGGTTGGCGATCGCCGCGGCAAGCCCCGCCGCCTCGCCGATGTTGCAGACGATCGGCATGATCCTGTATGCGGACTGCGCCTCGTGCGTGGAGGAGATGCACCTCCCCGCCACAAGGACGTTGTTCAGCCCGCGCGGAAGAAGACAGCGCAGCGGGATCGTATAATAATCGTCGCTCTTGAGGTAGATGAGGCGCGTCCCCGTTCCGCTCGGATTGTGGATGTCCACTTCATAGCAGCCGCAGGCAACGGAATCCTCAAACTTTCTGTAGGCGAGAATGTCGTCCAGGCAGAATACATACTCCCCGTCGATCATGCGGCTCTCCCGCACACCGATCTCGGGAGCCGACATGAGCAGCACGCTGTCTTTGAAACTCGTAAAGTTTGCCTTCAGAAAGTCGTACATTTCAAAAACCTGCTTGCGCGCCTCGATCTGCGCCCGCGTCAGGTCATGCGCGTCGACGGGGTTCATGTTGATGATACGCGTCGTGTTGAAATGCAGGATCCCTGGCGCGACGTGCCTGAAAATAAGCACGTTTTCGCGCGGGTTCCTGATCTTTCCGTCCGCCTGCCATTGCTTATATACGTCGTTGATGTTGGGTCTGTCCTTTCTGAATTGCTCCATATCGACGTTGGAGATCCAGAAGCAAAGCGTCATCGGCTGACAGAGATGATCCTCGTCCCTTCCCAAACGGAAGGAAGCCCCCGCCGCAACGCACAAATCGCCGTCCCCCGTGCAGTCGAGGTAATATTTTGCGGTCAATTTGCTAAATCCGTTGCAGTTGAACACGGTGACCGACTGTACGTTCCCTTCCGCGACATCCGCCGCCGTCACCGTGGTATTATTGAGCAGTTCAACGCCGCTTTCTTCGCAGAGATCCTCGAGGATTTTTTTCATATATTCGATGTTGAACGCGACTGCGAACATATCGCTCTCATTGATCGCGCCCGCATCGCGCAGCCTGTCCGTGATCTCTTTGAACAGTCCGCAGTTGAGCTGTTCGTAATACGGATTGCCGTCGGCATCCTTTTTTTTCAGCGAATACTTCATGAAGGGATTGATGAGACAGTTGCTCGCCGCGCCGCCCAAATTGGCATTTTTTTCGATGAGCAGCACCCGTGTCCCCTCTCTTGCCGCGGCGACTGCCGCCGCAACGCCCGAAAGCCCGCCGCCTGCCACGATCAGATCGTACTGTTCCATATTTCACCTCAATAGCTGATTTCGATCTCCATTCCGTCCGAGATGAGTGCCTCGGGAATGAGCGGAAGCCGCTCGCCCGTGAGGACGTCCTCCGCCGTCTCCGTGCAGAGCGTTCCGCCCGCCTTGACCTGCACAAAACCGCGCCTGCAATAGAAAAAGTTCAGTTCTTTTCCGTTGTAATGATACGTCACCCGCGCCCCGTCGTACTTTGGCGTAAGGCAGGGGCGAAGGGCGATCCCCTCCGTGCAGGGGCGGATGCCGAAGAGGAAAGAATAGACAATGCGCAGCGCCATCGCCACCGTCCCCGTCAGGAAGGAAAAACCCGCGCGCTGACGGAAGGGAGGGACGTCCTGATAACAGTTGACGACGGCATAGGGCGGAGCGCCCGTCTCCTCCTCGGGATGCACCGCCTCGTCGTAGGGCAGAAGGAAGCGCAGCACCTCCTCCGCCATCTCCGCATCCCCCGCCGCACAGCAGGCGCGGCACAAAAACGCCTGCGAACCGTGGTTGTACACGGTGGAATTTCCGAGCAGCCCGGGCGCGACGTCCCCGCAGGCGATCCTGCCGACATTCTCTACACCGCCGCGGAAGGGCGGAAGAAAGAGCTTATAGCCGATGTCTGTCCTTAACCTGTGAAAATTTTTGAGAACGAGGGCGCTCTGCGCCCGATCGGCGACGCCGGAGAACACCGCAAACGCATTCGGCTCGGCATACATCCGCGTTTCGCC
>ERZ1643251.5274-NODE-5274-length-10645-cov-6.476959_pt1 | contig 10645 bp, 8 predicted proteins | sample MGYA00579261_ERZ1643251 | MGnify/ENA primary metagenome ERZ1643251 (study PRJEB29033, sample SAMEA4952267) | chicken gut metagenome | biome: Broiler Chicken; feature: Gastrointestinal Tract; material: Caecum | place: Ireland | collected 2018 | study: Broiler...
GACTGCGAGCGGATATTCACGCTGTCCTCACCGTGACTGCAATATTGTGACATTACAGTCAATTCCGACCGAGCGCAGATTCAGTGTGCGGGTCGTTTTTGCGGAGTAAGTGCAACAGAATATCTACGACTGCGAGCGGATATTCACGCTGTCCTCACCGTGACTGCAATATTGTGACATTACAGTCAATTCTGACCGAGCGCAGATTTAGTATGCGGGTCGTTTTTGCGGAGTAAGTGCAACAGGATATCTACGACTGCGAGCGGATATTCACGCTGTCCTCACTGCGACGGCGATATCGCGACATAACAGTCGCCTCCGACCAAGCATAGATTCAACGCACACAGTTTTCACCGAGCGACCGCATCTATATGAATATACGCATATGCGCCGCATATATACTCGTATATCCGGCTGTATATTCATCCGCATATACAGTATATTCAGTCGAATCCACCGTCCGACAGCAGACATAACACAAGGGAAGGTCGCCATAACGGCATCGCCTTCCCTTTTGTATTTGTCATTATATGAAAGCCACGGATACAGCCTGTATGTCAAATCCGCGGATACGGCATACATAATCCCGCTGTATATCCGCGTCAGTTCCGCTCACGACCAGGTGCGGTCGTTCGCCCATTCCTTGTTCCATTCGTCGGTCGGCTCCCACTGACCCGGGTACTTCTTGTGGATGTGCTCGGCTATCAGCTCCTCGTTAAGCGAATCTATGCCCAGACCCGGCTTGTTTGGCACGGTCGCGAAGCCGTCCTTGATTATCGGATTGTCTATTCCGAATGCAAGGTCGTTCCACCACTTCACGTCGGACGAGTGGTACTCGACCGCCAGCAGATTCTGCACCGCGGCGCCCGCGTGCAAAGCCGCCATGAAGCCTATCGGGCTTTCAGCCATGTGTATCGCCATCGCCACTCCGTACTTCTCGCACATATCGCCGAGCTTCTTCATCTCGAGCATTCCGCCGACCGTGAGCGTGTCGGGATGTATCACCGACACACCGCCGCACTTCATCAACGGCTCGAAGCTCTCGGCGAGGTATATGTCCTCGCCGGTGCAGATCGGCACGGTCGTAGCACGCGCTATCTTCGCGTAGTGCTCGGTGTAGTGCCACGGCGCGACGTCCTCCATCCACGAGATGTTGTACTTCTCGATCCTCCGCGCGAAGCGTATGCAGTCCTCAATGCAGACGTGCCCGAAATGGTCGATAGCCAGCGGCACCTCGTAGCCGATTATATCGCGCACCTCGCGCACGTAGTTTTCGAGATAGTCGAGTCCCTTTTCGGTGATATGTATTCCGGTCGCGTGGTGCGGGATTGTGAAGGTCTCGTAGTTCTTGCCCATCATCATGTCGTAGTCTATAGACCCCTTCTGGTGCGCCAGAGCCTTCGCCGAATATTTCTTGATGTCCTCGAGAAATCCGAGCGGCGCGTTCAGGCAGCCCGGCTCGTCGAGCATGAGCTCGATTCCGAGGTCCATTTTGAGGAATGTGTAGCCGGCTTCCATGCGGGTTTTCAGCGCGCGCCCCATGTCCGCGCCGGTGTGCTTGCCGTCGACGTCGGTGTCACAGTAGACACGCACCTTGTCGCGGAATTTGCCGCCGAGCATCTGCCAGACCGGCACGCCCCACGCCTTGCCCGCGATGTCCCAGAGCGCAACCTCGACTCCCGACACACCGCCGCCCTGACGCGAGTTGCCGCCGAACTGCTTGACACGGCGGAACAGCTTGTCCACATTGCAGGGATTCTCGCCCACAATGCGGCTTTTGAGCATCAGCGCGTAGGTCGCGCTCGACGCGTCGCGCACCTCGCCGTAGCCGACGATTCCTTGGTTCGTGTAGATTTTGATGAGCGGGCAGTGCTTCGGCGCGCCGTCGATATTCGCGACCCGCAGGTCGGTTATCTTCAGCTCCGACGGCGACGACGCGGTATTGACATTTTCCTCGATACGCTCTCTTATCAAAGGTTCAGACATTGCGATTCTCCTTAATCAAGTTTGAAGTGGCGGCAGAAGCCGCTCACCTGTGGTTTTAGTAATATTATTATACCACTCGAATTATGGTCGTGTCCTCAAATATATTGTGAAGTTTGCAAAATATATTTCAATCTTGGCTGATGTGACCGATTCATTCCGCCGCGACCGAATCGCGGCGACCCGACTGCTTCACCTCATTGCAGCCGATTCATTCCACCGCGACCGTTTCGCTCTGCCGCGACCGTTTCACTCTGCCGCGACCGTTTTACTCTGCCGCGACCGTTTTACTCTGCCGCGACCGTTTCGCTCTGCCGCGGCTGATTCATTCTGCCGCGAGCAGTTCATTCGGTGATCTCGAATGGCTCGAGCGCGGTAACACCGAACAGTCCCGCGGTCAGATTCACCGGAAAACTCTCCAGCCGCTCGTTGAACTCGGCGACCGCGTCATTATAGCTGCTCGACGATATGCGGCTGAGCGACGCCTTTATGTCGCTTCCGATAGTCGAGTGATAGTCGCGGTCGACCGGCTTCATGTCAGCCGGATTGAGGCTCGCGAGCAATGTCTCGACCGCGGGTACAAGCTCATTCAGCGCCGCCGCCTTGGCGGAAACTGACTCGGCAGAGGTCAGTTCGTTCAGCGCCGTCTTGGTAGAATCGAGCGCGTCAGAATCAGCCATGTCCGGATAGTTTCCGGCTATGGATACGAGATTGCGCGCGTTCTGCGCGATGTAGTCGAGCTCGTATTGAATCGACACTATCTCGTCCGTGCCCGACTCGAATCCGTCCATTATCGCCCCGCGCTCGCGCGACAGCGAGTATACGCTGCCGAAGAAAAATGACAGCAGCACCGCCGCGAGCATGATTATGACCGCGACCGGCGTCTTTTTAAGTAGCTTCATTGTGACAACACCTGCCCCTTTTATCATTCTGACCTGCTTTTAGCATTATAACCTGAATACCGATAGTAACGCCCGAATGCCAACAGGGTCTGACTTGCCGGACGGCTCATCAGACCCGATGGTTATCTCTTCATTTCAAGCAGCTTCTGCTTCAGCTGATTCTCGATGCGGCCGAGCTCGGCTTCGGCTTCCTTGCGCTTCGCCCTGCCCTCGTTCTGAATCTGCACGACCTCGTCGAGCGTCGAGATGAGCGTCTCGTTTGTCTGCCGCAGAGTCTCGATGTCGACGATACCGCGCTCGGCAGCCTTTGCCGTCTCGATAGTCGAAACCTTGAGCATCTCGGCGTTTTTCTTGAGCAGCTCGTTTGTGATGTCGGTCACCTGCTGCTGGGCTTTCAGCGCCTGCTGCGAGTGAGTGAGCCCGAGCGCGATTACCATCTGGCTCTTCCAGAGCGGAATTGTGTTGACGATTGTCGTCTGTATCTTCTCGCTCATTATCGAGTTGTTGTTCTGTATCAGCCGGATCTGCGGCGCCATCTGAATAGAGATCGCGCGGGTCAGCTCGAGGTCGCTTATCTTCTTTTCGAATCGTTCGAGCTTGTCGTTCAAATCCTTCGCCGCCTGCACGTCCTCGGGCAGATTCGACCTTTTCGCCTTCTCGGTCAGCTGCACCAGCTCGCCCGAGCGCACCTCCTCGAGCCGCTTTTTTCCGGCGAGAATGTACATCGACAGCTCCTTGAAGTTCGTAAGGTTCACCTCATACAGCTGGTCGAGTATAGCCACGTCTTTCATCAGACGCACCTGATGACTCTCGAGCGCGGCGGTGATTTTCTCAATGTTTACGTCCGCCTTTTCGTATTTCGCGCGGAACTGCGATATCTTGCCGCCCTTTGACTTGAATAAGCCGAAGAAGCCCGACTTTTCCTCCGCGTCGAATTCGCGCAGCTCGCCGACAAGGTCGGATATCATGTCGCCGACCTCGCCGAGATCCTTGGTCTGTACGCTCGACAGCGCGTTGTCCGAGAAATTCGCGACCTTCTGCTGTGCGCCGACGCCGTAGTTGAGTACGATATTCGGGTCGGTGACGTCTATCTTAGCGGCGAACTGCTCGACCATAGCGAGCTCCTCGGGCGACAGCGATTCGGTCGGCATAGGTTCAGTATTCTGTGCCGATTGAGCCGTCTGCAAAATTTCGCTGTCAGCCGACGCCTGCACATTCGGAGTCAAGGTCAGCTCCGGAACAAGTTTATTATTGTCCATAATTCTATATACCCCCAGAAAGGATAGTTTAATTTTTATGTTTGTGCGCGGATTTCAAGTGAAAAGCTTAGTCGAGTGAGGAATTAGGAGTGGGGAGTGAGGAGTTTCGGTAGAAATTCGCCGTTGGCGAATTTCAATTTAATATAATTGTGCGAGCCTTGTAGTATAATCTTCTTCGTAAAGTGAGTAGTGATAAGTGATTTTTGTTATGTGATGAATGATATGCACTATTCACTTTTCCACTGATAACGGCAGAAAGCAAATCCGCAATCCACGCAGACGCGTTTTAATAATTGAAAAATTCCCGCAGGGAATTTTTCCACCACAGCTCTCCGCGAAGCGGAGACCACTCTCTCGCCGTAGGCGAGACCACTCTCTCCGCGAAGCGGAGACCACTCTTAACTCTTAAGTCCGGCTCTCGCATCATCCAGAGCATCTACCGTTCGATTACTGCTTATCTCCCGAAAGTCCTTCTTTTTCGATCAAGTTTTCGAGTACGGTTATCTCGGCGGAGATATCGACCGCCTTGTCCTCGTAGAGACTGTTGTAGAGATTCTCGAACGCCGGTTTAATCGTGTCGAGGATGCCCTCTATGTTTGTCAGCGTCTTTTGTATGTTCTCGCCGCGCAGCTTCTGATGCGACAGCTCGACGTAGGTTCTTGTCAGCTTTTCGAGCGTCGGCAGATAATAGCCGGTGAATCGGCGTATCCGCGGCAGACGGTCGGGATTCTTCGCGACATATTCGAATATCGTGCTCATCAGCTCGCGTATGTCCGCGAGCTTGTCCGCGAGCGCGGGCGAGACCGCGTACAGCTCGCCGCCGATCTCGTCGAATTTGCGTATATATTCGGCGCCCAGCTCCATTGTGTCGTCGACGTCGGCGATGCCGGTTTTCGGCGGCTCGTAGGGCAGAGCTATCCGCTCGATCTTCGGCGGGATTATGCCGCGCAGCACGACGAATTCGGCGACCGATATCAGCCCGATAACGACATAGTGCCCGACCGTATACATCGGGAACAGCAGCGCGAAAGCAATCCAGCTTATGCCGATTACATAATACGGCAGCACCGAATAGTGCTTCTTTTCACGATAGCGATTGTTCATTCCTTTGTTTTCCACCCGTTTTTGCCTCCCCCGAAGCGATGACCACACAGACGACACATCGTCCGTGGATTTCTTACATAATAAAATTATATCATAATTTCAAGCGTTTGTATATGCCGTCCGTTGAAATTTACAATTTGTATATAGTTTTGTGTAAAAATAATCGTCCCGACAGCGGCTGAAGCTGTCAGGACTCGATTCTTTCATTCAGGTCATTTTGTCACCGGCGGCTATATGATACACATTCGCCCCGACCGGCTGTCCGCCGTCCGATGCGGCGCGGCGCAGTCCCGAAAGGCTTGTCGCCGCCACCCACTGCCCGCCGATGTCCGATATGTAGCCGAGGATATTGTAAAGCCAGCGCGCGCCCTCAGTCGGGTCGGTCGACTGGAACGGCTCGTCGAGTATCACGAGTCCGCCCGGCTCGAGCCGGTCGATGATGTCACAAATCCGGTGCGTCTCCTGCTCGAATCGCCCCGCGCCATACTCCTCAGACAATGTGTCCTCCGCTTCGGTGAACTCTATAAACAGCTGGCGATATACCCGCAGCTCGGCGCGTCCTGCCGGTATCGGCAGCCCCGACTGCGCGAGCAGCTGTATTGCCGCGAGTGTGCGCAGGAATGTGGTCTTGCCGTCGGCGTCGCCGTATACGAGCGTTCCCGATTTCGCGTCGACCTTGAAATCGAATGGTACTATCGGCTGAGATTCGGTATACTCTGCCGGCGTGAGCGAGCGATGCAGGTCGCATAGCGACTCGATGACTGTATTCTCGCCGAATGTCGGATAGGTCAGCGGCAGATTGCGCTCAGCGAGAACGCGGCAATATTTGAGCGCGGACTCGTAGAACGCAAGCTCGCTTTTAATCTCGGCAAAGCAGTCGAAAATCTGTCCGGCGAGGTCGGACATGAGGTCGGCAAGGCTCGAATAAGGCTGTGATGTGAGCTGCTCGTAGAGACTGACATTCACATTCCCCACCCTCTCGCAGACGGGAGTGTATTCGGTTGGATTTTCGGTCTGACTCGAGCCGAAGCTTTTGCCGCGGCAAAAGCCGATTAGCTCGGATACCGACTCGCCAATCCGAGCACGCCAGCCCTTAGGCTCGAGGTCGCACTCGACGATTTTGATCTGACTGTGGTCGCACAGCTCGGCACGCACAATCCGACCGAGACTGTCAAGCTCGATGTCAAGCTCGGTCGGGTGATTCGGCGCGCGGTATTCGAGCTGACCGCAGAGCGACAGCAGCTCGGAAAAGCTGTCGCCGTCGGCGGCGCCTACAGCCGCGGCGAGTTTACGCAGACCGTCCGACTCGGGTGAGCCGAGCTGAGACCTGACCTCGCGCAGCAAAAGCAGTACGCGTTTCAATATGCCTGCCGTACTGCGGCACTGAAGCTGTGCGAAATCGCCGTAATTTGACAGCGATTGATTCGACGCGGCGTTCCGGCGGTCGCTCCGGAATTTCAACCACTCGCCGCGGCATTCATTAAAACGCTCAAACAATATATTCATCCGCGCGAGCAGCTGGTCACTGGCGCAAAACTCGCGCAGTATATCCTGCCGGTAGATAATATCATCGACATCTGCGCTCGCCCGAATGAGCGGTGTCAGCAATTCCCGCACAGCTCCGCCGTCCGACCTTGCCGGTCGAACGATAAGGTCGGCCGCGTCACAGATAAATTCGCTTTGAGCCCTATTTTGACGACGGCTCATCAGACTGACTTTATTCATCGCCGCCCTCCCTTTGACGCACGGCTTTCATTCTCACGCGCAATGATTCGGGGTCAAGCCGGTATTTTTTCAGTATATCGAGCGCGTGCGAGCTCGCCGAGCCGACGGCGCGGACGATTTTATAGGTGCGCACACTGCCGGCGCCGCCGGACACGGCACAATCGGACGCAGCGTGGTCAGACACGGCGCGGTCGGATGTATTATCATCCGCGGTCAGCGTTTCGAGCAGCGGCAGTCCTGATTTCCTGACGCCGTAGAAATGCGTCACGAACAGTCCGAAGCCGCCAGCCCTGCCCAGCCCCGCCGCACATTCGAGCGCGTATGCGAGTCCGCGCTCCTCGTCAAGCGAGCTGTAGATTTCATTGAGCAATACAAAGCTGTCCGGCAGTATTTTTGAAAAATCGTCGTAACTGATATCGCCGTCATGCGAGCCGGCAAAGACAGTTTCGAGGTGACGGAACGGGTATATCGACGCCGACGACGCGAACACCGGTGCTCCGCATAGAAACAGCAGCAGATTCTGACCGATTGCGCGCAGGTAGGTCGTCTTGCCGCCGCCGTTCGCGCCGACCAGAAAGCAAAACCGCTCGCGCTCGTCGAAATACACATCGTTCGGCACTATATTTATAACGTTCTGTGCGAGCAATGTGACGTCATACATTGAGTCGGCGATATACTCGCGCTCGGTCGAAATGCGCGCAAAGCAGTATGCGATTCCCTTTGCCGCCGCCGAACGCACGAATCCGGCGACCTCGAGACAGAACGCCGTCTCGTCAAGGTATCCGACGAGCGTATCGATAGCTTCACGCAGCGAGACATTCGAGTTGTCAGCGCAGCTTTGCGACTTGCCGTCCGCGCAGCTTTGCGCCGTGATATTCGTATTGCCTTTATCAGAGCATAACGAAGCGAGTTCTTTCAGCCGCGAGGTCTCATCTTGATACAAACGGCAGATTGCGTCGTCGAGCGCCGAATCGAGCGCGGTCTCGCGCGTGTTTCGCGGCGAAAGCTTGAATCCGAGCGACTCCGCCAAACGGCAGAACCGCTCCGAATAGGTCTCGCAGTCAGGTCTCGGGACAATCCAGTTTTTGCTCTGCAGCGACAGCCCGAAGCCCCTGACCGATTCTATCGCCGGACGGCAGGCATTGAGCCGCTCGCGGATCGATTCGTCCTCATCGCTCCACAGGTCAAGCAGCCGGTCGCACCACGTGCCGCCGGACGGCTCATCATTTGACGATTTACAGCCGTCGGACTTGCCGAAGCGGCAAAGCTCGAGAAGTTCGGCTTTGACCGAGAGGTATTTTTCGATAAGCTGTGCCGCGGCAAGACCGCGCACCACCGAATTTTCGCCACTCGCCCTGAATCTTTCGTCGAGCCTGCGCAGCTCGGACAGCGACGCGTGAAAACGCTCGAACCGCTCGCAAAACTCGCCGCACAGCAGCAGCCGGAACAGCCGCTGACGCTGTCGCAGAGTCTCGGGTCTACAGGGATATTTCAGGATTCTGACGGCGCGCTCCGAAAAGATCCGCCTTGTCTGCAAATCCTCAAAGACGCGGTCGGGTATCGTCACGCCGCGGTCATACGGCAGAAATGACCGCATACAGTCACCTCCAATTCATGCCCTGCTCGATAGAATCAAGCTCGCCAAGCAGCCGCGACAGCGTGTAGATATACATACCGTGCAGCATTTCGCCCGCGCCGACGACCGTCTCGCCGTCGTTTGTGTTGTATCTGAACTCATAGCAGGTCGGATTGATAAGCAGCACCGGATAAAACGGCTTAATATACCACTCGTCGCGAAAATCCGGTCTGAAATCGCAGACGTGAAGCCGCCGCCGCTTTGAGTCGACCGGAACTCTCGACAAAAGACCGGCGGCAAACGCTATATAGCCGCGCACGAAATAGCTGCCGTCGTCGGTGAAATGCAGCTCGGTGTGATAGCTCCTCATCGCCCAGAGCTTGACCGAATATACGGCGAAGTCGCTGACAATATAGAAGTCACACCTCCTGCCCCGCCTCGAGCCGAACATCCAGAATGTGTGCGTCGGCTGCAAAGCGAACCCCTTGCGCCGGCAATAGCCGCGCAGCCGAAAATACAGCTCGACCCGCTTTATGAATATGCGCAGATAGGGTATCAGAGCTATCACAGCCGCTGCCGCGGCGACAATGAGCAATAATTTCATGACTGTCTCCTATACTGTACACTCGCATTGTCGCGGCAGCTCACTATATTCGCACCTGCGCGACAGGCCATACATCCGCGCCGCCACGAAATTTCTCCGCGCACACGAGCGACCGATGACTTCACCCCCGCCCCGCGCCGATCACGGCTTGCTGATAACCGATACGTCAATTTTGCCGCCCGAGATGACGTCCTCCTCGGTGAAGCTCGTGAACAGTATCTCCTTCGCGCTGCCCTCTCCGCTGCGCTCGCGGTCGTAGACAAGATATATCCTGCCGTCGTGGAAGTCGGCGTCGGGGTAGGACAGCGCCTCGCGCTCGTCTATGCAGCGCTTGTAACCCCAGCTCTTGCCGTCGTCGTCCGATAAATATACGGTCATGCGGCAGCGCGACTTCGACGAGTCGTTGCCGACCATCAGCACCCGTCCGGACGGTGTGCGCGATATATACAGCCGCGTGTTCGCGTTCGGGATGTCGGTCCGCGCACCGTCGGTCCAGCTGATACCGTCGTCGTATGATATGCTCTCGGCGGCATATCCGACCGATGTGCGCGCGAGCATACGAATGCTGCCGTCGCGACGCTCGTACGCCATCGTCTCGTCGAACGGCGTCGGCAGCTTCTTTCCGCCGTAGGCGTGAGTGAAGTTCACGCCGTCGTCCGAATACGAGTAACCGTAATATTCGCTCGTCTGGTCGTAGTTGAAATTGAGAATCCGCCCGCTCGACGTGACAAGCGGCTTACAGCGCAGAAATCCGCGGTCGACATAGCGCGGTACACCGAACACTGGATTCTCGGCGTCTGGGTCGTCGCAGACCACGCACCACTCGGCGTGTGTAAAGTCGTTGAAGATATAGCCGTCCGACTCGTAGCCCGGGTAGACATAGCTGCCGTCGGGATTTTTTATCGCCGGCTTTACGTTGTTCTGCACCCAGTAGACGTACAGCCGCCCGTCAGGCGACAGCCAGAGCTGTATGTCGAGCGCGTGAACCAGCCGCTCGCGGCTCGACGGAATGACGAGCAGCGGCTCGGACCAGCTTTTGCCGTGGTCGTCGCTGTATACAAGCAGGTTGAAATTCTCGATGTGCGGCTCGCGCACGCCGCCGCTGTACCAGCCGACATACAGCCGACCGCCGCGCGTCGCGGCGATCGTCGGGCAGCCTTGGAACTGACGTACAGTGACGTCGGTGTATTTCGGGTCGGTCGGGTTCATTATAAGCTCGCACGGGCTGAGTGCGGCGGTTTCGGTAACTGTAGCCATTGTATTCATCCTTTCGACAGGTGGTTAATAATTTTGAGTTAGGGGTGAGGTGTTTCGAGTGAGGAATTAGGAGTGAGGAGTGAGGAGTTGCGGTACAAAAATTCCCTGCGGGAATTTTTGATTGAATCTGCCGCTCCGCGGCAGAAAAAACCGGTCGACTATTTTTATCGTTGTCGTCTCTTTTAGAGCCTGTTCACACTAATATTGCGTCAATCAGCATAGAAAAGTAGATAAA
>ERZ1643251.5284-NODE-5284-length-10623-cov-4.461109_pt1 | contig 10623 bp, 10 predicted proteins | sample MGYA00579261_ERZ1643251 | MGnify/ENA primary metagenome ERZ1643251 (study PRJEB29033, sample SAMEA4952267) | chicken gut metagenome | biome: Broiler Chicken; feature: Gastrointestinal Tract; material: Caecum | place: Ireland | collected 2018 | study: Broiler...
TACAGGTCGTAAGAGAGCGTGACCCGGCGATCAAGTCCAACATGGAAGTGTTTTTATACCCCAGCTTCCGCGTGATCCTGAGATACCGTCTGGCGCACAGACTGTTTCTTAAGAAGCATTACTTTCTTGCGCGCTGGATTTCCCAGCGGGGGGCGAGAAAGACGGGTATCGAGATCCACCCCGGCGCGACCATCGGAAAAGGACTGTTCATCGACCATGGGAGCGGCGTGATCATTGGAGAGACCACGGTCATCGGTGACAATGTGACACTGTATCAGGGCGTGACCCTCGGCGGTACGGGGAAGGAGCAGGGCAAGCGCCATCCCACGCTGGAGGACAATGTGATGGTGAGCGCGGGAGCGAAGATACTTGGCTCGTTTACCATTGGGGAAAACTCCAAGATCGGCGCGGGTTCTGTCGTACTGGAGGCGGTGCCGCCCAACTGTACTGTGGTGGGCGTACCGGGACGCATCGTGCGCATGGATAATAAGAAAGTGCCGCGCATGGACATGGATCAGGTGCATCTGCCGGACCCGGTGCTGGAGGATATCCGCAAACTTCAGGAGGAAAATATCAGGCTTCACACGGAGCTTAGAAGGCTTGTGAAAGATATAAGATGCGTAGAAAAGAGAGGAGACTATGATGAAGATCTATAATACGATGTCAAAGAAAAAAGAAGAATTTATTCCATTGGAAGAGGGTAAGGTGAAGATGTATGTGTGCGGGCCGACCGTATACAATTTCATCCATATTGGAAACGCACGTCCCATGATCGCGTTTGACACGGTGAGACGCTACTTTGAGTACAAAGGATATGACGTGAATTTTGTGTCAAACTTTACTGATGTGGACGACAAGATCATCAAGAAAGCCATCGAGGAAGGCGTGACTGCGGACGAGATTTCCAAGCGTTATATCGAGGAGTGCAAAAAGGATATGGAGGCCATGAACATCAAGCCAGCCACGAAAAATCCGCTGGCCACAGAGGAAATCTGCGGTATGGTGGACATGATTCAGACGCTGATCGACAAGGGATACGCTTATGAGAAGAACGGCACAGTATACTACCGCACGAGAAAGTTTGACGGTTACGGAAAGCTCTCCCACAAGAATCTGGACGATCTCCAGTCTGGCGGGAGATCGCTGCTCGTGACAGGAGAGGATGAAAAAGAGGATTCCCTTGACTTTGTGCTCTGGAAACCGAAGAAAGAGGGAGAACCCGCATGGGAGTCTCCGTGGAGCGAGGGACGCCCGGGTTGGCATATCGAGTGCTCCGAGATGTCCAAGAAGTATTTAGGAGAGCAGATCGACATCCATGCGGGCGGCGAGGATCTTGTGTTCCCGCACCATGAAAATGAGATTGCCCAGAGCGAGGCGGCGAACGGCAAGGAGTTCGCGAAATACTGGATGCACAAGGGCTTCCGCAACATTGACAACAAAAAGATGTCAAAATCACTGGGCAACTTTTTCACAGTAAGAGAAGTGGGAGAAAAATATGATCTTCAAGTGCTTCGTTTCTTCATGCTGAGCGCGCATTACAGAAGTCCGCTCAATTTCAGCGCGGAGCTGATGGAGGCGGCGAAGAACGGTCTGGAGCGTATCGTGACCGCGGCGGAGAACTTAAAGTTCCTTGCGGGAAATGCGTCCGCAGAGGCCATGACTGAGGAGGAGAAGGCGCTTTTTGAGAAGTCCGCGCAGTATGTGGCGGATTATGAGCGGGCCATGGACGATGATTTTAACACAGCGGACGCCATTGCGGCAGTGTTTGATCTTGTAAAATACATCAACACCACGTCGGACGGAAGCCGTTCAAAGGACTATCTGGAGAGCCTGTTCGCTCGCCTTAAGACATTGACGGACGTGCTCGGTATTATCATTGAGAAAGAAGAGGAAATGCTTGACGCGGACATTGAGGCCATGATCGAGAAGCGTCAGGCTGCGAGAAAGGCAAAAGATTTTGCTCTGGCTGACCAGATCAGAGATGAGCTTCTTGCAAAAGGCATTATCCTTGAGGATACGAAAGAAGGAGTAAAATGGAAAAAGGCTTAGAGTTCGGATTGGAACACTATATGAAACAGATACCGGGGATGGAGGAGGCGGACCCGAAGCTGAGTTCGCCTCTGGTTCTTGCGTACATCGGGGACTGTGTGTTTGACCTCATCATCAAGATGCGGGTGGCGGGCGGCGGAAACCGTCAGGTACACAAGCTTCATGAGGAGACAAGCCGCTACGTTCAGGCATCCGCCCAGTCCTTTATGATGCGGGCCATGCAGGAGCATCTGACTGCGGAGGAACATGCCGTGTACCGCAGGGGAAGAAATGCAAGGAGTGTTTCCCCGGCAAAGAACCAGTCTATCACAGATTACCGGCGGGCGACCGGATTCGAGGCTTTGCTGGGATACCTGTATTTAAATCATGAATACGAAAGGCTGACAGAGCTTGTGACAATCGGACTGACGAGCATGGAAAGTCCGCAGCCAGATGAAGAACGTCCGCAGGAAAAGGATTCACGAGAAGGTCAAAAGGAGAGGGATTCGCAGACAAAGGATTCGCGGGAAGGTCAAAAGGAGAGGGATTCACAGGATGCAGGAAGAGCGTAATTTGGAAAAGAACATAGAAAAAACAGACCGGGAGCATGAGCACACCCTTGTCATCGAGGGGAGAAACGCTGTCCTTGAGGCTTTCCGCTCTGGGAGGACGATTGACAAGGTGTTTGTCTTAGACGGCTGTCAGGACGGCCCGGTGCGCACCATTGTGCGCGAGGCGAAGAAGCATGGGGCGATTCTGAATTTTGTGGGGAAGGAGCGCTTGGGACAGCTCACCCAGACGGGCAGACATCAGGGGGTTATCGCATACGCGGCGGCTTATGACTATGCTGAGGTAGAAGATATGCTGAGGCTGGCAGAGGAGCGCGGGGAAGACCCGTTCCTCATCCTGTTGGACGGCATTGAAGATCCGCATAATTTAGGGGCGATTATCCGTACCGCGAATATCGCCGGGGCGCACGGCGTCATCATTCCCAAGCGCCGTGCCGTGGGACTGACAGCCACGGTGGCGAAGACATCAGCCGGAGCGCTCAATTATACTCCGGTGGCCAAGGTGACAAATCTGGTGAAGACGATGGAAGAGCTAAAGGAGAAGGGGATCTGGTTCGTCTGCGCGGATATGGACGGAGAATCAATGTATCGGTTAAACCTCACCGGGCCCATCGGACTTGTCATTGGAAGTGAGGGCGAGGGTGTGAGCCGCCTTGTAAAAGAGAACTGTGATTTCATCGCGGGAATTCCCATGAAAGGCGAGATTACCTCTTTAAACGCGTCGGTGGCAGGCGGTGTGCTGGCCTACGAGATCGTGCGCCAGCGGATGCGGTAGACTCGGCAGACATGTCAGATCATTTGGATACAGCAGATGTGAGGAAAGGCACAGAGTAAAGGATGCCCGCCACAGAGGCGATGACAAAACGGAGGCGGTTATGGGGAAGTATGACAGGCTGACAGACGAACAGCTCATGGAGGAATTAAGGGCCGGAAACCGGGAGATCACGGATTATATCATGGTCAAATATAAGTCTATGGTGCGCAAAAAGGCGCGCGCCATGTATCTTCTTGGCGGAGAGAATGAAGATCTGATCCAAGAGGGCATGATCGGACTGATCAAGGCGGTTAGAGATTACGACAGCTCTCAGGGCGCGAGCTTTGCGAGCTTTGCCGAGCTGTGCGTGTCCCGGCAGATGTACAGCGCCATCGAGACATCCAGACGGAAGAAGCATCTGCCCCTTAATACCTACATCTCTCTGTATGAGGAGAGCGAGGTGGAAAAGGACGGCAGGACAATGCAGTTAATTGATACGATTGAGCCTGAACAGGAGACAGACCCGGAGGCTCTTTATTTTGGAAAGGAGTACACAGAAGCCTTTATCGAACAGCTCAAGGGAAATTTAAGCGCGTTGGAAAATCACGTGCTGTATCTCCACCTTATGGGGACGGATTATAAAAAGATCGCGGAGCTTTTGGATAAAAGTCCGAAATCCATAGACAATGCGCTACAGAGGATCAGGAACAAGGCGGAGAAGATGCTGGGAAGAGACAGGTAAAGAAACAGGGTACGAAAGAGACGATTCAGAAAGACAAGGAGGAACAGGATGAGGAAAATATATTATGGTATTGCATTGTTGGTATTCATTGCGCTGATGGCACTGATGTACGGAGGCTCTATGCTTATTTCATTCGAGGTTGTCATTGGCGGTATCCTGCTTGCAGGCGAGAGAGGGATAGACATGGCATACAATTTCCTGATGGATTATCCGAATTTTTTCAGTATCGCCGTCTATCTGATTCCCACTGCCATAATGCTGCCGTGGTATTATTTTGCATTTATTGAAAAGAAAGGGTTCAGGCAGACGCTTCGCGCACATACAAGACAGCTTTCCCCCATCTGCTTCGTGTGGGTTGCAGTGCTTACATTTGCGGCTCAGCATGCTACCTCTCTTGTCATGACCCTTGTCGATTTTCTGGCCCCCTCTGTCATGAATGATTATATGGAGCTTATAGAGACTTCCGGAATGACAGAGTATTCCATAGCTTGGGCGGTCTCCACACTGATCCTGCCGCCGATACTGGAGGAGACGGTGTTCCGGGGGCTGATCTTACAGTATCTTGGAAAAACGGGGGCGAAATTTTTCGCGGCAAATATCATACAGGCGGTCTTTTTCGGTATTTTCCACATGAACCTTGTGCAAGGTTTTTACACCTTCTTTCTCGGACTTTTGCTGGGTTATCTGGCATACAGGTATGACAGTATCCTTGTGCCCATGGCGATGCACTTTTTCTATAACCTGTTCGGCACGGCGCTGATAGAGCTTGAGACAAGAATCCTGCCGGATTTTGTTCAGGGACTGATTGTACTCGGGAGCGTCCCGCTTCTGGCCATTGTGCTGGCGGCGGTTCATTTCCGGTTCGGTGAAAAGAAAATAGCAGTTACAAAAGGAGAGCATATCGTATGAGATTTGTAATACAGAGAGTAAAAGAAGCGTCTGTGCGCGTGGAGGGCAATATAATCGGGCAGATCAAAAAAGGATATCTTGTGCTGATCGGGGTGTCTGACAGTGATACAGAGGCAGTCGCTGACAAGATGATAAAGAAAATGACCGGACTTCGGATCTTTGAGGATGAGACCGGGAAGACAAACCTGTCGCTTGCGGATGTGGACGGAAGTCTGCTTCTTGTATCCCAGTTTACGCTGTACGCGAACTGTAAGAAGGGGAACCGTCCCAGCTTCATCGGGGCGGGAGCGCCGGATAAGGCGGAGGCTCTTTATGAGTACATTATACAGGAGTGTAAAAAGTCTGTGCCTATCGTACAGACAGGGGAGTTCGGGGCAGAGATGGCGGTCAGCCTTGTCAACGACGGGCCGTTTACCATCCTGCTGGATTCCGAGACGCTGTAAGCGGATTAAAATGTAATAGTTCGGCCCGCGCTCATTCCTGATGGCCGGACTGTCACGATAAAATTTCTCAATAAAGTCTGTTAGAATTGACTTTCCCAAAAACTGGTTGCTATCATATGAACGTAACCAGTTTTTTTGCATATTTTGAGATAGGAGTGATATAGCTGTGAAACAGCACAAATTCTGGGCATGGGCCGCGGTCTTTTGCTTCGTGATGGTATTTTATACAGGCTATAAGCACAAATAAACAGACAACAGGGAGGTACTTATTATGTTCAGTATTTCAACAATGAAAAAGATCGGACTCTTCGCGGGCGGCGTCCTCTTCGGGACGGCGGGCGTGAAGGTCCTTTCAAGTAAAGACGCGAAAAAGGTATACACAAACTGTACGGCAGCGGCGCTTCGGGCAAAGGACTGCGTGATGAAGACAGCGACAACCGTGCAGGAGAACGCAGAGGATATCCTCGCGGAGGCGCAGCAGATCAATGAGAAGCGCGCCGCAGAGGAGGCCGCTCAGGTTCAGGAAGACACTGCCGGAGAAACAGGTGCGCAAAACTCCGGCAGCGAGACAGTATAACCGATGAAATTCATCATCAGGCATGAGATTAAAAGCCGCCTTCGCATCCATGTCGTCCGCAGCAGGATGACGTGTGCGGAGGCGGATACTCTTTGCTGGTTTCTTGAGAAACAGAAAAATGTAACAGGGGTCAAGGTATATGAGCGCACCTCAGACGCCGCCATCTGTTACACGGGAGACCGGGAGGAGATCATCACCGCATTGAAGGAGTTTTCTTTTGAGAAAACAGAGGCGCCGGAAAATGTACTCTCAAGCTCCGGCAGGGCGCTGAACTCGGAATATCGGGAGAGGCTGATCGCAAGGGCGGTATTTCATTACGGGGGCAAGCTGATTATTCCGTTTCCGCTGCGCAAGATCTGGCTTGCCTTCAAAGCGGTGAAGTATATATGGAAAGGAATTCAATGCCTGAAAAGGCGCAAGATTGAAGTTCCGGTTCTTGACGCCGTGGCTATCGGGGTGTCCGTCCTTCGCGGAGACTTTGACACCGCAGGTTCCGTCATGTTCCTGCTGGGTGTCGGGGAAATCCTTGAAGAATGGACCCACAAGAAGTCCGTGGGCGATCTGGCCCGGAGCATGTCGCTGAATATCAAAAAAGTGTGGCTTAAGCGGGACGATCAGGAAGTGCTTGTTAATTCTTCAGATATACAACCCGGGGATATCGTTGTAGTCCATATGGGAAATGTGATCCCCTTTGACGGAGAGGTGACAGACGGGGAAGGCATGGTGAATCAGGCGTCCTTAACCGGGGAATCTCTGCCTGTTAGAAGAGCAGAGGGACAGTCTGTGTATGCCGGAACGGTTCTCGAGGAGGGAGAGCTGGAGATCACTGTCAGGGCGGTATCTGGTTCTACCAGATTTGAAAAGATCGTGACCATGATCGAGGATTCTGAAAAATTAAAATCAGCTTTAGAGAGCAGGGCAGAGCATCTGGCGGACCGTCTTGTGCCTTACACGCTCCTTGGGACAGGTATCGTAGGACTTGTGACCCGCAACGTGACAAAGGCGCTCTCAGTCCTTATGGTGGACTTTTCCTGCGCCTTAAAGCTTGCGATGCCCATCGCTGTGCTTTCCGCCATACGGGAGGCCGGCTCATACGGGATCACCGTAAAAGGCGGAAAATATCTGGAGGCAGTGGCAGAGGCGGACACGATTGTATTTGACAAGACCGGGACGCTTACCAAGGCAAAGCCGACGGTAAAAGAGGTGGTTGTATTCGGGAACCGGCCCGAGGAGGAAGCGCTTCGAATCGCGGCGTGTTTAGAAGAGCATTTTCCCCACTCCATGGCAAAAGCTGTAGTGGACGCCGCAAAGAAACGTAAGCTTTACCATGAGGAAATGCACTCGAAGGTGGAATATATCGTGGCTCACGGGATTTCCTCTTATATCGGGGAGAAGAAAGTGGTGATCGGCAGCAGCCATTTTGTCTTTGAGGATGAACAGTGCCGGATTCGCCCGGAATATCAGGAACGTTTTGACGCTCTCCCCGGGGAGTATTCCCACCTTTATCTTGCCATAGACGGGGAGTTGACGGCGGTGATCTGTATTGAGGACCCGCTCAGGGAAGAAGCGGGGGACATGGTGCGGATGCTGAAAAAGGAAGGCATCTCTAAAGTCGTTATGATGACAGGAGACAGCGAGCGCACTGCGGCTTCCGTGGCCGGAAAAGTCGGTGTGGACGAATATTATTCGGAAGTCCTGCCAGAGGATAAAGCTCGCTTTGTTGAGCGGGAGAAGGCTTCCGGGCAGAAGGTTATCATGATTGGGGACGGGATCAATGATTCCCCGGCGCTCTCGGCGGCGGACGCGGGGATCGCTGTAAGCGACGGGGCGGAGATCGCCAGAGAGATCGCGGATATTACCATCGCGGCACAGGATCTGCGCGCGCTTGTGACGTTAAAGCAGCTATCTAACGCGATGATGCGCCGGATACAGCGAAACTACCGGGGGATCGTCGGCGTCAACGCTGCGCTTATCGCTCTTGGCGTAGCGGGAGTGATACAGCCTGCCACGTCCGCGCTTCTGCACAATTCATCAACGCTGGCTGTAAGCCTGAAAAGCATGAGCGGACTTTTGCCGGAGAAGACGGAAGGGTAATTGGTCTGTTTATGTCAGAATATTCACAGGGAACCTCTTTTTTATAAAGGGGTTCCTGTTTTTTGTTAGGGCAAGGCGCTGTTTTCTTCAATACAAAATAAAAAATAATAATTATTATCATTATTTATTCTTGACTTTTTGGACAGAGCATGGTAATTTATTCACAGAGGTTAGATAAAACTAACTAAATCAATTAGATTTATATTTAGGAGGTATCAGCATGTCATTGATAGGAAGAGAAGTTGTAGATTTTAAGGTTCAGGCATATCAGGGAAATGAATTTAAAGAGGTGACGAAAGAGGACATTCTCGGCAAATGGTCCGTGTTCTTCTTCTACCCGGCGGATTTCACATTTGTTTGCCCGACAGAGCTGGAGGATCTGGCAAATAAGTACGAGGAATTTAAAAAAGCAGGATGCGAGATTTATTCTGTATCATGCGATACGCATTTTGTGCACAAGGCATGGCATGACGCGTCAAAGACTATCCAGAAGATCCAGTATCCCATGCTGGCGGACCCGACAGGTGTGCTGGCGAGAGGATTTGATGTGATGATCGAGGAGGACGGCGTTGCGGAGAGAGGCAGCTTCATCGTGAACCCGGAGGGGAAGATCGTGGCTTATGAGGTGATCGCGGGGAACGTAGGAAGAAATGCGGACGAACTCTTCCGCAGGGTTCAGGCATCCCAGTTTGTTGCGGAGCACGGAGATGAAGTGTGCCCGGCAAAATGGCAACCCGGAGCAGAGACATTGAAGCCGAGTCTGGATCTTGTAGGACTCCTCTAATGTGCTGAATGATCGTGTGTCAGTACACTAGGAGAGAGCGGCGGAAAAAGAAAGGATCAGGACAGCTATGGAACAGTTTTATGACAGTATTGTGATCGGCGGAGGCCCTGCGGGACTGACCGCCGCTATCTATCTTGCCAGAGCGAAATACCGGGTGCTGGTGATCGAGAAAGAGAAGATCGGCGGACAGATCACGATCACCTCCGAGGTGGTCAATTACCCGGGAACCCTGCGGACAGACGGGAAGCGTCTGACAGAAAATATGCGCAGACAGGCGGAATATTTTGGAGCGGAGTTTAAGCTTGCTGAGGTAAAGTCCGCCAAGCTTGATAAGGACATAAAATCCATTGTCACGGACAAGGGCACGTTCAAGGCTCTTGGCGTCGTAATCGCCACGGGAGCGAGTCCGAGAAAGATCGGATTCCAAGGCGAGATGGAATTCCGCGGCAGGGGTGTGGCGTACTGCGCTACCTGCGACGGAGAATTTTTTACCGGGAAGGATGTATTTGTCATCGGCGGAGGCTTTGCTGCGGCAGAAGAAGCCGTATTTCTTACCAAATACGCGAAAAGGGTGCGGGTTATCGTGCGGGAAGAGGCATTTACCTGTGCAAGCTCTGTTGCAGAGGAGGTACTCGCTCACCCGGACATCGAGGTGCACTTTGAAGCGGAGATCAAAGAAGCGGGCGGAGACGGCAGACTGGAGTACGCAGTCTTTGAGGAAAAGGGCAGGACATGGAAATATGAGCCGGAGGACAAGGAGGGGTTTGGCATTTTTGTTTTCGCGGGATATGAACCGGCAAGCAGCCTTTTCCGCGGCCAGCTTGAACTGACGGAGGGCGGATATCTCGTCACGGACATCAACCAGAAGACAAGTCTGGACGGCGTTTACGGCGCGGGCGACATCTGTGTAAAGAATCTTCGTCAGGTCGTGACGGCAGTATCCGACGGCGCTGTGGCCGCAACTTCCCTTGAAAAACACATTTCCGCAATGTATGAAAAACTCCATCTTAAGAAGCAGGAAGTGAAGATGAACAAAGACGCGCTGGAAGAAGACAACAGCGTGCATAGTGTAAAGAGCCAAAGCGGCGAGGATGAAGAGGAAGGATTCTTAAGCAGTGCAGTGAAGCGGCAGCTTATGCCGGTGCTGGAAAAGCTGGAGAAAAGCATCACACTGGAGTTCTGTCTGGATGACAGCGGCATTTCCCGTGAGGTCGAAGGCTTTGCCAATGAGATGGACGGATTGTCTCCAAAGATCCGCTGTACGTTTCGCAGAAAGGGAGAAGCCGAAGGTCAGGATGAAAAGATCATGTATCCGGCCATCCGGCTGCTGGGTGAGGACGAGCAGTATCTTGGAACGTCGTTCCACGGTGTGCCGGGCGGACACGAGTTCAATTCCTTTGTGATCGCTCTGTATAACGCTGCGGGACCGGGACAGTCGATCGCTCCCGAGACACTGGAGCGTATCAGGCAGATCAGGGAGAAACATCACATTGAAGTCGTTGTCTCTTTGTCCTGTACCATGTGCCCGGAGCTTGTCATGGCAGTCCAGCGGATCGCCATAGAATCAGATGTGATCACAGCGGATATCTACGATATGGCTCACTTCCCGGAGCTGAAAGACAGATACCAGATCATGAGCGTCCCGTGTATGATCGTGGACGAAAAGAACGTGCATTTCGGCAAGAAAGGGATCGACGAGGTGCTTGGCCTTTTGTAATTTTAC
>ERZ1643251.5288-NODE-5288-length-10614-cov-6.305805_pt1 | contig 10614 bp, 12 predicted proteins | sample MGYA00579261_ERZ1643251 | MGnify/ENA primary metagenome ERZ1643251 (study PRJEB29033, sample SAMEA4952267) | chicken gut metagenome | biome: Broiler Chicken; feature: Gastrointestinal Tract; material: Caecum | place: Ireland | collected 2018 | study: Broiler...
GTTTGAGTGAATCATTTATGATTAGGAAAACACGCCTTGAAAGTGTATCAGAGAAATTACATAAAACATATAAGAAAAGTGAACTAGAATTATTGAGTGGAACATCGAAAAGTAGTGAATCACTGTAAGAGAACCAAACAAGATAATTGAATGTAGTATTGATAAAAAATAATACATGGAAGAGAAATGAATCAAATTAAACTAGTAAACATATTGTGAAAGTGGACCAGGCTGGAGGAGCAAAGCAATGACCATAAGTGAACCAGAATACAAAATAGAATCAGGATTATCGAGTGAATCATACACAATTAGATAAGCATTTAAAACGAATAACTCAGTAAAAATAAAAAGATGGTTGATAATGAATCAATGTCAATTAGAGAAACATATTATAAAAGTGGATCAGATGGTTTAAGTGAAACATTATAATCGAGTGAATCACTTTCGCTTAGGAAAACAGATTATGAAAATGTATCGAAAACCTTGAGTAGTACAAATCTCAACAGTGACTTATTAATAAAGACACATAGAATAAGAAATGAATCGTGATAAATTAGAATACATACGATGAGAGTGAACTTCAATATCCAAGTAGACACATTGTACTAGTGAATCATACCAAACGAAAAAAACATTGAAAGCAAATGAATCATTAAGAAAAAGTAAAACATTAAAAATTAGTGAATCAGATCTCGTAAGCTATACAAGCAGATGAAGTGAATCAACGCATAAAAGTATAACATCACCGTGTAGTGGGCTAACTAAGTTGCACAAATGATACAATAATAAGAAGTGTGTCATCTATTATAAGAAATATACAATTGTATGAAGCGGTATTAAAATTAAGGCTGGTTAAATTTGGTGAATTTATCCTGATTTTAACCAGCCTTTTTATTTTAATTATAAAATTATTAAAAAACAAAAGAAGAAAGGATGGTTTTTAGAGATGGTTATTACATTTAGAGGGCATAAGACTATGCTGGATTTGCATAACATATTTAGTATTGAACTCAATGAGGGTTCAGTAGACAGTGAAGGGAATATCTTTCAGGAATTGAATGTTTATGTAAAGGGATTTGAGAACAGTGTAGATGCTTCTGAGGATATTGAAATCTATCCTGGAATACCCTTTGAGTTGGTTGGCGGCACTGATATTGTGAAGGTAACAGTTGGAAGGTATCTATCTAACGATAGGAGAGCAAACGACGATTTTACAACTCTCGTTGCAAATTATGGTAAAACAGATGAAGCAACTATCAGTGGCGTATTTGAGGCATTCAAGATTGATGAAGAGTAATTGACAGGAGATAGTTTAACAGAAGATGAGATTGACAAGAATTTTAACAGGACTTAGTATTGTAGCTTTAACATTTGGAGTATTTAATATTTCAGTAGAAGCAAGTGAAGCAGGTGTTTCTGGAAATTCAGTTTCTGGAAACACTGTTTCTGTGGTTAGTAATCAAATTTGGGATTATGCAGAGCCGGGACAAGATAGAACAGGTAAGCCTGTGATTCTTGACATGGACTTCTGTAGCGACGTAGACGATGCAGTTGCATTAAGAGTCGCTGCTAATATGCATAATCTAGGAATCATTGATTTAAAAGCTGTTTCTTTATGTACCAGTGATGCAAATGATACAAATTTAAGAGCAGCTAATGGAATGTTAAATTACAGTGGATTAGGCTTAATTCCAATTGGAAGAAACCATCAGGACATTCCAGATACATCTCCATACTGGAGCAATATGGCTAAGCATGCAACATTAGATATGAGGTCAATGGATGCTGTAAAGTTATGGAGAACGGTTATTGCTAATTCACCTAGAAAAGTGGATATTATCACCACAGGTTATTTGACGAATTTACAAAGTTTCATGCAGAGTCCAGCAGATGAGATTTCACCTAAGACTGGTATGGAGTTATTCAATGAGAATGTCGGAAATGTCTATATAACTGGTGGAGTTTACAAAAGCGGGTTAGATAATAATTTCTGGTTTACATATCAAGCTAAAAATAGTTTGAATTGGATTTTGAATAATACACAGAAGAGTTTGATATTCATTACAACTGATGTGGGTGTACCCTTAAATGCAGGACACGCACTTCAGAAACAAGATAAAGAGCAGAAAGACCCATTAACTAGAGCACTTTGGGATTGGGGAACTAATTCAGGAAGAGTTGCATGGGACCCAGCAGCAGTTTATGTTGGGAGTATGGTTAACAATGAACAGGATTTAGAGACATATGAGTTTGGCATATCAAAAATTGATATGGAATTTGATGTTGAGACTGGTAGAAACAATATCATAGATAATCCTAATGGCAAGCATTATAGAATATACAGAACATCTGATAATTTAGAATATTACAATGAAATTTTAGAGAGTTTAACTATAGTGAGTAGGTGATGAAATGAAGATTATCTGTATTCTAATGGATGGGTTAGAGGCTCAAGAGAGGAATGAAATTAAGAAAATTTTAAATGACCTTAAATTTAAGGAGTTAGACAGGTATTCAACTGGAGCAAGTTCTCCTGGTGATTACAGGCATATCAATGCAGGGTTTATTGATTCTTATAGAGATATTCTTATTTATGATAGTGAGAATGTCAGAAAGAGAATGTCTAAGCCGAAAAACAATGAGACAATTACAGCAACTATGAGGCCTTTTGGTGCTAGCAACTACTTTGTATTTATCACAGATGAGGGTTTAGAAGCACTAAAAGAAGAATATGAGAAGCAGGTTGTAGCAGTATCATTGACAAAGCAGAAGAATGGTTGGTATTTTATTGATGGAATTGATTCTGCTGATAAGGTTAGAAAAATTTTGGATTATGCGAAGTAGAGAGAGGGGGTTTAAGTAATGCAGGTCTGTCCAAGATGTGGAAATGTAGAGCAAGATGGAGTTAAGTCATGTAGCAGATGCCACTATACTTTTCCACAGCAAAGTCCAAAGCCAGCTGGAAATAATCCAAGACAGCAAGTGAATAGAGGTCAACAAGCGAGACCTAATCAGCGACCAGTTCAGAATGGTGCTAAACAGGTTCAACAGAGACCAGTTCAAAGTGGAGCAAGACCAGTTCAGGGTGGAGTTAAACCAAATGTAGCACCTAAGAAAGTGGCACCTCAGGCTCAAGGAAATGTTAGGACACCTCAAGCAAACATAGGTGCAAATACAAATCCTAGAGCAGTTAGTCCACAGCAGAAAAAGAGGATGCAAGCGCAAGCAAATGCACCAGTGCAGCAGGCTGTAGAACCTCAGCAGAATGAGTTTATGGAGCCAGCACCAGAGTTTATCACTGTTAAGGATTGGCTTATACTTATGATTAAGCTGATAGTTCCAATTTATAATATAATCACTATTGTAAAGATTTGGAAATCATCAGCTATTACTCCAATCAAATCAAATTATATTAAAGCATATGTAATTTATTTTGGAATCACCTTTGGAGTAAGTTTGGTACTGGCTTTGATTTTAACATTGTTAGGAGTTTAAGGAGGAAATCATGTTTAAGATTGGTAATTTCACTAGTAACGATGATGTGAAGGTACTTGGTGAAAAGGGGGCATTCAAAGTAATTGAGTATCAGAGAGACCTGAGTGTTACGCCTCAGACAGCGTTAACAGCATATTTCTGTAATCAGATGAACATTAAGAAGAGACAGGTTATCTGTAATGTAGGAAAATCCAATATTACAACTCAGGCTGGTGCAATGCAGTGGACAGTTGGAAATGTAAATGCTACTACTGGTATTAAAGGAGCAGGAGACCTTTTAGGCAAAGCAATCAGGGGAAAAATGACTGGTGAATCTGCAATTAAACCTGAATATACTGGAGAAGGTTTACTGGTTCTTGAGCCCACCTATAAATACATTATTCTGTTGGATGTGGCTGAATGGAATGGTGGGGTTGTACTCGATGATGGATTGTTCCTTGCATGTGAATCCACACTGAAGCATAAGGCAATCATGAGGTCAAATATTTCTTCAGCAGTAGCAGGTGGAGAGGGGCTGTTTAACCTTGGACTTATGGGAAATGGTGTAGTAGCGCTTGAATCACCTTGTCCTTTTGAAGAATTAATCATGATTTCATTGGATAACGATGTGGTCAAGATTGATGGCAACATGGCTATTGCATGGAGTACAGCACTGAACTTCACAGTTGAAAGGTCTGGCAAGACTCTGATTGGTTCAGCAGCATCTGGAGAAGGGCTTGTGAATGTCTACAGAGGAACAGGAAGAATCCTGATGGCACCTGTAGATAAAATCAATATGAGAACTGCATTGTAAGATAAAAATTAATGCCAGCTTCAGTTATTGAGGCTGGCATTTTTTAATTTTAGGAGTTTAGGGTATGGATATTCAATTATTATTTAATGCAGATAAGTTAGATAAATATGTTAAAGAGGTCATCAGTACGAATAACCTATTAGGAATAGCTGGTGGCATAGATTATGAAATTGAATCAAATGAAGTAAAGCATAGAATCAACATAGATACCACAGGTAAAAAGCAGTCACCAATAAGATACATAATAAATTGTAAGCGGGATATAATGGAATTAAAAGTGCCATTAAATATATTCTCGGAAACAACTGTAAATTTGGGTAAATATACAGTTGATAAGATGTATATACAGCCAGCTAGAAAATCAATACTAGGAAGTGTAGAATTAGCAGGTAAGGGAAGGATAAACGAGTTGCATATCTCCTTAGATAATTTAGAGGATTTATGGATTGATTTTGATAACATTGACATAGAAATAAGTAATCTAATAGTATATTCGACTAGTAATTCAGTACAGGGAATACTGATAAGGCATTTAATACAGTCATTTAGGTGGATAAATCACTGTATTTATTTGGAATATCCAATAATAGCTAAAGATAGTGCAGAGATGAATTTTTGGAGACAAAGTAAAGGTACACTACCAAAAGAAATAAGAGATAAGTTACAACCGAGTAAAAGAAAAACAGAAGAAGCTAAAAGATACAATGAATATTTAGAGGAGCAGGATTGGGAAGGATTAGCAAATTATTTAGATGATATAACTGAGGGTAGTGTGAATAGCATTCATATAAGAAGATTGAGACAGTAAAATAGGTCCAATATTTGACAAAATTAAGAAAGTGTGGTATAATATAATATAATAAGAAAGGAGAGATTGAGATGCTTACAATATATTTTCTTAAACCATATGATAGCATGGATAATGGTGTTGAGTATAATGGTGTTGAGTATAATGATGGGTGGTTTAACATGCATATAGGAAAATTTAATATGGATGATGCAGACTCAAGTATTATTAAGTCTATAGACGGAGTAGATGTATATCCTGAGGATAAAAAGTATTTTATTTCGCCATTTAAGGATAAGGCTATAGTAAAGATGGATAATTTATCCACTGGATGTAAGACAGCATTAAATGTATTAAACTTTCCTGACAAATGTTTTAGCATAAATGAGTGCGGTAGAAATGCTATTGATAAGATTTTTACATTTGATGATGGCAAGGTATTTATAAATAGGTATCCTGGAATATTTAAGGGAGCAAAATTTCCATTTAAAATGGTCTGGGATAATAAAGAATACATTGCAAACGATTATAAAGAAGCATTAGGAATAGCATATTCAAATATGGACAGGGTTTATTAATGGAGGAACAGAGATGAATAAACTAATCGTTGATAGATGCGATATAGATAATGGGGATGTTGAGATACATTTGGAATTTAAAGATAGAATTACTATTGTTGGTGGAGATTCCGCTACTGGAAAAACATATACTTTTAATGCATTAAAAGATATGTCGTCAATTTCAGATGTACCATATATTTTCATTGATTATAGTTCAAGAAATATGTTTAGGGCAGGAATTAAAGATGTGAAGGGATGCATGATTGTAATAGACAATGCAGATATTCTACTAACTAGAGAGGACAAAGAGAATATAATTAATGATACGAATAATCAATATTTAATATTCTCTAGGTCATGCGTTGGATATGGATTACCCATAGAAAGACTAGCAGAGTTTAAAATGGATAGAGAAACATGTAAGATTACTATGATATATCCATATGAATAAAAGGCAAAGGAGTTTAAGCATGGTTCATATATGGCATGAGGATTCAACTGAGAGCAGTACGTCTACTATGTGGAAATTCCTAGTAAAAGAAAAATTCAATAAAAAAGTTCAATTTGAAATATTTGGAACCAATGGAAATGGAAAACTGGTTCAAAAGGTAATGTCAAATAAATATACTGATGAGGACATTTATATTATATTCATTGATGTGCCATTTAATAATGAAAAGACATTAGGTATATACAGGGATTTAATGGAGTTAACTGAAGATATTAAAAATGTATATGTAGCAAAAATAATTTGCTTTGAAGATTTAATTTTAAAGTTTAAGCTATTGCGTGAATGGACAAGACCAACCAACGAAGAAGCAGCAATAAGATATGATAGCATATACAGTATAGTAGAAGAGTTCAATAAGAACGGATGGCAAAATTCAATAGAATTAAGAGAGTACATTAAGAAAAAGTATGAAATGTCATTGGATAAAGTATCAAGTGAAAAGGTGGCAGCTTTGTTATTGACAGATTTAACTCGAATGAGCAAGGCAAGGTTTAGAGTATCAAAAACACAATTGGGTGATTGCTGGACAAGTAGCTGTTACAACTTTATTAATTTAAGTCATTTTTGTAGTTTGTCAAAAGACATGTTGAGCAGTAAGGAAAAGGCAGAATACATATATAAGATGACAAGCATTAAACATATTTTAGATAATGCATTAAAATTTTTTAGAGAGATGGGGATAGAAGAAATTAGGGATAGTTGATAAGATAAGGTTAAAACATTTTTCTAATAAGTTAATAAAATAGATTTGACAAAATAAGTTTTGTATGGTAGGATAAGTATAGAAAGTTGGAGTGGAAAAGATTAGCTTCAACAAAAGAGTTAGCATTAATACCACGAAAAAAGTCGAAAACCAAGACATTAAAATGATGGGTATTAATGTTAGACATATACTTTCACCGTTGGGGAGGAATTTAAGCCTTTGGACTGTCAAAAAACATGCGAGTAGTAAGTATAAAACTTATAAAAGCAGGCAGGATGAATAAGGAACCGAGATGGCCGAAGCTGTGATAGGAGAAATAACAAATTAAATTTTGTTATCAACGGAGATGTGCTTATGGAATTAATTTATTGGTTATCTGAGTAAGAGAAACTCACACATTTTTGTGACAGGTGCAATCCCTGGTGATAACCCTTCCCTATTCAATTTAATTGAGTAGGTATCTCCCCCCCCCTTATACTTTGTATATCGTTATAGAAATAAAAGACCCATGTTGAATGGGTCTTTTATTTTGTCTCCATTTATAATTTGGATAAATTAAAAATATTTTTATATTATTTAGGAGATTGATATGGCGGCTAAAGTATATATTCCAGACTTAGTTAATAGAAATTCGTTCTGTGAAATTGTTAAGCATGGATTTACCGTTGATATTAATAGAGAAATTGTGTCACATAAAGACATTGAGATTCTCTTAGAAGAGAGTAAAGAAAAGGATAATCTGTTTTATGCACTAAAACCAAAGACAGTATTTCCTGGAAGGCAGTATTGTATTAAGCTACTATTCATAATTAATAGAAAGGTTATAGGTGTGTTAGTAGATAGGCATACATATGAAACCTTTGGTGCGCTTGGAATTACTCATATAGAACCTTCAGGGGCTAATGCTTCATCAAAAAGTAAGATAGACATAACATACTGCTATAGAGATGGAGAATTTTATAGGTATGCATATCCAGAATATAAGTTTACAGCACCAAAAGGAACACTCACAATAGAGAGTTTAAGAAAGCTTATAGAGAGGGTATTAAACAATGAAGATGAAGAGACAGATGTTACAGAGAGGTCTCCTGAGCAAGAAATAGTCTCAACAGAGAAGTCTTATGAACAAGCAGCGGTTGATTCTACAGATAGAGATGTTGAACAGGTAGAAGAAAAGATAGTATCAACAGAGCAGGATATAAAGCAAGAAGATAAAGAGGCTGACATTGATAAGTCTGAAGATATCAATAATAAAAATGCAGAAAATCATAGTAACGAAACAGACAATCATGAAGAAAAATTAGTAATAGCAATAGATAAGTTATCAGAATCCATAGAAGTATTAAATAATAAGCTAGATAAGATTCTTGATAGATTAGAGTCACTACAGAGTGACAATGAGTCAATAAATAAGAAATTGGAGTCACTACAGAATGATAATGAATCAATAAACAAAAAATTGGATGAGCAATCTGATAAAGTGTGTACTATGTCAAAACTGGTGCATGAGCATAACAATCTTCTTATGGGAATCACTAGTAAAACCAGTGAGCAAGTTTCAGATAATATATATTCAATTATAGGAAAATTGCAGATTGAAGTAATGCAGAAGAACCAAGAGATTGCTCAATATAAAGCAGAATTGAAGAAAGCATCTTCAGAAGATAATTCACCTGTAACATTCATGAAGAATTTAAAGGCAGGTAATAAATATGTAGAGAGCAAAGATGGAAAGATGTTACAGTATCTAGTTAAAGTAGTCTTAAATACTGCTGGAGCAGAATCAAGAAGATTCATTGGAATAGCAAAATCAACATATGATTCTTCTAATGGTATCATCTGTTATGTAGAGGACTATGAAGGAATGTTTACTGCAACAGTCTTAAGAGGATACGGAACAATAGCTTTATCAGATGATATTTTTGGAGTATTAAAGAGTTTTTATGAAATAAATTATGAGGATAGAAGTAAAGTATACAAGGACTTATCAGATGAAAGTAGATTCAAATTATTTGTTGAAAACTGCTATAAAGAATTGAAAGATACAGGTAGATAAGTATGAGTGAATATCAAAAAATGTATAGCAGGTACAAAAGTAAGAAAGAGATTGAATTAGAGAAAAAAGTAACAGTCCCAACTTACTTTAAATCAGTCATAGTACCTCAGTTGGGTAGTTATTATTCAACATATCCAGTAGATTTTGATGTTAAAGATTTTGTATGCTGTCCATTACATGATGAGGATACGCCTTCATTTAAGTACTATTCAGAAACGAATACATATTATTGTTTCGGATGTGGTGCTGGTGGTCCAAGTCATGGAGTGGTATCACTGCACATGAAGTTTACTGAGCGAATGACTGGTGTTAAAATGACCAGACAAGAAGCTGTAAACTCTTTGTATAATTATTTTATACTTGAGAAAGGTATAAATGATAACTTTGTAAATATACAACCAACCAAGAAGGTTGAAAGTAGTCCTTCTGAAATGATTCAGTACAACATGTATAAGTCAGAGTTAGAGAAGAGTTTAGCAATAACAAGTTCAATAAGCAATGATAAACTCATTTCACTATGGGATATGTTAGATAAAGTAGAGGTATTAGTTTCGCTAAATGAAGTAAATTCATTAGAAGCTAAAAATTATTTACAACAACAAGTTAAGGAGAGTATGAAACAATGATTAAGCCATTAATTTCTTATCCAGGAGCAAAGTGGAAGCTGTTTAGTAGTATGGTAGATTATTTCCCAACTGATATGGAAGTATTTATTGAGCCATTTTTAGGTGGTGGTTCTGTAACATTGTCTGTCTTAGACGATGGAAGATTTACGAATCTTAAAAGGGTAATTACAGGGGATTTATTTCCAGAAGTATGGGCAATGTGGGAAGGTGTAAGAACAGTGCCAGATGAAGTTGTAAATACAGCTAGAGCATGGTATAGAAACAGTTGTCCAACACATATGAAATTTGTTGAGGACTACGTAGCACCTGAGCATATCAGAGGATATTTAGCTGATAATCCAACGGATAAAGAGAGATTTAGCAGTGTTGAGCAGTTTAATTACTACTACGATATGTGGGAGAAAGCTGTTGAAGAAGGCAAAAAGCTTTATGAGTGGATGATAAGCCTTGATGGAGACTCACTTACTATTGGACAAAGAGCAGCTAGAACCATTTTAGTACATAGAATGAGCTTTTCTGGATTAGGGTTCAGTGGAACATTTGGTGGAGATAGCTTTTGTGGTTTCAGGGAAGAGTTTATTGACAGAGTATGGCCAGTGCATAATCTGATTAAGAACATTGAAATTTATAATGTTTCATTTGAAGAAACCATGAAGTATGCATTTGAGAATCCTGCTGGTACATTTGTATTTCTTGACCCTCCATATTATAATCAGGCATCATCTGGATTATATGGAAAAGATGGCAGTACACATAAAACGTTTCCTCATGAAAAATTTGCAGAGACGACATTAAATCTTCCATGTAATTGGCTGGTCACCTATGATGATAGTATCGCAGTAAGGAAGTTATTTAGCAAGAATATGGCTAATGGTCAGCCTTGTTGTATTATGCCATTTGTAATTCCTGGTGCGTACACTCTTGCTGGTAAGGTCAGTGAGGATGCTTTGAAGGGCGAGGAAATTTATATTTCAAATATGAATTTATATGATATGAATAGACTTTCGTTTTCGGATTTTTAATCTTTAAGGCGCAGTGGACCAAATACATATCATGTAGTACAAATTTATGTAAATAAAATTT
>ERZ1643251.5289-NODE-5289-length-10611-cov-6.762221_pt1 | contig 10611 bp, 7 predicted proteins | sample MGYA00579261_ERZ1643251 | MGnify/ENA primary metagenome ERZ1643251 (study PRJEB29033, sample SAMEA4952267) | chicken gut metagenome | biome: Broiler Chicken; feature: Gastrointestinal Tract; material: Caecum | place: Ireland | collected 2018 | study: Broiler...
CCGGGTGCAAAGGACGCGCCAACCTCCTGTGCCCAGTCCCGCAGCATTCCCTGCAAAGCCGTGCGGCCGGGTTTCGCCACCTGGGCGCAGTAGCCCAACTTTTCACAGGCGGCAATCAGCTTTTGTTCCCGCTTGCCGGGGCGCAACTTCCCAAATTTCTCTTCGATTACACTGGTTATTACAAAAATAGCGTTTTCTGTGTCGGCCAGTGTATCACAGAGCTCTTGCAGGTCCTTGTCGGAATAAGTGGATGGGCGCACCATCGGCATCAGAACCAGACGTTTGCCCCCGAAAAAAGAAATCGTACCGGCGGCAAGGACGATTTCCTCCACCGTAGGGGTGGGGCCGTCCAGGACGGTTGTTTCAGGGTCTGATTGGTTTAGAAATCGCAAGGCTTCATTGGCAGCGGCACGTACCAGCGCTTCGTCCGCTGCATAAAAATAAAACAGGGCGCAGCCGGAGTGCAAACGCTTTGCCAGTTCCTTTTCACTGTAAAGCAAGCGGTTTCACCTCCTCGTAGGTAAGGGACAACCAGGGACGAATCATGATCACAGGGGTTTCCTGGCCATACAAGACGGTTTGCGCTGAAACGGATGTCAGCCAATCCGCAGAATCGGTACAGCATACAATGGTCTGCGGAAGAACGGTATCCGGCAAAGAGTTGCCGGCACAAAACACATCCACAGATACCGGCGTATCCAGATGGACACGGCCGGAGGCCAAAGCAATGTGACGGTTGCCTACGCCTAGGACGGCAAGACTCCCGCTGCCATCATGATACAGGTCCAGTGCCACATCGTCAAGGGTTGTTTGCTGTGTGTACCCTTCCAGATCGCGGATCTCAATTACCGGCCATTCGCCAAAATCCAGCAAAGAGGGATCCTGGCGAAGGTCCACTACCAAGGTTACCTCCGGGTCAGCGTTTTCCGTCAGATAGCGGGTTACTGCGCGCACATTGCTTTGGCCGCCCCGGAACAGAATCACTGCCTGGCCGTTTTGCATACAAACGGCACAGGGGTTGTTGGCGGTTCCCACCAGTGCAATGCGGACAAGATCTTCCTGCGACCAAATTCCCATTGCAATGGCAGAAAGGCCGCATATGGCTGCAGCAGACAGATACCAGAGCATGCGGTCTGCCATGTGAAACACCAGTGCCAGGATGCCCAATACGGCCAATACCAACAGCGTGTAGTTTTTAGGAAAAGCCAGCTGTGCCAAAGGCAAGCCCGCACACCAGCCGACCAACGAAAGCATCCCCCGCAGCCAGAGTGACAGGAGAACACTTGCGATCCGTACTACGGGCAAGCAACCCGGTAAAAACTGCAACACCAGAATGACAATTCCCAGTTGCAGTGCCGGTTCCAGCATCCAAACCACCAAGAGGTTGGTAAGAACCCCAACACCACTGGCGGTCATACCGTGGGCAATCAGGACCGGCAGTGTGGCCAACCCGGCGAGAAAGGCAATCTGGACATTTTCCAACAGTGCCATTCCCCGGGAAAGGATGTGCACTGCCCAGGGATGTCTTGGGTCAGGGAGGTGCCCCTCTTCCCAACGGGACAAGGTACCGGCTGCCTGAACACCGAGAACCGCACAAAAGGACAATTGAAATCCCGGGTCACAGGGGGCATACGCATTTTGAAGGCCCAAAAGCACCGCAGCGGCACCAGTGGAGGTAAGAAGATCCACCGGTTGCAGGAAAAAATCTCCGGCCAGGGCAATTAGAAAGACCAAACCGGCCCGCAGTACCGAGACCGGCAAGCCGGTCAGCAACATATAAAAGATCACCAGGAACGCCCGGAGTACGATCAACGGCCGGACAAAGCGCCGACGAAACCCAAAGGAAAAAATGCCGCACAGCAAAGCTACGTGCAGTCCGGAGACAGCTAACAAATGGGAAACACCCGCGATACGGAACGTGTCCTGAATCGTATCCCGCAGACCGGTTTTGTCCCCCAACAGCATAGCCGCCTCCAGTTCCCCTTCTTCGGCGGTCATCCAGGTCTTCAGACGCTGCGCAAGTGTCTTTCGCAGGCGGAACCATGTAAAGCGTGTAGCCTGGCAGGATGGCTGCGGCTGGTAAGATCCCAGATATTCTGCCTGCAAATGGATGCCCTGACTCCGATAAGACATCTGATACGCATCTGTCTCTAAATCGGCAAACTTCCATTGTGCCGTGAAGGTATCCCCCGGTGCGGCAGCCGGAAATGCACGGCACTCCACCAAAAAGTTCGTCGGCTCACCGTTCCAGGAAGTCACACGCAGGCTGCCGCGATACATCCCTTCTTGGTAAGCGGGTTCGGCATCGGTCTCCACGATGACAGTGCATTGGGCGGTTTGACCGGCATAGGGCTCCAGAGGACGCACAACTGCCAGGTAAAACACAAAAAAGCAGAGTAAACCGCAAAAAATACCGGCAAAAGGGACGCCGACGGCGTATCTATGGTAGAGAAAAGCGAGCAAAGCAAAAAATGCCGCCGCGGGCAGAAGAACCAGCGGCGGCAGATAAGCCGCAAACAACTCGGCCGTGGCAAAGGCCAGACCGAACCAGGCAAGTTTGCGTTTCATGGCGAATCAATGAAGGAACAGGGGCAGCGGCTCCAGGAAGAAGATATCAGTGCGCTTGGCGGCATCGCCTTCCGCCAGAGCAGCGCAGCAACCGACTACTTTGCCGGTGCTCTTGGCGGCCAGCGTTTCCAACGCGTGCAGGGACCCGCCGGTGGAGATCACATCGTCCACAATCAGAATCCGCTTGCCGTTCATATAATCGATATCCTTCTGGTCAATGACCAGAACCTGCTTGCCGGCCGTTGTGATGGATTCATCTTCAATCACAACAGGCTGGCGCATATAAAGCTTGGGGCCTTTGCGAGCAGGAATCCAATATTTACCGCTTTGACGAGCCATTTCGTATGCCAGGGGGATGCCCTTGGCCTCGGCGGTCAGAATCACATCAAACTCAGGGGCTTTCTTGAGCAGCGCGGCTGCGCAGGCCTCCGTCAGCTCGACATCGCTGAACATGATAAAGGCGGCAATGTCCATGTGATCGTTTACTTTGCAGATCGGCAATTCACGGGTAAGCCCTGCAATATGCAATGTATAGGTATCTGCCATGTTAGGAACCTCTTTCTACTTTGGAACAATCGGTGCCGGAACGGGCGTATCAGCCCGGAGGCCATGCGAGGCTGCGCCCTGCCAGTACGTGGAAATGCAGGTGCTTGACACTCTGGCCGCCGTCCTCCCCCACATTGGTGACAACGCGGTAGCCCTTTTCATCTACGCCCAACTTACGGCATTGGTCGGCAATCACAGCGTAGATGTGCCCCAGCAATGCGGCATTTTCTTCGGTCAATGCTGCGGCAGAAGCAATGTGCTGCTTTGGAATGACCAAAAAGTGTACCGGCGCCTGGGGATCAATGTCGTAAAAGGCCAGCAGCGTGTCGTCCTCATACAGTTTGTTGGAGGGGATTTCCCCCGCCGCGATTTTACAGAACAGACAATCTTCCATTACAATCCCTCCCTTATGGTGGTGTGATTTGGTAGGATTACTGATTCAGTTCAGCCTTGACGATTTCGGGTACGGCGTTGAGCGCTTCGTCGATCTTGCTCACATCCCGGATGCCGGCCATGGCGAAGTCCGGTTTGCCGCCGCCGTTGCCACCGGCAATGGCGGCAACTTTCTTGACAAGGGATCCAGCCTTCAGGCCGCGGGCCTTGGCGTTGGAAGAAACACCCACGGCCATCATCGTTTTGTTGCCGTCGTTGCCCACCAACACTGTCACAGCATTGGGCGCCTTGTCACGGACTTTATCCACCATTTCCCGCAGCGTATCAGCACCGGTGCCGGTCAGATAGGCGGAGATGATGCGGATGCCATCCACGTCAGCAGCGTTTTCGAACAGGCCATCCACCTTGGAGGCAGCCATTTCAGCCTTCAGGGCATCCAGCTGTTTGCCGGTCTCTTTCAACTCTGCGGTGACCGACTCGGCGCGGCCGGGCAGATCTTTCAGATTGTTGGCTTTCAGCACAACGGCAGTCTGGTTCAGCAGTTCCGTACGCTCATCCAGCAGACGAAGCACACCGAAGCCGGTGGTCGCCTCAATCCGGCGAATACCGGCGGCCACACTGGATTCGCTCAGAATCTTGAAGCAGCCGATCTGAGAAGTGTTCTGCACGTGGGTGCCGCCGCAGAACTCCGTGCTCCAACCGCCGGCATCCACTACGCGGACCACGCTGCCGTATTTTTCGCCAAACAGAGCCATGGCTCCCATCTTTTTGGCTTCCTCAATGGGCAGGTTCTGAATCACCACAGGCAGCGAAGCATAAATTTTCTCATTGACTTTGCGTTCTACTTCACGCAATTCTTCCGGCGTCACAGCGCTGAAATGGGTGAAGTCGAAGTGGGTAATTTTGTCATCCTGATAGCTACCTGCCTGATGGACATGCTCGCCAAGGACCTCACGCAGAGCCTTCTGCAACAGGTGGGTAGCGGTATGGTTGCGACAGATGGACATGCGGCGCGCCTCGTCCACCGAAGCCGTGACCTGGTCGCCTACTTTGATGGTGCCATCCATCAGTTCACAGGTATGCACAAAGTAACCCTTGGGGGTTTTCTTGACCTGAGTAACCTTCAGCTTGGCATCTCCACAGACAATAAAGCCATGATCAGCCACCTGGCCACCCATCTCTGCATAGAACGGAGTGCGGTCCAGAACCACCAGAACACCGTCCTTGGATTCCCCTGCCGCATCGGTGGCAATGGCGTCGGCCAGTTCCTCTCCGTCGGACAAAGCAATCACCGTGGCGGATTCCCGCAGGGTTTCATAGCCGTCAAACTGAGTGGGCTCTGCGGTCAGCTCCCCGAACAGGTCGGCGCTCCAACCGGAGATGTCTTTTGCCAGACGCTCCGCGCGGGCACGTTCCCGCTGTTTGGTCATTTCGGCATGGAAAGCTTCCTCATCCACCGTAAAGCCAGCCTCGGCGGCAATCTCTTTGGTCAGGTCCAGCGGGAAGCCAAAGGTGTCGTTGAGCTTGAACACTTCGGTGCCGGACAAAACGGTCTCACCGGCAGCTTTGCGTTCCTCAATCATGTTGTTCAGAATGTTCAAACCGGCATCAATGGTGCGGCCAAAACGTTCCTCCTCTGTGCCCACGACTTTCTTGATGTAAGACTCGTGTTCACGCAGCTCGGGATAACCGGCCTCGCTGGAAGTAATGACGGTATCCACCAATTCAGTCAGGAAGGGACGGTCAATACCAAGCATACGGCCGTGACGTGCCGCACGGCGCAGCAGACGGCGCAGAACATATCCGCGGCCCTCGTTGGAAGGCAAAATGCCGTCCGATACCATAAAGACAGTGGAACGAATGTGGTCAGTGATAACGCGGATGGAGATGTCATCCTTTTCGCTGTCGCCGTAATGCTTGCCGGAAATCTGCTCCACATGATGCAGCACGGCAGCCACGGTATCCACTTCGAAGAGGTTGCCCACATCCTGCATCACGCAGGCCAGGCGTTCCAGACCCATACCGGTATCGATGTTGGGGCGGGGCAGGCGCTCATAGTGGCCCTTGCCATCCGAGTCAAACTGGCTGAACACCAGGTTCCAGATCTCCATATAGCGGTCGCAGTCGCAGCCGACTTTGCAGGTGGGTTTGCCACAGCCATGCTCCGGGCCGCGGTCATAGTAAATCTCCGAGCAGGGACCGCAGGGACCGGAACCATGTTCCCAGAAATTGTCTTCCTTACCGAAGCGAACCATGTGGTCCTCGGGAATACCAACCTTTTTGGTCCAGATGTCGTAAGCTTCATCGTCATCCAGATAGACCGAAATATAAAGCTTATCGGCGGGAATCTCCAGTTCCTTGGTCAGGAACTCCCACGCCCAGGGAATCACTTCTTCTTTGAAGTAATCCTGGAAGCTGAAGTTGCCCAGCATTTCAAAGAAGGTGCCGTGCCGGGCGGTGATGCCCACGCGCTCGATATCGGGAGTACGGATGCACTTCTGGCAGGTCGTCACGCGATGGCGCGGCGGCTCCTCCTGACCGAGAAACCATTTTTTCATGGGGGCCATGCCGCTGTTGATCAGCAGGAGGCTCGGGTCGTCTTTCGGTACCAGCGGGAAGCTGCCCAGGCGCAGATGGCCTTTGGTCTCAAAAAAGTGCAGATACTTCTCACGCAATTCATTCAGTCCGGTCCATTGCATAACAATACGTTCTCCCATCCATAGGTTCATTTGTGCGAAAAAGGTCCATGAAAAAATATAGCCTTCGCCCCTGTTACAGGGACGAAGGCTGAAACGCTTCCGTGGTACCACCCGGTTTGCGGCCCTGTTGGACCGCCACTTTCCCTGCGTTAACGCCGCATTACGTCTGGCTCACCGCCAAAAGCTCCGGGGTGGCTTTGTCAGATTGCTGCCAGGTACCTTGCACCTTTGTGATACCCTCTCTGTAGGCTGCGAAATCAGCATTAGCCCCTTCAACGCCATTTTCCTTTTTACAAAAGTATTATATGCCCCTTTTTCCGCCTTGTCAACTGGTTTTTGCGGTTTCCGGGGTCTGTGATGACAGTGCATCATCCAGTACATGCAGCCCATTGCATACAGCGGCAAAGATGGCAGCGCTGGAGGTTTCCGGCTCCAGAATGGCATCCTGCAGTACAGTGATGGTATAACGCGGCGCATCTGCTGGGTAGAATCCGCTGAACCAATAGTTCAGAAGCTCTTCGCCTTCGTCGTCATATTGCCCGGTCTGTGCCGTACCGGTTTTGCCGCCAGCTGTCAATTCTTCCGGTGCGGCATCGCCGCCAATGCCCTCCTCGACCACGGAGGTCAGCATGCTGCGCAAGATGCGGGCAGTGTTTTCGCTGCATACGGTTTCCGGTTCCGGAAGGCGCAGTGGTTCCACCAAATCCCCTGCCGAATCGACCACCCCCTGCACCAAACGAGGGGGCTGCCAGATGCCTCCGTCTGCCACTGCGTTCATCATGGCAGTGATTTGCAACGGCGTGGCGGTCAAGCCTCCCTGCCCAAAGCTGAACAAAGAAAGCTGTCCCAGGTTGTTCAGTGTATCGGAATCCGGAAGAATTCCGGCACTGCTTTTCAGGCCGGGCGCTACAGCCAGGGCGGTCCCAAATCCCAATTTCTCAGCCTTGCGCAGGATTGCTTTGCCCCCCAAACGCTGCCCCAGCTCCACAAAATAGCAGTTACAGCTCTGTTCCAAAGCGCCTCGCAAATTCACCTCCCCGTGGGCACGCCCCTGGGCACATCGATATACTTGCCCAGCTACTTCCACGCTGCCGGTACAATCATGGGTAAACCAGTCCAGACCGTTTTCATAGGCGGCAGTGGCCAGTACCACTTTGAAGACAGAGCCGGCCGCAAAGGAATTCAACGGGCGATTGATCAGCGAGGTGTCATTGGCGTCAATACTTTTGGCAACATTTTCCGGGTCGTACTCCGGCCGACTCACGCTGGCCAGCACTTCGCCGCTCTGCGTATCCATGACTACGATGCATCCGCGCGGAAGATACAAATCTGCAATTCCTTCACAGAGCCTTTGTATATCCGCATCCAACGTCAGACGGACACCTTGTCCGGTGCCGGAGGAGGATACTTCCACAGCGGGACTTTCACCGCGGAGAAGCCGCCCCTGAGCGCTGGTGGTACAGGTAAGGACCAGATCATCCCCAGAGGAGGAAAGCACGTCGTCGTAAGCGTATTCCAGTCCGGAAACCCCCTGCCCTTCCCCGTTCAGGTAGCCCAGAAGGTGCACTGCAATGGGCGAAGGAAGATAGCGCCGTGAACTCGCATAGGTGGGAACCCCCTGTGGATTCAGGTCCTGATCCACCTTAACCAGAAAAGGCGTAGAAGTATTTCGCTTTTCATAGAGTTCTACCTGTTCGTTATAGGAAACATACGGAAACAGTGTGGCATAGCTGGCATCGCCCGGGATGCAAAGGGCGTACCATTCTTTTTGAAACCCTGTGAGCAGCTGCCCGTCGCGGTCATAAAAATCACCGCGCTGCCGGGGTAATTCGGTGTATTGTATCGTCTGGGCGCCAGCACTGGCCGCATAGTCTCCGTCGGTGGCAATCCAGAGAACACGGCAAAGCACCACACCAAAAAGAAGAATCAAGCAAGAAAGAAACACGCTCAAACGCCGCAGGGACATACAAACACCTCTTTGGAGAGAGTATGAGCGGTTATCGAATCCCATAAACAAAAAAGGACAACCGTCAGAGGACGGTTGTCCTTTTTTACATGAGATGCATTCAATCAGTGCTTGATGGCAGCAGCAACCTCGGCAGCAAAGTCCTCGGTGCGCTTCTCCAGGCCTTCACCCTTGACAAAATGGGTGTAGGCAACAATCTGAATGTCGCCACCCAAAGCCTTGGCGGTCTCAGCAACATACTTCTTCACGTCCATGTTGCCGTCCTTGATGAAAGCCTGATCCACCAGGCAGTTCTCCTTGTAGAACTTGCCCAGCTTGCCGATGGCCATCTTCTCTTTGATGGCGTCCGGCTTGTTGGCATTCTTGGGATCGTTGGCCATCTGGGCCAGGATGATTTCCTTTTCCTTGGCGATGGTCTCGGCGGGGACAGCGGCCTCGTTCAGGTAGCTGGGGTTAGCCGCAGCAATCTGCATGGCAATGTCCTTGCCGAAGGCAGCAAACTCGGCCTTGGAAGCCACGTCGTCGCTGGTCTCGAACTTGACGATAACGCCATGGGTGCCGCCGCCATGGACATAAGCGGCGCAGTGACCCTCATAGCGGGCAAAACGACGAACCTTGATGTTCTCCTTGATGACCAGAATCAGAGCCTTCAGGGCATCGTCCACGGTGCCCTCGCCCATCTTGCAGCCCATCAGAGCGTCCACATCGGCGGGATTCTGCTCGGCAACAACCTTGGCCAGCTCCTTGGTGAACTCAACGAACTTGTCGTTCTTGGCGACGAAGTCGGTCTCGGCGTTGACCTCGACGACGACGGCGCAGTTCGGGTACGCCACAGCGTAGACCATGCCCTCGGCGGCGATGCGGCCGGCCTTCTTGTTGGCGGTGGCCAGGCCCTGCTCGCGCAGGATCTCGATGGCTTTCTCAAAATCGCCGTCGGCCTGGGTCAGCGCCTTCTTGCACTCCATCATGCCGCAGTCAGTCTGCTTGCGCAGTTCCATAACGTCCTTAGCAGAAATAGCCATAGGTTGTGTATCCTTTCTGTATAAAGATAATGGTTTTGTCCGTATCGGTCGCTTATTCAGCGGCAGCCTCGGCAGCGGGCTCCTCGGCGGGGGCGTTCTGCTCGCCCTGCTTGCCTTCGAGGGCGGCGTCGGCCATGGCGCCGGAGATCAGCTTGACAGCGCGGATGGCGTCGTCGTTGCCGGGGATGACGTAGTCGATCTCATCGGGGTCGCAGTTGGTGTCGACGATGGCGACGATGGGGATGTGCAGCTTGCGGGCCTCGGAGACGGCGATGCGCTCCTTATGCGGGTCGACGATGAACAGGGCCTTGGGCAGGGTCTTCATGTCCTTGACGCCGCCGAGGTACTTGTTCAGCTTTTCCATCTCGAGCTCGAGCTTGACGACTTCCTTCTTGGGCAGCAGGTCGAACGTGCCGTCTTCCTGCATGGCCTTGAGCTGCTCCATGCGGTCGATGCGCTTGCGGATGGTGCGGAAGTTGGTGAGCATGCCGCCCAGCCAGCGGGCGTTGACAAAGTGCATGCCGCAGCGGGTGGCTTCGTCACGGATGGACTCCTGCGCCTGCTTCTTGGTGCCGACGAACAGGATCTCGCCGCCGTTGGCGGTGGTCTCGCGCACGAAGTTATAAGCCTCGTCCAGCTTCTTCACGGTCTTCTGCAGGTCGATGATGTAGATGCCGTTGCGCTCGGTGAAGATGTACTTCGCCATCTTGGGGTTCCAGCGACGGGTCTGGTGACCGAAGTGGACACCGGCTTCGAGAAGCTGCTTCATAGAAACGACTGCCATAGTAATTTTCCTCCAAAAATTTAGTTTTACCCTCCGCATCGCGTGATTGTTTCCTAACCTTTCCAGTTCCAGTATGGACCGTTCAGGCACAAAAAAACAACGCAATGCGTGTGTATTGCCGAAATATAATACCACAATGTCAAGTGAATTGCAAGAGATTTTTAGAAAAAAGTGCCCTGATTCAAAGAAAGGTTCCCGCTGCATAGGACACTTTTATAATAGTTATAGGTGCGGCGGCTTATATTCTTTTTCCGCACATAAAAGCACGAAGCCGAACAGGTGCCGGCTTCGTGCATAAGAATTTGCTGAAAATCAAATGGAGATGGAGTTTGCAACTTCAATCTCGCTGGGGTCGATGGTCTTGTGCATGGAAAGAGCCACGTTGACATCGTAATCCACAATTTTGCCTCCGGATACGGCAACTACACGGTTATAAATGCCCTTATCCAGCAGATCGATTGCGTGGTAGCCCATCAGGGAAGCGTTCACACGATCACGGACCGTAGGCGAACCGCCGCGCTGAATATGGCCCAGAACCGTAGCACGGGAATCGACACCCGTCGCTGCCTGGATCTGGTTGGCCAGTTCCTGAGCACCGATGACACCCTCAGACACGATAATAATGAAGTGCTT
>ERZ1643251.5291-NODE-5291-length-10606-cov-7.132499_pt1 | contig 10606 bp, 9 predicted proteins | sample MGYA00579261_ERZ1643251 | MGnify/ENA primary metagenome ERZ1643251 (study PRJEB29033, sample SAMEA4952267) | chicken gut metagenome | biome: Broiler Chicken; feature: Gastrointestinal Tract; material: Caecum | place: Ireland | collected 2018 | study: Broiler...
AGACGGTTTACTCCATTAATTTTATCTTTAAACTGTCTCACATGTTTGACAAACCCACAAGTAGGCCTATGCATCAATGATTGGTGATATTGACTTTTGAACGAATAAAGAGTATAATTATAATATTATTTTGTGTTTTAATTGGTGACGATAAGGAGTGGATATGAGGAATCAAGCTGTCATTGATCAGATCAGTGAGTTAATAGATACGACAAGAAAAGTCTATCTCTCATCTGCGAGTTATATAAATGCTGACTACAATCGAGAGATTAGTTTTGCAAAAGAATATAAAGGCCGACAATTATTTGAACTCTTGCAAAATGCTGATGATGAATCTGTTTGTGGAGAAGGGAAACTAAAAATTGAGTTAAAAGGTGATAGGTTGTATGTGTCTAATACAGGCACTCCTTTTTCCGTAGATGGCATTCAATCTTTAATGATTGCCAATAACAGTACGAAAAAAGTTAGAAAAAATATGATAGGCAATAAGGGACTTGGGTTCAGATCCGTTTTAAACTGGTCTAATAGTGTTGTTATAGCAACTGAAGACTTTGCGGTAGAATTTTCGAAACAAAATTCAATTGAGTTTTTGAATAGCTTATTTTCTGAAAAACCAAAATTACGTGATGAACTGATTGATAGGCAGACCGACAAGTATCCTATAGCTATTCTTTCATGCCCTAAAATTATTGAGCAAGAGGTGGAGAATGGGTATGATACAACAATAATAATAAATTGTTTAAATAACGAAATAGTATCAAGTGTTAAAACGCAGATAGAGCAACTTAGATTTGAAGAGTTAATTTTATTACCGAATTTATCAACGGTAGAAGTTATAACTGAAAATTATCATAAAAAATTTAAGAAGTTAAAAGATGACAATCAAGTTTTAATACAAGAAGTTGATGGAAAAACCAATGATGAAATTTCGCTCACGGCGTGGGATATATATAAAAAAGCAGGGACATTAATTGATGAAAATAGTGCAGAAAAAGAATATGAATTAATTTTGGCATATAACAACGAAACGCCAACATCTGGAGATTATTTGTATTCTTATTTCAAGACTGATGTCAGGCTGTCTTTCCCTGCAATTGTTCATGGGCCTTTTGAGTTAAGCAATAACAGAAACCAGTTGGAAAAAGATAATGAGGTCAATCGGCAATTGATAAACGCGTTGGCTGAATTATTGGTGGAAACAGCGGTAAAAATTTCTGAAAAAAATAAAGTTTGCGATTATAGTCCTATAAAATTATTGATTGCTTCTGAGATTGATTTATCTTTAAAAAATTATAATTTACAAGAGCGTATTTATGAAAAGATAAATGATATTAGAATTTTGCCTACGATTGCAGATAAATATATAGCCTTTGGTGATTTGCCTAAATATAGCAAATTGCCATTTTATGATGTATTACATAAAAATGTATTTTCTTCTCTACTAAAAGAGTGTGATGATAATACTGTTGCAAAGTATTTAGAAGGCAGGCTTTCATTTTATAATTATGAAGACTTTATAAAACTATTGGCAGAGGACATAGAAAAGAACGATTATTCTATTGAAATTAAATGTGAGTTAATGGAGCTGTTTAGACAACAATTTCCTTTCAAGTCTGGTTTTAGTTTGGGTATACTTGTGGATCAAAACGGAAATAACATCCCTCCTAAGATGAGAGCATATTTGCCGCCGAAAGATGATGTAACACAATTGCCTCAGTGGGTAAGTGTAAGATTCTTAAATTCAAAAATGGCAAATAATTTGAATGGTAATAATCGTAGTGGTGTAAGAAATTTAGCGAGTGATTTTGCGGAATTTGGTGTTACTGAGTATAATTTTGGTAGAGTACATTCAGAGGTGCTGACGCAACTAAAAGAAAATTTAACCGTAGAAAGAGTTAATGATGTTTTAAATTGGATTTTTAAATATTATAAATCACAAGAGAATAAAAGTGGGAATTTAATCGGAGATACTTATATAATCACCAGAGTTGGTGAGGTAAAAAAAGCAAATGAATGTTATTTTGGGAGAGAGTATAATAATGAGCTCGGTGAGAAAGTAATTTCTACATACAGCGATAATTTTATAGTTGATTATAGGCAAATTTTAGGGTCAGAAGATTTAAACCTCATTATTATTTTCTTTGAATGGTTAGGTGTTTCACTGATTCCTAAATTTACGTCTGAATTCTTAAGCTATCAAGATATGAACTTATATCTAAATAGTAGCTATAAAGATAGTGATAATGTGCAAACTTCGGATGGTGAAATGCAGTGGTCAAGGATTCGGTATGCTGTAAGTTCCGTAAAAGTTGAATCTATAGAGAATATTGATAAGATATTAAAATTTGCACAGACAGACGATATTATTGCGCTTTTTATACTAAATGAAAAATTAAGAAATAGTATTTATAATAAACATGAGCGTTTGGAATCGTCTCAAATACAGTTTAAAATGTCTTATCAAAAAGCGTATAGAACTATAGGAAATCTATCTATGCGCTCATATATCCAATTTCTATTAGCAAGTAAAAAGTGGATATTGTGTGAAGATGGTAATAAGCATTTAGCGAATTATTGTTGTTTTGAAAACAATAACTTAGAACCCTTGATACATATACCATTTATTGATTATAAGGCATTAAAAGATCGATATGGAATAACAAAAAAAGATGTCGATGCGTTTTTAGTAAAAATAGGTGTTGCTGAAATATTTACCGAGCTTCCACAACGAGTTATTTACGATGTATTATTACACCTTCCTGAGATTGATCAGGAATTAAGGAAGGGTAGACCCTTGTACTCAAAAATGAAAGATAATATGGATTCTGATGATATAGATATATCCGAAGAAAATTATAATAAATTTTTAAGCCAAGGGAAAGTAATTGCTAAAATAAATGGTGTAAAGAGCTATACTCCAGTTCGAGAAGTTTTTTATTCTGATAATAAAAGTTTTAGCGAAGAAATTCTTAGGAACTTTAATATGTTCTATTTTGAATATAGAGCTGGTGTTAAAAAGGTATCAAAACTATTCGGTGTTAAGCCGCTAGTGGCAGTTGATGTGAAATTAAGTAATGAGCCTGAATTGTCTTTCTTAAACAATGAGTTTAATCAGGAGTATTTAGAGTATTGTGCTTATATATTAGCTTGCCGTATGGATGTAAAAAGTGCGCAAAGAGATCGAGAAATAAGTGCTTTAAAGAAAAATAAGATATATATTTGCGAAAACGTTGACTTTGAGTTTGGTTTCAATGAGGAAATAAAAAAAGCGCGATTATATAAATATGAAACTTTGATTATCAGTTCAAATAATGCTGCATATGTTTGTCTGCCTGGATATCAAGGAAAGTTGTCTGATTTAAAAAAAGATATTAACTTCGCGGATGCTATTGCTGAATTGGTTATGATTTTTTTGAATTTGACTTCCGGCAGAGAGTTGTTTAGAGAATTGTTCTCAAAAAGCCGAGAGGACAGGAATTATCTAATGAGGAATGATAAGGGGGATGAGGATCTTAGCAAATTGGATACAGCAAAGCGATTTTTAGAATTGCAGTATGACCCCAAAACTGAATTTTGGAATGCTATCGTTGAGCTTTGTAAATTAAATTATACAGAAACACATTCAATTAATTCCGTTATTAACGACATAGGATTTGACGTTGAAAAAGCGGATAATATAAACTATGAGGACTTAAATTCGGATAATAATTTTCCTATTTTCATTGAACTTTTTGATGGGATTGAAAAGGACATTTCTGATTTTAACGAAAAGTGTTCAAGAACTATAGACATTCGAAAATATTGGATTGGTGAATTTAACAAACTAAAATATTTGTTAAAAAAACAATATCGCAACTATCTTTATTCGATACCCGAAATGTCTGCGGAGCAGTTTGGTAAGCTGGATTCTAATTACGACAGTATTGAAATTAATCCGGCGAATTCTATCAAAGTAGATATAAAAGCAGAATTTGAGAAGGTATACGATGTAGCCGCAGATACTTTAGAAATAGAACATTATGACGATGTTGATGCTATTTTAAAGGAAAAGATTGAGGCTTGCAACAAGGATATTTATAAAAAGGCGGTAGATATATACGGTAAGGCAAAAGCAGACTTATATGTTCTGTTTGATATGTTGGATGGGCTATTTACCGAAGAAAAAGAAGAAATTGGTGTTCCCGAAAGAACGGGCAATCAGGATACTGCCCAAGCCGTGCGTGATTTACATATTGAATATTCGGTGAATGCGGATGTTGTTTTAACAAAAGTAACAGAGTCTGCTACGCCTAAAGGAACGCATAAGACGGCAAAAACGTATACTAGAGCCACAGAAGAGGCACAAAAAAGAGATGGTATGATTGGCGAAAAAGCGGTATATCAAATGCTATCTGATAAATTTGGTGAGGTAAAGTGGCTTTCTGGTATTGCACAGCAATTAGGTTTTATTAATGAAGGTAATGATATGCTTGGATATGATATGACCTATTACATTGACGGAGTTCAAAAATATGTAGAAGTGAAAGCATCAAAGGATAAAAATTTGTCGTTTAATATATCTAGAAACGAAATTAATTTTGCTAGAAATCACTTGGATAACTATGAACTATATTATGTAAGCATAAGGGATGATGAAGCAGTGATAATCCCTTTAGAAAATCTATTTGTATTTGCGGATGGCGAAGATTTATTTAATAATTCTAAATTTACAATTGAAAATAAGGAATATTATATTTCGGCAAAATTAGTATCGAAAAAAGATTGATCTATCAACTATTCCTGGGAGGCTATATGGAAGAATTTGTAAATATGGAACAAGCAGATAACTTATCTGACGAAGTAAAAGAAAAGTTGGTTCAACTTTGGGGGAAGGTTGGTTTAATAATAAATCTATCCCAAATGATCGAGTATAATCTTACTAATATTCTAGCTACGGATGAAATATTGCGTGAATTTGAAGATCGGGATTCAATGACAATTATCGAGTTTAACGAATTGGCAGAGAAGTCTAATCACTGGGGACATTTTTTAGAAACTAAACCTCTAGGGACCATTATAAAACGAGCAAAGGAAGTAAAATTTTTTACTGATGAATCCGTAAAAACGTTAGAAACTGTTCTTGAACGTAGGAATAAAGTTACCCATCATATTTTTAAGAAAGACTTGATGGAAAAGCATTTGGAAAATGATCCAGCACATTATTTCCCTTACTTAGAAGAAACTATTCAGCTTTTTTATACAGTAAATGAATCACTCAGTAAGATTTATTTAGAGCAAAAGAAAGAATACAAGATGATTTATTAAATGAGTGATATAACACTAAAGCCAAGATATAGACAACTTTTTAATGTTAGAAGGTAAGCAAAAGAGGTGTGACTTGAATATTAATGAAACGATAAATAGCTTATTTGCCTTGCAAGGGGAATTGACTAATTCATGGTGTTTTGTAAATGGACAGATTGCAAAATTGGCGGATATAGAAAAGATGGGGTATGATGAGTTTTCAACAAAATGCCGTCTTACAATGCCACTGAAACTTTATAAATATTTCAGTAATAAAGAGTGTATGCTCAATGGCCGGCCAACAAATTATTCTATACAAGCGCTGCAGAATAATACTGTTTATATGCAAACTCCTACTGAGTTTGATGATGTGTATGATTCTGAAATCAGTGTTGATAATTTAGAATATGAAAGGTTAAGGCTGATTGAATATTGTAGACGTTGTAATTTGTCAACAGAGGGGTTAAAAACTGTAGATGAAATCGGGAACTTATTCATTAGGTATTTATTAGATTCTTTCAATGAGTTTGGTAATTTTGAAAACATATTTAGAAAAGAAATAACCAGTGAGTTGGAAGATTTATCAAATAGGCTCTTTATTAATCAATTACTTATAGAATTAGAAAGTAATAATGATTTAGGAAAAGTAATCCCTAAAATAATACAGGGTGAATTTAAAAATAAAACGCAAAATATTAAGAAAACATTTAGAACCTCGTGTTTTGCGACAACGCCACATTCTCAGCTGATGTGGGGAGGGGCATATGCTGACTTCCACAAAGGTTTCTGTCTTGAATATACAGTTTTGCCAGACAACGAAAATTATAAAAAGATTTTTTACAATTTGTTTCCTGTTATTTATAGTAAAATAAGAGCGAATCTTACAAGCTTTATTGCTGCTCAGGAAGATACAGAAATTACTAATGAATATGTATGGAATCTTTATTTCAATGGTGCTTTAAGGAAAAGTATAGATTGGGCTTATCAAAACGAATGGAGGTTGTTATTGCCTATTAAAAGTGATGACCCGAAAGATTTAAATGTAAAGTTTTTCCCGATTACAAAGGTTTATCTCGGCAATAGGATGAATTCCAATGAAAGAAAAAAGATCATTGACATATGTAAAGAAAAGCAAATTCCATATATTGGGGTAAAAAGAAGTCAGAATTATTTTGAGATGCTGGATTGCGAAATAAAATGCGAAGATTGTTATCAATATAAGAGAGGATTAGAAGAAAAGATGGAGAAAGATAACAGAGTAGAGCTACAAGACAAAATAGATGAACTTATGAAGACAGAAAGCTTTATAGATATTAATAAAGTCAATAGTAAGTCATATGGAACAAACACTAATTTTAAGCTCGGACTTTATTATTTATATGATAAAAATGATGAAATAATTTATATTGGAAAAGTGGGAAGTGGAGGCCAAACAAGCTTCTATTCCAGAATGATTGGGCATGGAAGTGGTGCACATAATAAACAAGAGTGGTATAAAGAAGTCGTTAAGTGTAAATTTCATAGATTTGATAATTTTAATGATTCAGAAATAGAATTATTGGAAAGATTAGCCATACAAAAACATTGTCCAAAATACAACGATAAAAATTTAAGCAAAGAAGTTATAAATTCGTTATATGAAAAAATTGAAATGCAGGAGAAAATTAATGAAAAAAAGAGTACTATATCGTAAACAAATAGCTTTGCTTGAATTAGCTAAAAAATATTTAGCAATACCAAACAATTTAGGTCAATATGTGAATAATGTGCGTGATGCGATACCTGATTTATTTTATGAAAATAGCTTTAATCTAAAATCGGATTTTATTGAGCTTATACCCGTTGAGAAGCTTTCAGCAACAAGAACATTGCTTGATTTCTTAAAGTGTATTTCATGTTACGGTGATAGTAAATATTCAGCAAATGGAACTCATAAAAGTTATACACAAATTCCTCTGGAAATAAGTGATCTAATCAAATTAATGGAAGAGCAAATTAATCAACAGTCTTTATATACGGTTTTTTTCTCGTGGCAAAGTGATATTGAAAATAAGTTTAACAGAAACTTCATCGAGGACGCCTTAGAAAAGGCAATAAAAAAAATAAATGAAGAAAAGAATATTAACTTGGTTTTAGATAAAGATACTGCTAATCGAACTGGGTCTCCAGATATTGTGAACAGTATTTTGGAAAAAATAGATAATGCAACAATGATAGTGTCGGATGTATCAATTATTGATACTCTTACAACTAAATCCAAGTCTATTGTAAACTCGAATATTATGTTTGAACTTGGATATGCGATGAGTTCACTTTCAGATTCAAGAGTTTTAATGGTAATGAATAAAGCGTTCGGCGATGAAAAACAATTGCCTTTTGATTTAGGGCTTAAAAGACAAATTTTATACCATTATGATGGTGCCTCCACAGATAAAAAGAGAAAAAAAGAAAAGGACGGTCTAATAAATAAATTTAAAAAAGCCATTGAGAGTATTGTTGATCTGTAAAAATAATCAGGCGTATATGTATGATTTTTGAACCCACAGCCCCCAATTTGAACCCATTTATAAAATTGTATCCTTATAATAAATTTTTTTCATAATAAATGAGAGAGATTTTCAAAAATCTCTCTCATTTTTGTTATAAAACATCATTGGGGACAAATTGGGGACAAAAAACAGGCATTGTTGAGGTATTTATGCATAAATATAAATGTTCGTTTTTTACACTCAAAAAAATTGGGGACATATTATGGCAGATTTAAGTATTAAAAAGCAACTTGATATTTTGCAGGAAAGACTAACTGCTGTCTTTCAGATGACAAGACTGTTAAAAGAATATTATAGCTTATCAGATAAATTATCTGGTACGGAATATTCAGCAACATGGTATCCGGCAAGAAAGGCGCGAAACGAGTTTGCATGTCTGAAGTTTTTAAGCAGCAAATGCGGAGCGTTTGTTCCGGATGATATTTATCTGGTAGACATTATCCGCGGAGGTATTGAACCTGATGATCCACGCTTACAATGAACAATTCCTTGATATCATACAAAGAAAAGTATCTGCAATGTTCGAGCTTGCGGTTTTGGAGGAGCATATCGAAATCGACGCTTTTGCTCAAAAATTTGCGTCGTCTTCCGTCGGTCATGCGCTTGAAGTTGCCGATCCCGTCTATGCGCTGGGTAAATCCGCAAACGAACTTCTGGCGCTTATATCGGGTAATGAGCCGCTGGATATAGAAACAAGCAGTTATGCCTCGCCCGAATATTGGGTGGGCTGGGTGCTTGCATATGTGCAGTGGCACTTCAATAAACCGTATGCGGCAATCATATCTGCAATTCCTTGCAGTAAAATTTTAGACAACTATTTTCCTTATCATGAAATGGATATCATGCACAGCATGGATCTGATTGCAAAATATATGCGGCCGGCGTGTCCGCTCAAAATAATACGGCAAGCTCGTGGATTCAGTCAGTCACAGCTTGCCAATCTTTCAAATGTGCCGCTACGCACACTCAAGGCATATGAACAGGGAACGGTAGATATAGCCAAAGCGCAGGCTGAAACGTTATACGCGCTTGCACAAACGCTTAACTGCACGATTGAAGAACTTATTCAATGATATAGCAGTCAATACTATATCCGCCTTCCTCGTTTGACAGATTCCCTGCCGGCAATTTACTTATTTGCACGCGCTAATATAGTTTAATCAATGTGAAGAGGCTGCACATAGTTCCTCTTCGTGATGTGCAACTTTTGCACTTTTTTATTGACAGGAGCGGTGAAATATGGTAGAATAGCTTCGAGGTATTTGAAATGGAACTCAAAAGTATCAGAATGGAAAAGGGATTGACGCAAGTTCAAGCAGCGCAGATATTAGGTATCAGCAGAAGAACATATATCAAATATGAAAATGATGAAGGGAAACTGCCTGCACTCAAGCATAATTTTTTGTGTCAGACTTTGAGTGAATATGGTCGAATCGATGAAGAACATGGACTTCTGACGGTAGAGCAAATTAAAGAAATTTGCTTTCCGATATTTGAAGAATACGGCGTAGAATATTGCTATTTATTCGGTTCCTATGCAAAAGGTAAGCCAACAGAAAAGAGCGATGTGGATTTACTTGTCGCAATGCCTGTAAACGGGCTTAAATTTTTCGGATTGGTCGAAACGCTTCGGGAAAAGCTGAGAAAAAAAGTCGATGTGTTGGATTTGGACCAGCTAAATAATAACACAACGCTTGTGCGGGAAATTTTAAAGGACGGGATCAAAATTTATGGATAACAAAAAAGATGACGGATACTATTTGAGCAAGATTTTAGATGATTTACATTTTTTGATTGAGCATACTAATGGAAAATCTTATGGCGAGGTCGAATCGGATCCTGTCTTGATTGATTGCATAATGTTTCGTTTGGTACAAATTGCCGAAAACAGCGATAAACTTACTCCGGAATTTAAGGGAAAGCATAAAGGTATTCCTTGGCGAGAATTAAAAGGTATGAGAAATCGTATCGTTCATGATTATGGCTTTATTGATTTAACGATTATATATGATACTGTAATAAATGGCATTCCTCAGATGTATTTAATGTTAAAAAATCTTTCATAAAATTATCTGCGATTTGAGCAAATAAGAGAAGGGATACCGATATAATTCAGTTATTGTAATCGACAAGATATTCCCTATTTTTGTATTATTATAAGCTAAATGCGCAACAAAAGCAGCATGTATTTCAGGTGCAAATGTATATTTATACAATACGTTGTATAAAAGTGTTTTTAGGTTGATTCGGACATTTGGGGACAACCGACAGAAACTACTATATATTGTGCTTTATTTGCTATAAAATATACTATATGTTGTGATAAGGCCTGCTGCGCAGCCTTAAAATCCCTCGGAGTAAAATCCGTATCGGTTCAAGTCCGATCAGTAGCACCATCGAAAAAGCGCTCATTTTGAGTGCTTTTTCGTCATGTTAGCGGCAAAAACGGACTTGAATAAGTCTGCGCGAGGGCGAACGCCTGACGCTATGCCGCGCGAACATCGTGCTGCTCTGCCGAGGCTCCGCGCATTGCGTGGAAACGGCAGATGGAACCCCTTCAGGGGTTTCGGCATATCACTAAATGAGAAACGGGAGAAATTCATAGCAATTTCTCCCGTTTTGTTATGTTTGGGAAGAGATTGGGTAGCGAATTTTTGCCGTCTTTGCCTAAAATCGGCGTTATTTATTGATTTTGTTTACATTTCACGATTTATAGTCGATTTTGTTAATTTCTTGCAGAGCGTATTCCTCGGAATAGTCCGTGTAGCCTCTGT
>ERZ1643251.5293-NODE-5293-length-10603-cov-4.466155_pt1 | contig 10603 bp, 10 predicted proteins | sample MGYA00579261_ERZ1643251 | MGnify/ENA primary metagenome ERZ1643251 (study PRJEB29033, sample SAMEA4952267) | chicken gut metagenome | biome: Broiler Chicken; feature: Gastrointestinal Tract; material: Caecum | place: Ireland | collected 2018 | study: Broiler...
CCATTGCCCGGGCCATGATAGAAAATGCGCCTTTGTTGATCCTGGATGAAGCAACCAGCTCTGTGGATACCAGAACAGAAATCCAGATTCAGAAAGCTATGGATAAGCTGACGGAAGGAAGAACCTCTTTTGTGATTGCACACAGACTTTCCACCATAAAGAATGCGGATATGATTCTTGTGATGAAGGATGGAGATATTATTGAGAGCGGTAATCATAATGCGCTTCTGAAAAAGGGCGGCTTTTACGCTGAACTGTACAATAGCCAGTTTGAGGCGTCATAGAAATGTAGGGGTGCGTATTTTACAGTGATTGAATGCTTGTGCGGCTTTGGAATGGAGGTAAGTATGAGATATCATGTGATAGCGATAGAGAGGGAGTTTGCCAGCGGCGGCCAGGAAATAGGACAAAGGACGGCAGAGAGGCTTGGGATTCCCTGCTATGGCAGAGAAATTCTAAAAATGGCGGCCGAAAAAATGGGCAGGCCGGAGGCATATCTTGAGGAGCTTGAGGAGAAAGCCACAGGCAGCTTTATGTATTCCATGTATTGTCTGGCCGGTCTTTCAAAGGGCGAATCGCTTTCCCGAGAAAGCCAGCTGTTTTTGGCGGAGGCGGAAATCATTCACAGGCTGACTCAGACGCCGGCGGTGATAGTGGGCAGATGCGCAGCACATCCTTTAAAGGACAGGGAGGATGTGCTCAGGGTGTTCATCCACGCGGATGACGCTTTCCGGAAAAGGCGCGCCGGAGAGATATACGGAATTCCGGCCCAGAAGGAAGCGGAGGTCATAAAAAGGGCCGACAGGCGCCGCAGCAGCTATTACAGAACCAATACCGGGAAGGATTGGAGAGACAACGGCAACTATCATATCGTTCTGGACAGCGGTCTTTTGGGCATTGAAAGATGTGTTGATATTTTGGAGGCCTGCTGGGGCAGCCCCCGCATTTGAAAACGGATGTGCCGATCGGTATGGAAAACTGAAATGAAGGGATTTGTGAGGAAATATGAGAGAGAAATTACAGCGATTTATGTGGGGGCGTTACGGAAATGACAGACTGAACCGTTTTTTGATGATTGTGGTGTTGATCTGTCTGGTGATTTCCTTTTTCGGAGGAAGCCTGTTTTATCTGTTTGCCCTGGCGCTCATGATTTATGTGTATTTCCGTATGTTTTCCCGCAACATAACCGGACGTGCTGCGGAAAATCAGTGGTATCTGAGGAAGGAAATGTGGCTTCGGGGACTCTGGCAGAGGAAAAAGAGAGAGTGGGGCCAGCTGAAAGAATATCACATATACAAATGTCCAAACTGTAGACAGAAGATACGAGTGCCCCGGGGAAAGGGGAGAATTGCCATACGCTGCCGTAAATGCGGCACGGAATTTATCAAAAAGAGTTGACAGGGAGGCAGTTTCATGTTTGGATATATCATAGTCAACAAAGCTGAGATGAAATTTAAGGAATTTGATATATACCACTCTTATTACTGCGGACTGTGCCGAAAGCTGAAGGAAAAATACGGGCTTCCAGGGCAGATGTCCCTAAGCTATGACATGACCTTTCTTCTCATGCTATTTACAGGTCTTTATGAGCCCAAAACACGGACGGGAAGCTGCAAATGTATAGCGCATCCCTTTGAAAGACATGAAATCAGGACGAATATTTTTACGGAATACGCGGCTGACATGAATGTACTGCTCACCCGATATAAATGTCAGGATGACTGGGAGGACGAAAAAAAGTTTTGGAAGCTTGTCTACGGCAAAATGATTGAGGGCAAAAGCAATAGGCTTAGGGAAATGTACGCTTCAAAGGTTCGAAACATCAGCCTTTTGATGCACGACTTTTCTGAGGCGGAAAAAGGCGGCGGCGCGGATATAGACACAATGGCTGGCCTGTTTGGCAAAATTATGGCTCAGATTGCAGTCTGCAGGGAGGATGAGTGGAGTGAGAGCTTAAGCCGCTTTGGGTTTTTCCTGGGAAAATTCATATATCTTCTGGATGCCTATGAGGACGTTGAGGAGGATATTAGGAAAGGCAATTTTAACCCTCTGAAAAAGAAATACAATGAGCCTGACTTTGAGGAGGAGTGCAGAATGATTCTGACCATGATGATGTCAGAATGCTGCAGGGAATTTGAAAGACTGCCTATTTTGGAAAATGTGGAAATTCTGCGGAACATTCTGTATTCCGGAGTATGGTGCAGATATGAGTCGGTAAGGGAAAAAAGAAAAGCGGCCATGGAGAAAAAAGATGAACGATCCGTATAAGATTCTGGGAGTGAGCAGAGACGCTTCCGAGGAAGAGATCAAAAAAGCATATAAGGCTTTGAGCCGAAAATATCATCCAGATGCAAACATTAATAATCCAAACAAGGATCAGGCGGAGGAAAAATTCAAAGAAATACAGGCCGCTTACCAGCAGATTATGAAAGAACGCACGGAAGGCTACAGCTATGGAGGAGGCTACGGCGGTTCAGGCAGCTATGGAGAGGGCTACAGAGGGGCGGACGGCGGCTATGGTCCCTTCGGCGGCTTTGGAGGTTTTGGCGGCTTTGGACAGGGGCAGAGCGCCGGATATGAGGAAGAGCCGCACCTTCGGGCAGCGGGCAGCTATGTGCGCAATGGCTATTACAGAGAGGCGAGAAATGCTTTGGACAGCATGGGACAGCACGAGAGAGGAGCCAGATGGTATTACTACAGCGCTCTGGCGCATGCAGGGCTGGGCAATAATGTGGCGGCCATGGATCATGCGAAGAAAGCCGCAGCTCTGGAGCCCGGCAATGCGGATTATCAAAATCTGGTTTACCGTTTTGAAAACGGGGGAACGTGGTACTCCCAAAGACAGGCTGCCTACGGCTATCCCACTTCAGGCGGAGGAAATATCTGTGTAAAACTCTGCATTGCAAACCTGATCTGTAATCTCTGCTGCAGCGGTGGGGGGATGTGCTGCGGAGGAAGAGGCTTTTACTATTAGTCCCCGACCGGAAAAGCGATCCGTCTTGTTTGCTGAAAAATCTTGTAGTTTGAAAGAAAAATCTTGCATTTTTTCTGAGATGCAACTATAATACAAATACAAGATATAGGTGTGGATTAAGTTTTGGAACACAAAATATTGTGCTGAATTTGCCTGATGCTGGCAGAGCGCATTGGTGTGGCCGTACGGGAAGCCTTTATCCCGGTACGGCCATAATCGCGTTTCAGGCGCAGGTTCATGAGAACTGCATGTCTGAAGGCTGAGAAAACAGGCAGGGAGGTATAAGCATGAGAATACAAAAAAGGGATGGGCGTATTGTGCCCTATGAGGAAGAAAAAATTGTAGAGGCCATCCGGAAGGCGAATAATGAGGTGGAAGAGGAATATCGCGCCGATGAAGGACTGATCGGGGAGATTCTTGAGGATGTGAAGCGGGAGGGAAGAGAGCTTCAGACCGTGGAGCATGTTCAGGATATTATCGAAGAAGGCTTGGTGGGACACAACAAATATGCTCTTGCCAAGAAATATATTGTGTACCGGTATCAGAGAAGTTTGCTGCGCAAATCAAACACCACGGATGAATCGATTCTCAAGCTGATCCGGAACGAGAATAAGGAGCTTGCAGAGGAAAATTCCAATAAAAATACCAGACTGGCCTCAACCCAGAGAGATTACATTGCAGGAGAGGTGTCAAGGGATGTGACAAGGCGTCTGCTTCTGCCGGAACACATTGCTCTGGCCCACGATAATGGAGTGATTCATTTTCATGATGCGGATTATTTTATCCAGCCCATATTTAATTGCTGTCTTATTAATATTCAGGACATGTTGGATAACGGTACATCCATTAATGGGAAAATGATTGAGTCTCCCAAAAGCTTTCAGGTGGCATGTACCGTCACAACTCAGATTATTGCCGCAGTCGCCAGCAACCAGTACGGAGGACAGTCCGTAAATGTAAAGCACTTAGGGAAGTATCTGCGCAAGAGCAGGATAAAATTTGAAAAACAGCTGGATGAGGAATTTGGAGACAGCCTTAGCCGGGAGGAAAAGAAAAAAATCGTGGATATACGTCTTAAGGACGAGCTGAGATCCGGCGTACAGACCATACAGTATCAGATCAATACTTTGATGACAACAAACGGCCAGTCTCCTTTTGTGACTCTGTTCCTCCACATGGATGAGGAGGATGAATATGTGGAAGAGACAGTGGCGATCATTAAAGAGATCCTGAATCAGCGCCTGAAGGGCACTAAAAACGAAAAGGGTGTGTTTGTAACGCCCGCTTTCCCAAAACTGGTTTATGTGTTGGATGAAAACAACTGCCTGAAGGGCGGCAGGTATGACGCTGTTACCCGCCTTGCGGCAAGATGTTCTGCAAAGCGGATGTATCCAGATTACATTTCAGCCAAGAAAATGAGGGAAAATTATGAGGGAAATGTGTTTTCCTGTATGGGCTGCCGCTCTTTCCTTTCTCCCTGGAAGGATGAAAAGGGCAGCTACAAGTGGGAAGGGCGGTTTAATCAGGGCGTGGTGAGTCTGAACCTTCCTCAGATAGGAATTTTGGCAAAAGGGGAGGAAAAGGTTTTTTGGAAACTGCTTGATGAACGGCTGGAGCTGTGTTATGAAGCGCTGATGTGCAGGCACAAGGCTCTTGAGGGAACTGTATCTGACGTGAGTCCTATTCACTGGCAGTACGGGGCCATAGCAAGACTGAAAAAAGGTGAGAAGATAGATCAATACCTGCATGGAGGATATTCCACCATGTCCCTTGGATATATCGGACTTTATGAGACTACCTATCTTATGAAGGGATGTAGCCACACCAGTCATGAGGGAAAGGATTTCGCCCTTCGGGTTATGGACCGGATGAAGAATGCGGCAGCAAGTTGGAAGAAGGAGACGGGAATCGGCTTCAGTCTTTACGGGACTCCGGCAGAAAGCCTTTGTTACCGCTTTGCGAGGATTGACCGAGAGAAATTCGGGGATATAAAAAATGTGACGGATAAGGGATACTACACCAATTCCTATCATGTGGACGTGAGGGAAAATATAGATGCCTTCAGCAAGTTTGTCTTTGAGAGTGAGTTCCAGAATAAATCCTTGGGAGGGGCTATCTCTTATGTGGAGATTCCTAACCTGAATAACAATCTGGAGGCTCTGGAGGAGCTGATCAAATTTATATATGATAATATTCAGTACGGGGAGTTCAACACAAAATCCGATTACTGTCATGTGTGCGGCTTTGATGGTGAGATAGAGATCAACGATGATATGGAGTGGGAGTGTCCCCAGTGCCATAATAAGGATCATTCCAAGATGAACGTCACGAGAAGAACCTGCGGCTATCTGGGAGAGAATTTCTGGAATGCGGGAAAAACAAAGGAAATAAGGGCCAGGGTGCTGCACTTATGAATTACGCTGCGATCAAAAAAACGGATGTGGCAAACGGTCCGGGGGTGCGGGTATCACTTTTTGTGAGCGGCTGCACTCACAGGTGTAAGGGCTGCTTTAACAGCGAGGCATGGGATTTTTGCTATGGTAATCCTTATAACTGCAATACGGAAAAGGAGATATTGGAGGCGCTGGAACCTTCTTATATCAGAGGTCTGAGCCTGCTTGGCGGAGAGCCGCTGGAGCCCCAAAACAAGGGTCAGGTGCTTTCCCTGGTGAAAAAGGTGCGCCGAACCTATCCTCTAAAGGATATTTGGTGTTACACGGGATATGACTTTGAAAAGGATCTGCTCACTTGGGTACAGAAGGGAGACCGGCAAATGCTGGAGCTTCTGAAGCAGCTGGATGTCATTGCGGACGGAGAGTTTGTGGAAGAGCTGAAGAACCTGCGGCTAGCATTCAGAGGCTCTGAGAATCAGAGACTTATCGATGTAAAGCAGTCTTTTCTGCAAAAGAGAGTTATTTTGGTAAATCCTGAAATATTTCAGCTTTGACAGAAAACTTCGGATTTGAATTAGACATTTTGGTTCATTGGAAAGCACGGACGCCAGGACTGATTTTCATAACAGGCACATAAAAGGTTAGCGTCTTTCTTCCTGCGGAAAGCCATTTTTCTGCTGTAAAAAATGTGATGAGATTCCTCCTGTTTTATGATTAAGGGGTATTTTGGCAAAATAGTGCTTTCTATTTTGCCAATCTTGTATTATAATGCTTTCAGAAAAGTAATTGATTCATTAAAAGTCAAGGAACACGTCCATGACCTGTCTGACAAGGAAACCCCTGAGATGCAAAATATATTGTGATAATGAAATTGCAAAAGACTGCTTTGAATTAGGAGGATTTGGGAGTAAATGAAAGAAAAATATGAATCATTGGCGCTGGTACAGCTCAAAGAGTTAGCCAAGGTGCGGGGATTGAAAGGCACTTCTTCCATGAAAAAGGCGGAGCTGGTGGAGGCAATGCTTGCGGAGGACGAAAAGCTGAAGAGTGAGAGCGCGCCGGAAGCAGGGGACGGGCAGAAAAATGAGCTCGAAGCCGTAACCGTAAAGGAAGGCGAACAGAGGATAGCGTCGGCCGCGGGCACAGAATTTACAAGGAGAAAGGAACGTCAGTCCAAAAGTGAGTCTGCACATAAGGGCGAAGCAGGAATAAGGAGCGAGACGCTTCACAGAGGAGAAACAGCGGGTAAGGGCGATCAGGTATATAAATCGGGAGCCAGAGTGGAAAACGGCGCCAGATATGAAAACGGTGTGAGGGCGGAGGCGGCCCAGCGTAGTGAAAATCCGGCCAGACAGGAGAACAGGGAAAGAGTTCCGCGGACAGGGGAGTCCTATGAGGAGGGCCAATATCCAAAAGAGTTGGACAGCGGAGAAGAGGCCAGCGGCATTTTGGAGGTTATGCCAGATGGATACGGCTTTATCCGCTGTGAGAATTATCTTCCGGGAGAGAACGACGTGTATGTGGCTCCCAGCCAGATCCGCCGTTTTGGGCTAAAAACAGGGGATATTCTACGGGGCAATAAGCGAGTGAAGACACAGCAGGAGAAATTTAGCGCACTTTTGTTCGTGCGCTCAATTAACGGCTATACCCCTGAGGAATCCGCAAAGCGCATGGCCTTTGAGGATATGACTCCTGTTTTCCCCAACAGACGGATTAGATTGGAAACGCCCGGCTGCAGCATTGCCATGAGAGTTATGGACCTGGTGAGCCCGGTGGGAAGGGGGCAGAGAGGCATGATAGTTTCTCCGCCGAAGGCGGGAAAGACTACGCTTCTCAAAGAGGTGGCAAAATCCATCCTGCGCACCAGTCCTCATATGCACATGCTGATTCTTCTGATTGATGAGCGTCCGGAGGAAGTGACTGACATTAAAGAGGCCATTGAAGGAGATTATGTGGAGGTTATTCATTCCACTTTTGACGAGCTGCCGGAGCATCATAAAAGAGTGTCTGAGATGGTGATTGAACGGGCGAAGCGCCTTGTTGAGCACAGAAAGGATGTGTTGATGCTTTTAGACAGTATTACACGTCTTACAAGAGCTTACAACCAGGTGGTTCCTCCCAGCGGGAGGACGCTTTCAGGCGGACTTGATCCCTCGGCTTTGCATATGCCCAAGCGGTTTTTTGGCGCTGCCAGAAATATGCGGGAGGGAGGCAGCCTTACGATTCTGGCTACTGCTCTGGTAGATACGGGAAGTAAAATGGACGATGTGGTTTATGAGGAGTTTAAGGGAACGGGCAACATGGAAATGGTACTGGACCGCAGACTTTCCGAGAGGCGTATTTTCCCTGCTATTGATCTTGCTAAATCAGGCACCAGAAGGGAAGATCTTCTGCTTTCCCAGGAAGAGATGGAAGCCATCAACATTATGCGCAGAGCCCTGAATGGGCTGAAGCCAGACGAGGCCACGGATCGCATATTGGATATGTTTGCGCGCACCAGGAACAATATGGAATTTGTGGGGATGGTAAAAAAGAATAAATTTATTTGATTTAAGTATTGCAAGGGCTGTGACCTTGTGTTACAATAATACCGCTGTTTGTGGTTCCATAGGCAGTGAGGATGAGAATGCAGAATTATGAATGCGAATTTATTTATAGAGAGGTGAGACAAATGAAAGAAGGAATTCATCCCGCATATTACCAGGCAACTGTTACCTGCAACTGTGGAAATACCTTTGTAACTGGTTCCACAAAGCCTGAAATCCACGTGGAGGTTTGTTCAAAATGCCATCCGTTCTATACCGGACAGCAGAAGACTGTAAGGGCAGACGGACGTATTGATAAGTTCAACAGGAAATACGGTGTCAAATAAGGATGCAGAAAAGGTTGAGGTATTTCTATCTCAACCTTTTGTTAACATACGGGCGGTTCGCAGAGCGTGCCGCTCGTTGTTCATAATAACGCAACGACAGCGTGTAAGGATGCAGAAGTTATGGCAAGAAAAAAATGCAATCGCTATTCCGGTATTGGCGGACAGGCCGTGCTGGAAGGCATTATGATGAAAAACAAGGATCACTATGCGGTAGCCGTCAGAAAGCCCAATGGAGAAATTGAGGTGGAACTGGAGCATTTTCAGGGGACGCTGCATGGAAATAAGCTAAAGGACATTCCCTTTGTCAGAGGAATTTTTAATTTTATTGATTCACTGATTCTGGGAACGAAGGCATTAAATTATTCCGCCTCCTTTTATGAGGATGAGGATGAACAGGAGACAAAACTTGATAAGGCGCTAAATAAAATGTCGGGAGGAAACGGGGAAAAGATTCTGACCACTTTGGTGACCGTGATTTCCATTGTGCTTGCGGTAGGCGTTTTTATTCTGCTGCCTTATTTTATCTCTTCTTTTTTTGACGGCTTTATCCGCAATCGGTCGCTGATGACTATTATTGAAGGTGTAATCCGCATCGTAATCTTTGTGCTGTATGTATGGGGTATCAGCGCCATGCGGGACATCAAGAGACTGTATGGCTACCATGGAGCGGAGCACAAATGTATTAATTGTATTGAAAGAGGAAGACCGCTCACGGTTCCAAACGTCATGAAAAGCTCCAGGCTTCACAAAAGATGCGGTACCAGTTTTCTGTTCTTTGTGTTTTTTGTGAGTATTATTTTGTTTTTCTTTATACAGGTGGACAATACCTTGGAAAAGGTTGTGCTTCGGGTGCTTCTTCTTCCGGTGGTTGCAGGAATTTCCTATGAAATTATTCGGCTTGCGGGACGCAGCGATAATTTGCTTGTCAGAATTCTTTCCGCGCCGGGCATGTGGATACAGCGAATGACAACGAAGGAGCCTGATGAGAGCATGGCGGAAGTAGCCATAGCGGCTGTGGAGGCTGTGTTTGACTGGAAGCAATATCTTTATGAAAACTTTGGCTATGAAGTGGAGGAGACTCCTGCGGAGAGAGCGGATCGGCTTGGAGATGACTGACAGGATAAGGAGCGGCTTATGACATATGAGGAATGCTTTCATAGAGGAAGGACTGCGCTGGAAAGGGCAGGAATAGATGAGGCAGCTCTGGATGCCAGGCTGTTGCTGGAGCATGTGTGCCAAACGAACAGAAATGATCTGCTGGTGCATGGAAACAGAGAACTTTCAGAGGAACAGATCAAAGAGTATGAAAACCTCATTGCGGGACGCAGAGAAAGAAGGCCCCTGCAGCATCTTACCGGTGAACAGGAGTTCATGGGGATTAAGTTTCAAGTAAATGAGCATGTACTGATTCCGCGCCAGGATACGGAAATCCTGGTTGAGGAAGTGCTCAGGGAGCTTTCCGATGGGAGTCGTATTTTGGATATGTGCACCGGCTCTGGCTGCATTCTGATCAGCTTGCTTCATTATTCCAACAGATGCAGGGGCATAGGAGTGGACATTTCAGAGGAGGCTATTAAGATAGCCAAGCAGAATGCCGTAAAATGTGGCTTGCGGTTACAAGAGCCTTATGGGGCGTGGGGCGCTGAAGAAGAGTGGGGGCTCTGCAGAGAATCCGAAGTCGGCTTTTTATGCAGCGACTTGTTCTTTTCAGTGAAGGGAGAATATGAGGTGATCGTCTCTAACCCTCCCTATATTGCAACTGCGGTTCTCGAGACTCTGATGCCGGAGGTGCGGGATCATGAGCCCAGGCAGGCCCTTGATGGCCATGAAGATGGATTGTTCTTCTATCAGAAAATTATTTTCGGAAGCAAAAGACATTTAGTCGGTGGGGGAAAGCTTTATTTTGAAATCGGATATGACCAGGGAGAGGCGGTTTCTGACCTAATGAGACAAAACGGTTTTACCCATGTGCGGACGGTGAAGGATTACGGAGGACTGGACAGAGTAGTGTCCGGAATTTTGGAAGGGAAAAACAGAAGCTGACGTACATCGTATGTTCAGCAAAGAACAGTTTGGAATGAGAGGGAAATATGTTTGATAAATTGGAAGATCTGTTGATTCGGTTTGAGGACATTATGAATGAGCTGCAGGATCCTGCAGTAGCCAATAATCAAGAAAGATTCCGCAGGCTGATGAAAGAGCAGAGTGATCTTGCTCCGATTGTGAACGCTTATACAGAGTATAAAAAATGCAGACAGGAAATAGAGGATTCTCTGGCAATGCTTGACAGCGAAAGCGATGAAGAGATGCGGGAGATGATTAAAGAAGCTTTGAACGACAGCAGAAAACGAGTGGAGGAACTGG
>ERZ1643251.5296-NODE-5296-length-10599-cov-15.689492_pt1 | contig 10599 bp, 8 predicted proteins | sample MGYA00579261_ERZ1643251 | MGnify/ENA primary metagenome ERZ1643251 (study PRJEB29033, sample SAMEA4952267) | chicken gut metagenome | biome: Broiler Chicken; feature: Gastrointestinal Tract; material: Caecum | place: Ireland | collected 2018 | study: Broiler...
TCGACCTCTGCGATGTGAACGCAGCGCTCTAACCAGCTGAGCTAATCATCCATAAGGACAAGAGATATTATACCGCGCCCGTTCGGGTTTGTCAAGCAGGGGCGGCCACTTTTTTGCTGCGGCCGCAAGCTTGCGCGGCGGCGCAGGGCATGCTATAATCAGGATGTATCTGAAAAATCCCCAGCACTGCCTCATTCTACTAAAAATCAGCATCCGCTGCTTTTTAGCGAATCCTTTTTTAGCTTTGGGCACGTTTGATTGATCAGATATACCCTCAAAAACTTACTGTTGGAGGTGGAAGGATGCGCAATGTCGCTTGCTGAAAACGCACAGCCGTAAAACGTGCGCCGCACAGGGGGAACAGAGCGCCCGCAGGGGTATTGCCAGGCTGCCTGGCAGGCTCTTGCCGTTTTGTTTTCCCGCGGGTCCGCGCGGTATAGCGGCGCTTTGGGGCGCCGTCTGTTTGGTTGTGCCGTTTTGCAGGGGTGACACCGCGCATTCGGCCGCTTCTTTTTTATGCCACGCGCCGTTTTCAAACGGCGCAGCATGCGGGCCGCGGGGTGTGCCTTCCCCTGCGGTCCGTTTTTTGCTGCTGCATAAAAAAGGAGGCGCCGCCCCATGTCCATGATCCAATTGACAGATGTCACATTCCACTACCCCGGCAGCTACGATAACGTGTTCGAACACGCTTCGGTCCGCTTTGACACCCGCTGGAAGCTGGGCCTGACCGGGCGCAACGGCCGCGGCAAGACCACGCTGCTGCGGCTGCTGCAGGGGGAACTGCCCTGCGAAGGCCGGATCACCGCCGCTGTTGACTTTTGCCGCTTTCCCTGCCCGGTGCCCGACGCCGCGCGCCCGCTGGGCGAGGTGGCTGCCGCGCTGTGCGGGGCCGAGGACTGGCGCATCGCCCGCGAGCTCGGCCTGCTGGGCCTGGGGCCCGAAACGCTCGCGCGCCGGTTCGATACCCTGTCCCAGGGGGAGCAGACCCGCGCGCTGCTGGCCCTGCTGTTTCTGCAGCCGGGCGGCTACCCGCTGATCGACGAACCGACCAACCACCTCGATGCCGCCGGGCGCGCGCTGTTGGGGCGGTATCTGCGCGGGCAGGCGCAGGGCTTCCTGCTCGTCTCACACGACCGCGCGCTGCTGGACGCCTGCTGCGACCACATGCTGGCTATTGAGCGCAGCGGGCTGAGCGTGCGGCAGGGCAACTTTTCCACCTGGTGGCAGGAGGTGCAGGACCGCGATGCGCGCGAGGCCGCCGAGAACGAGCGGCTCGGCCGCGAGATCGGACGCCTGCAGGCGGCGGCCGGGCGCACGGCGCGCTGGTCGGACAAGGTGGAAAAATCCAAATTTGACACCGCCCGCACCGGGTCCAAACCGGCCGACCGCGGCTATGTCGGGCACAAATCCGCCAAGATGATGAAACGCGCGAAGGTGATCGAAGCGCGGCGCGAGCAGGCCATTGCGGACAAAGCCGCGCTGTTCAAAGACCGCGAAACGGCGGAGCCGCTGAAACTGCAGCCGCTCGACCACCCCAAAAAGCGTCTGCTGACGGCCGATGGCCTGTGCATCCAATACGGCGCTGCGCCGGTGTGTGCGCCGGTGCGCTTTGCGCTGGACCGCGGCGAGCGGCTGGCGCTGTGCGGCGCCAACGGCAGTGGCAAGAGCAGCGTGCTGAAGCTGGCCGCCGGGCAAGAGATCCCCCACAGCGGTATGCTGGAGCGGGCTTCCGGTCTGGTTTTGAGCGTGGTGGAGCAATCGACGGCCGCGCTGCGCGGGATGACGGCCGACTATGCCGAGGCCTGCGGCGTCGAGTTGACCCGGCTGCTGACCATCCTGCGCAAATTCGGGCTGGAGCGCGTGCAGTTTGAAAAGCCGGTCGAAAGCTGGAGCGAGGGCCAGCGCAAAAAGCTGGCGCTGGCCCGCAGCCTGTGCCAGAGCGCGCACCTGTATATCTGGGACGAGCCGCTGAACTACATCGACCTGTACGCCCGCATGCAGGTGGAAGAGCTGATCCTGCAATACCGCCCCACGCTGCTGTTTGTCGAGCACGACGCCGCTTTCTGCCGCGCCGTTGCGACCGGGACGGTCACGCTGCAAAAAGCCTGACGCCGGGCCCTTGACAGCGCCCCGCCCGCGTGTATAGTAATAAGGTGTGTCCTAAAAATCCAAAAGAGGGATCGCGATGAAATTGAAACGTTTTATCCAACAGGAGACCGTTCTGTCTGTGGCGGCGGTGCTGGCGGTGGCTTCGGCGTTTGCGGTGCCGCCGGACGCCGGGTACCTTGCGTACCTGGACCTGCGCACGCTGGCCACGCTGTTCGCGCTGATGACGGTCATGGCCGGGCTGCGGCGGCAGGGCGTGTTCGACCGCCTGGGCCGCGCGCTGCTGGCGCGCACGCAGGGGCTGCTGCCGCTGGTGGGGCTGCTGGTGGGGCTGTGCTTTTTCGGCAGCATGTTCATCACGAACGATGTGGCGCTGCTGACCTTTGTGCCGTTCACCTTCTCGGTGCTCCGCGGGCTGGGGGCGCAAACGGCCGCGCGGCTGACGCTGCCCATCGTGTGCATGCAGACGGTGGCCGCCAACCTGGGCAGCATGCTCACGCCGGTGGGCAACCCGCAGAACCTCTATCTCTACGGGCTGAGCGGGCTGGGCCTGCCGGGCTTTCTTGCGCTGATGCTGCCGTACACGGCCGTTTCGCTGCTGTTGCTGGCCGTGTGGACCGTGGCGCTGTGCCGCCGCACCGGGCCTGCGCCCGCCGCCGGTGAAAATGCGCCCGCCGCCCCGGCGGCCCCCGCGCTCCCCGCCGCCAATGCGCGGCTGCTGTGGATGTACGCCGCGCTGTTCGTCCTGTGCCTGCTGGCGGTGGCGCGCGTGCTGCCCTACCCGGCCGCTTTCGCGGCGGTGCTGGCGGCCGTGCTGCTGGCCGACCGCCCGGCGCTGCGGCTGGTGGATTACTCGCTGCTTTTGACGTTCGCGGCGTTTTTTGTCTTTATCGGCAACCTGGGGCGGGTGCCCGCGTTCTCGGCCTGGCTGCAGGCGCTGCTGGCCGGGCGGGAGGTGCCGGTGGCGGTGCTGGCGTCTCAGGTCATCAGCAATGTGCCCGCCGCGCTGCTGCTGTCCGGCTTTACGGGCAATGTACAGGCCCTCATCGTCGGCACCAACCTCGGCGGCCTCGGCACGCTGATCGCCTCCATGGCGAGCCTGATCTCCTACCGGCAGATCGCGCGCGAAACCCCGCAGCGCAAAGGCGAGTATTTCCTGCTGTTTACGGTTGCCAACGTCGTCTTCCTGGCCCTGCTGCTGGCCTTCTGGGCCGTGTGGGCGTGATTCTTTTGGCTCGGCGCGCCGCCGCGATGCTACAAATAAAGCGTCCCTGTCTGTATGACCACAGGCAGGGACGCTTTTTATGTCTTTGTTTTATTCCGGCAGGTAGATGTGATGCGGCAGGCCCTCGACATAGATGGGCGTCAGCTCGGCCTGGATCAGCGGCATCGCGTAGGCGATGAACTCCGGCAGCATGTCGGTGTGGTCGGCGTTGATCCACTCAAGCGGGACCTTCTTTTCGAGGTTGGCGACCTCGCTGATCGGGTGCAGCTCGGTCGTGCTCTGATACGGCGCGTTGGACACGCGCTTGATGGCGACCATCTCGCCGGTGTGGCCCTCGAACGCAGCCTTGACCGCCGCGCCGCCGACCTGGTACGCCTCGGTGATGTCGGTGCGGCTGGTGACGTGCCCGGCGCAGCGCTGCAGCGTGGCCAGCTCGATGCAGCGGGTCTTGGTGTTCAGGCGGCGGCCGACCGTGTTGGCCAGGAAACGCGCGGTGCCGGTCAGCGAGCGGTGGCCGAAGGCGTCGACCGAATGGACGTCGTCGGACAATTCGCAGACATAACGGCCGTCCTCGAGCTTGACGCCCTCCGACACGGCGATGACGACGCTGGGCTTTTTCGCCTGCATGCGGGCGACCTTTTCCACAAAGCGGTCCACGTTGAACGGGATCTCGGGCAGGCAGATCATGTCCACGCCCTCGCAGTCCTCGGCGCGGGCCAGGGCGGCGGCCGCAGTCAGCCAGCCGGCGTTGCGGCCCATGATCTCGACGATGGTGACATAGTTGGTGCCGTAGACCGTGGCGTCGCGGATGAGCTCTTTCATAACGACGCCGATGTACTTGGCCGCACTGCCGTAGCCGGGGGTATGGTCCGTGACCATCAGGTCGTTGTCGATCGTTTTGGGCACGCCCATAAAGCGGATGTCGCTGCCGGCATAGGCGCCGTACTCGGCCAGTTTGCCGATGGTGTCCATGCTGTCGTTGCCGCCGATGTAGAAGAAGTAGCCGATATCCAGCTCCTTGAGGATCTCGAACAGCTTTTTGTAGACGGCCTCGCCCTCGTCGCTGTGCCAGTCGGGCAGCTTGTAGCGGCAGGAGCCGAGATAGCTCGACGGCGTGCGCTTGAGCAGCTCAATGTCCATCGCGCAGGTCAGCTTGTCATCCAGCAGGCAGGTGCGGCGTTCCAGCAGGCCGGCCACGCCGTGCATCATGCCGTAAACTTTGGGCGCGCCGCGGCGTTTGCAGCTCTCATAGACGCCCGCAAGGCTTGAGTTGATGACGGCGGTCGGGCCGCCGGACTGTCCAACGATCGCATTTTTTGCCATAGTACTCCTCCTGAAAACTGGCGGTCCCATTGCCAAAACCGCGCTTTTTTACCTTTTTATAGTTTACCATGTTGTCACCCGGCTGACCATGGCAGGAGTTTACAAAAGTTAACGCCGTTTTTTGTGAAACAGTGCCCCCGCGCAGCGGCCGTTGCGGCCATGGCGCGGGGGCGCTGTTTTATCCGGCGTTCAGCAGCGGCAGCAGCTTTTCCAGCAGGGCGGCCGTGTAGCGCTGCGCGCCGGCGGTGTTCAGGTGGTTGTTGCTGTCATAGAACCATTCGGCGCCCATGACGGCGTCCGGATAGCCGACCAGCACCGGCAGGCCAAGCGCCTGTTCGGCCGCGGCGGCGTAGGCAAGGTTGTCTTCTTCACTGCTCTGCACGCAGAGCGCGTTGAGCGGCGCATGGCTGAACAGCACCTGTACGCCGCGCTCCTCCATGCGCCGGGCAAAGCGGCGGATGCTGCGCGCAATGTCCGCATCGACGGCCCCGGCCCCCAGCGTGACAGGGTCCTGCGTGTTGTAGCCGTGTTCCAGGATGTTTTCACGCGGGAGCGTCACATCGCCGCGCGGGCCAAAGTCGTCGCTGTGCGGCGTCTGGCCGGGCGGGTAATCGTAGCCGGTCCAGCGCAGGCCGCCGTGCAGCGGGTTCCACCCGGGCGGAATGCGCTGGGCCAGATACCGTCCGGCGCTGGCGGCTGCACCCGGCCAGAACTGCGGCGGCACGCAGGCCCAGGCGTCCGGGTCGGTGCCGCAGGCCTGCCACAGCACCATATAGTCGACGCCGGTGCCGCGCAGCATCAGGTGCTCCAGCATGAGGATGACCGTGTCGCCCTCGCGGGCGTAGCGGTCCAGCATGTTCAGGTACATCCCGACGCCGAGATAGGCCGTGACCCCGGCGCAGAGCGTGGGGCGGCCGGTGGCCTGCTCGACCGTTTCGCACACGACGCCGTACTCGCTGGCGGAGCCGCCCGCAATCAAGATGCGGTCGCCGGGGGTGTCGCGCAGCAGATCGAGCTTATAGTGCAGCGTATACAAAAGGCTCTGCTGGCTGGTCTCGGGCACAAAGCCGATGCAGCCGAGCAGCAGCAAAAACGGCACGCACAGCGCCAGCAAAAAAGCGGCCAGGCGCAGCAGCCAGCGGCGCAACGGGGCGGAAAAAACAGTGTTCATAGCTTAAAACTGGAAATAGATAAAGTCGGCCTGGGCGCCGAACGGGCGGGCGCAGGCCGCCGCCAGCACGGCGAGCGAAAGCAGATAGTAGACGGTCAGGCGCAGCGCGCGGCGGGCGGTGTTCAGCGCCTGCAGCGGGTCGCGGCGGTAGACGGCGCGCCAGTCTGCCCAGAGCAGCAGCGCCGCCAGCCCGGCGGCCAGCGCCAGCGCCCAGGGGGCCATCCCGGCGGCCGCCGCGTAGGCGGGCAGCCGCAGCGGGTTGAGCCCGCGGCCCAGGTTTTGAAGGATATAGCCGAAGTCTGCCAGCGAATTGACACGGAACAGCACCCAGCCAAAGCAGACGACCGCCCCGGTGCCCAGCGTGCGCGCCACGGTCAGCGCCCGCGCGGCCGGGCGCGGCAGGCGCGCCTGCCAGGCGTCCAACCGCGGCAGGTAGAACGTTTCGGCGCACAGCCACAGCCCGTGGTACAGCCCCCACAAAACAAACGTCCAGCTGGCCCCGTGCCACAGCCCGCTGCACAGAAAGGTGACGAGCAGGTTGCACAGGTGCCGCCCGCGGCGGCAGCGGCTGCCCCCCAGCGGGATGTAGACATAGTCGCTGAACCAGCGGCTGAGGCTGATATGCCAGCGCCGCCAGAACTCCTTGACGCTGCGGGCCATATAGGGGCTCTGGAAATTTTCGGCCAGCGTGATGCCGAACAGCCGCGCGCTGCCGATGGCAATGTCCGAATAGCCCGCAAAATCACAGTACAGCTGCAAGCTGAAAAATACGGCGGCCAAAATCAGCGTCAGGCCGCCCTGGTTGGTCAGCGCGTCAAAGACGTTGTCGGCATAGACGGCGAGAAAATCGGCAATGACGACCTTTTTGAAAAGACCGGTGCAGATGCGCTGCAGCCCGGCCGTAAAGCGGGCGGGGTCCGGCCGGTGCGGCGCGCGCAGCTGCGGCAGCAGCGCCCCCGCCCGGCCGATGGGCCCCGAGACCAGCTGCGGGAAAAAGCCGAGGAACAGCGCAAAATACCCCAGGTGGCGCTCCGGCGGGGCATTAGCGCGCCAGACATCGAACAGATAGCCGAGCGCCTGGAACGTGTAAAAGCTGATACCCAGCGGCAGCACGAGCGAAAAGGCGGGCTGCGGAATGCTGACGCCGAGCGGGCGCAGCAGGGCGGCCAGCGTTTCGGCCGCAAAGGCAAAGTACTTGAAAAAGAACAGCGCCCCCAGGCAGGGCAGCGCGCCCAGCGCCAGCGCCGCGCCCCGCCCGGCGCGCGTGCGGGCGCGCCCCAGCGCCAGACCGCCCGCCCAGGCGGCGAGGGTATCCAGCCACAAGAGCAGGATGAGCTGTGGGTGCCAGCTCATATAAAAGCCGTAGCTGAACGCAAGCAGCACGGCCCAGCGCCCGCGCGCAGGCACGGCAAAGTATGCAAGCAGCGCCAGCGGCAAAAACACCGCATACGCCAGTGAAGTGAACGCCATGGCTCCCGCCCCGGGCTCACTGCGCCGTGCGGCGGTACAGCTGCCACACGCAGGTCACGGCCGCGGCGCACAGCGCCACGCCGAGCGCTTCGGCCAGCCAGATGGTGCCCAGCACGCCGGTCTGGTAGAGCATGGCGGGCACATTGACCAGCGCGTGCATCCCGATGGCCGCCGCATAGCCCCACATCGGCAGCCGCTTGACGACGGTCATCCACACCAGCACCGACATCGCGATATGGAAAGCGAGGCTGTACGCGCGCTCGATCCCGGCGGCCAGGAAGGTCAGCGGCGGGGTTTGGGCCAGGGTGGTCAGCTGCTGCTGCGCCAGGGCGAGCTCCTCGCCCGTAAAGTTTTCCACCAAAGACGCCCCCTGCCCGCTGTTGAGCATATACATGACCATCAGGTTGCTGACGAGCCCCATGCCCACAAGCAGCACCGCCTCGGCCCCGCCGTGGCCGACGCCGTAGGCAAAGCCGGTGGCGGCGGCCGGGTCCTTTTTGCACAGGCTGCGCAGGCCCAGCAGGCGGGCGGTCTCCTCAAACACACCGGCGGCCAGGCAGCCGTACAGCGTGAAGGCCGCCGCGTTCTGGGTCAGGCCCGGGCACAGGCTCAGCACCAGCGCGTGCAGGATCTGCTCCAGCACGCTGACGCTGACGATAAAGCAGAACGCGCCGATGAGGATCGCGTGGCCTGCGCCCTTGTGGCTGCGGCAAACCCACACGCCCAGCCCCACAGGCAGGCCGAACGCGATCAGCGCGCTGATACATTCAAAAATAAAGGATGCTGCCGGTACATAGTCTGGCATATCGTGTCCCTCCGGTTTTTATAAGGTATACAGTCACTACTATACCACGCTTTGCCGCGGCGCGCCACCCCCGGCGCGCTGCGCGCGGGCTTTTTTTATTACCGCGGGCTCCGTTGCGGGTACAGATATGCGCCGCGTTTTGCGGCATAATAAAAGGTACCACTGCTACGCGGAGCTGCCGGTCAGCGTGGAGCTGAACGGCGAGAGCGACGAGCAGTTCCATGTGACGATCGACTGCGGCGAAGGCCAGCCGCTGCCGGACGAGGCGGCGGACGGGCTGATGATTGCAGGCGACGCCAGCGGTGTGTTCCACAATTTCCACTTTACTGAGCCGGGGGACTATGTCTACACGGTGCGGCAGGAGAGCGCGGACACCGAGCACATGACCTATGACGGCACGGTGTACACCGTGACCATCCGCGTGACCAACGCCGAGGGCGGCGGGCTGCAGCATGAGATCTGGGCCACGACCGACGACGCGCCGGACACGAAGGTGGAGGAGCTGCGGTTTTTGAACACCTATGCGCCGCCGGTGCCGCCGCCGGAGACGACGCCGAGCGCCGAGCCGACGCCGGTGCCCGACCCGGGGCACCCGGACATTGCGGACGCGATCAAGGACGGCACCTGGGGCGCAACCCCGACGCCGACCGCCGCGCCGTGGTTCGTGCCGCAGACCAGCGACACGTTCCCGCTGGTGGGTGTGCTCGCCGTGCTGATCGTGGCGGCGGTGGCCATTGTGGCGCTGATTGTGGGCAAAAAACGCAAGGGCAAACAGGATAACCAGTAATCAAGGTGTATCTGATCAATCAAAAGTGCTGGAAAATTCGCTAAAAAGTAGCGGATGCAAGGCACGGAACCGCAGGAATACTTGATGTATTCCAAGGTTTCGTAACGCAGCAGACGCTGCTTTTTAGTAGAATTAAACAGTGCGGGGGATTTTTCAGATACACCCCAGGATAGCCAGGAATACTGGCATGAGAACCCCGCCCGCCGGCCGTTCAGGGAGAACGGTTGGCGGGCGGGGGTTTTTGTACATTGTGTGTATTGGAGATATTTTGTAGGGGCCGATTCTATATTGGCCCGGGAAGCCTGCGGTGGGGCAAACGCCCGCGGGCGGGATAAATCCCGCCCCTACGAATAAATTTTATGTTTCGGGCCAAACCGGAACGGCACAATGCCCGCCGTAAGGCAATCCCTCCGTCACGGCGCTTCTTTCAAACAGCAGCCCGCCGTAGGGCAATCCCTCCGGCCTCGCTGCGCTCGGCCACCTCCCTTTGACAAGGGAGGCAAAACCGCCGCAAACCCCGCGGCCAACCGCAAACCCTGCGCCGCCGTAATCTGTGTAGGGGACGATGCTTGCATCGTCCCGGGGACTTTGCGGCGGGACAAGGTTCCGCGGGCGGATATGGAATCCGCCCCTACGGGCTGGGGGAAACCCTGCGGCCAACCGCGAACCCAACCCTGCCGCGCACCCCGCGTAGGGGCGCACATTGTGCGCCCGGGAACCCGGCAGCGGGGCAAACGCCCGCGGGCGGGATAAATCCCGCCCCTACGAATAAATTTTATGTTTCGGGCCAAACCGGAACGGCACAATGCCCGCCGTAAGGCAATCCCTCCGTCACGGCGCTTCTTTCAAACAGCAGCCCGCCGTAGGGCAATCCCTCCGGCCTCGCTGCGCTCGGCCACCTCCCTTTGACAAGGGAGGCAAAACCGCCGCAAACCCTGCGGCCAAGCGCGAACCCAACCCCGCCGCGCACCCCGTGTAGGGGCGCACATTGTGCGCCCGGGAACCCCGCGGTGCCGCAAACACCCCGGGCGGGATGAATCCGCCCCTACGAATAAATTTTGTGTTTCGGGCCAAACCGGAACGGCTGCGACTACCCGGAGGACCGCAGGGCGGGATGCCCTCATCCCGCCGGGGTGCCTTGCGGGGCGGTGCGTTCCAGGGCCAGGAGGCGGGCTTTGCGGTCCAGGCCGCCTGCGTAGCCGGTCAAGCTGCCGTTGGCCCCGATGACGCGGTGGCAGGGCACCAGAAGGGAGATATTGTTGCGGCCGACGGCGCCGCCCACGGCCTGGGCGGATAGGTGCGGCACGCCCCGTTTGGCGGCCAGGCGGGCGGCGATTTCGCCATACGTCGCCGTCCGGCCGTAGGGGATCTCGCACAGCAGCGCCCAGACCTCGTTCTGGAAAGCCGTGCCCGTGAAATGCAGCGGCACGGCGATGTCCGGCTCGCGCCCGGCGAAATACTGGTCCAGCCAGCGCCGGGCCGCCTCAAACAGCGGCAGGCCGCGCGCCTCGCACGCGGGGGGCAGGCTGCGGGGGTAATATTTCTGCCCCTCGAACCACAGGCCGGTCAAACCGGCCTCGTCCCCCGCGAGGAGCAGCTGCCCGAGCGGCGACGAATAACAGCTTGTATACAGCATGGCGCTTCTTCCTTGGCATTATTTTTAAGGCAGCACCGCACAATTGCTGAGGCAAGCGCTGTCGAATCACCCATCA
>ERZ1643251.5298-NODE-5298-length-10597-cov-5.528742_pt1 | contig 10597 bp, 8 predicted proteins | sample MGYA00579261_ERZ1643251 | MGnify/ENA primary metagenome ERZ1643251 (study PRJEB29033, sample SAMEA4952267) | chicken gut metagenome | biome: Broiler Chicken; feature: Gastrointestinal Tract; material: Caecum | place: Ireland | collected 2018 | study: Broiler...
CAATACTCGCATATCCAGTTATGTTTAATACTTTATTTAAAGAAGCATATCCTACTGTTATAATAGAAAGAATCATAACAAATAGTATCATCATTTTTTTATTCTTAGAAATATTCTTCCACTTTCTTTTTATTTTTCGATACTTCATAAAATCACCCTATGATTTTATTGTACAAAAAAAGAAGAGAAATATCAATATCAGATACCCCCCCCCATGTATATTATTCTTTGATATCTTCTAGTTTTACACTAACAAGCTTGGATACACCAGACTCTTGCATTGTAATTCCATATAGGATATCTGCATATTCCATGGTTTTCTTTTTATGTGTAATTAAAATAAATTGAGTTTTTTCTTTTAATTTCTTTACATATTGTCCAAAACTATCTACATTGACTTCATCAAGTGCGGCTTCTACTTCGTCTAAAATGCAGAATGGTACAGGACGTGATTTTAAGATTGAGAATAACAAACTAATCGCTGTAAAGGTTTTTTCTCCTCCGGATAATAAAGAGATACTCGTTAGTTTCTTTCCTGGAGGTGATGCGACAATTTCAATACCAGTTTCAAGTATATTCTTAGGATCAGTTAATTTTAAATCAGCGTGTCCACCATGAAATAATTCTTGGAAAGTTTCGTTAAAATGTTTACGAATGGTTTCAAATGTGGTACTAAATTCTTCTTGCATCACTTGATCCATCTCTTGAATGATTTCCAATAAAGTGTTTTCTGCGTTTAGTAAGTCTTCTTTTTGCGAAGATAGAAAACTAAAACGTTCATTCACACGATCGAATTCTTCAATGGCTCCAACATTGACATTTCCTAAGTTTTTAATGGTTCTTTTTAAATTACTTACTTTCGTACGAGCACTTGTAATATCTTCTTCTAATTCGTATAAAGATACAGCTTTTTCGTAGGTCATACTATAAGTTTCAGTAAGTGTAGAAAGTAAATGATCTAATTTTACATCAGCACGATTGACTTCAATTTCCAATTCTTTTAACTCTTTATTTTTTTCTCGAACCATACTATTTTCTTGTCTTACAGAAAACTCATATTGATCTAATTCTTCTTGAAGTTGTCTTTTTTCATTTCGTCTTTGTTCTAGTGTTAATGTTAATTCTTCTTTTTGTTGTTCGGCTTGATAAAAACGTTCTAATACTTGTTCCTCTTCCGCACTTAAATTGCGATCAAGCATATGTTTAATGCTAGAAGTTTCATTTTTGATATTTTCTAGTTGTAATTGTAATTTATTTTGTTGATCAATTTTCATCTTATATTCTTCTTGTTTTAATAAAAGATCTTTATTTTGTAAGTAGAGTTCATCTTCTATAGACTTTAATTCGTGATCCCATTCATTCATTTGATTTTCTAATGTTTCTTGTTGTTGTGTTAGTTGTTTTTGTTTTCTTAATAGGTTTTCTAATTCATATTTATCTTGAATTACATTACGAATCTTTTGTTTACCACCGGTTAAAGAACCTCCAACATGTAATAGTTCCCCATCTAATGTGACAATGCGATAACGATGTTCGATTTGTTTACTGATGGTAGTCGCATGATCTAAGGTATCAACGACTAAAACATTTCCTAATTGATTTTCAATAATGTTTAGATAGTCAGGTTCGGTTTGAACTAATTTAGAAGCAACTCCAACAAATCCTTCCATAGAATTTATGGAATGTAATGTCTTTGAATCTACGTTTTTTGATTTGATAATATTACGTGGAAAGAAAGTAACACGACCACTACTGGTTTCTTTTAAATAACGAATGGCTGCTTTTGCATCTTGTTCTGAATCGACAATAACATAATTACTCGCCGCACCTAACACCGTAGAAATTGCTAAGGCATACTTTTCTTCTACTTCAATCACATTTCCAATGACATTGCGAATTCCTTGAAGAGTGGGATGATTTAATACATTTTTCACAGCCATTGGTAAGTGATGATTTTCTTCCATCGCGTTTCTTAAATGATCCACTTGATTTTGAAGATGTCTTTCTTGATTTAAAATTTGCGAAAGAGCTTGTTCAGTTTCTTTTTTCTTTTGTAAAAATTCTTTAATTTGTGTTTCCTTTTTTGTTACATTGTTTTTCATCGTATCGACTTCTTGTAAAGTCAAAGATAACACTTGTGATAGATGAGCCACTTCATTGGTTAAAGACAATTCTTTTTCTTTTAATTCTAAAGAACGTTCGTGTAGTTTTTGATCTTCTACTTCATATTTTTTACGTTCTAAAATGATATTTTTTTCGCCATTAATTTTTTCTACTTTGGTAGTAATTTGAATTAATTGGTTTTGCAAGCTCATGATACTCTGTTCCACTTCATCAATTTTTTTCTTATATTCTAAAATTTGTGTTTCACTTTCCGAATTATTAGTTGAAAGAGTAATGATTTCGTTTTCTAAAACTTCGATTCGATGTTTGTTTTCTTGATACTGGTTATTAATAGACGTAATCTCTGAAGTAATAACAGCTACTTCAATTTGTTCTAATTCTTTTTTTGTATTTTGATAAATCAAAGCTTTGTCACGTTGTTCACGTAATGGTTCAATTTGACTTTCTAGTTCCGTCATAACATCATTTACTCGATGCATATTTTCATGTGTGCGTTCTAGTTTACGAAGCGCTTCTTCTTTTCTTTTCTTGTACTTTAATACTCCCGCAGCTTCTTCAAACATCACACGACGATCACTTGGTTTACTACTAATAATTTCTTCTATTTTACCTTGTGAAATAATATTAAAACTTTCTTTTGCAACTCCAGTATCTAATAAAATATTTGTAACATCTTTCAGTCTACATTTTTCACCATTGATGTGATACTCATTCGTTCCATCACGGTATACTCGTCTACGAATCGATACTTCATCATAATCTAGTGGCAAATAGTGGTCACTATTATCAAATGTTAATGTGACAGAGGCACAGTTCATCGCATGTCTACTTTTACTTCCAGAAAAAATAACATCGGTCATATTACCATCTCCACGAAGAGATTTTACCGATTGTTCTCCTAATACCCAACGCACCGCATCGACAATATTACTTTTTCCACTACCGTTAGGACCAACAACACCAATCACACCATTATTGAATTCCATATTTATTTTATCTGCAAAAGATTTAAATCCTTGCGCCGTAATTCTTTTTAAATACATGTTTCTCACCCTACTCTAATACTTAATCATTATACTATAAGAAAAGAAAAAAGACAATTATTTTGTCTTTCCCATTTGTTTGAAAAATGCATCATTTCTAAATAATTTTTTTACTTTATCAGAATTTGTTACGACTTCGTTTGGTAATAACAATGTTTGTTTTTTTATTGCCCAATCGGTGGTCATTTCACCTTCAATATAATTTTTCATCGAATAAAGTAATTCTAGTTTTTCTTTACGACTTTCTTTAGCCATATACGTAAGACGAGCGCTTGTCATAAGGGCTAATAACGTACTTAAAAGTGTCGATGGAATATCGTGTGAAATTCCCGCTGCAATACAACAAGTTAACATCGATACACTACCTGTACAATAATTTCCAAGTATATCTTTCTTCTCGCTAGCTAACGCATACTTTTCGATATCTTCTGGATATTGTCCTAGTACTTCCTTATATATTTTCTCACTATTTTGCTCCGTTAAATCATAAATTTCACGTGTCCCTTGTGTAGATTGTACAACAATTTGATCCCCTTTTACTACTACATTTTTCTTATGTGTACGATAATAATTTTGTTTCATGAATATTTCCCTTTCTAAATTTTCTTTATTGTACCACCTTTTTACTATTTGTCAACTAATGAATTAAATAATCTCCAATCAAATCTAAAATATTATCGATCGTGTCTTTCCATAAGTATTTTATCTCCTGAAGTTTTTTAACCTGACATCCTCGACAATCCATTTTATAAATAACTCCATCTTCTTTGTTGATGACTTCTGTCTTAACCTGAAAACGATCATATTTTTGAATCATTTCTTCGATCTTTTCTTCCTTTTCATGCGTATAAATATATACATCTTTCTTGGTTAAATAGACACTAATAGGAACAATTCTTTTCGCATAAGCTAAAACATCATGAGCTTCGATAATCATGGTATCTGTTTTTTTCTTCTTAAATTTTTTCTTAAACTTTTTAATATTAATACGACGTATTCTTCCTTTTGCTTGATACTTCCCACTGACACGTGAAGTATTATTTAAGGCATTACACAAGGTTATTTTAGAATTCTTATCAATTTCTTCTAATAAAGAATCACTACAACCAATGGTTATAACTACACCTTCCATTTGGCGTATTTTTTTTATTAAATATTGTTCAATCGTTTTCATGTTTCACCTCGATTCGATCACGTATGATATAACTGGTACATAATAATCCCGCAACGGATGGAACAAAAGAAGTACTACCTAAGGTTTTAGAAGAAAGTGGGATTGGTTTTTCGGTGCTCGATACAACCGTTACTTTTGTTGATATTCCTTCTTCTTTTAACATTTTGCGTAAACGTTTGGCAAGGGGATCATAACTCGTTTTATCAAGTCTTGTAATTTCTAATTTCGTAGGATCTAATTTCTGAGCCGTACCCATACTAGAGATAATAGAAATATGACGGGACTGTGCATATCTTATCAGTTCTTTTTTCGTCTCTATCGTATCACACGCATCAACGATGTAATCAATGGAATAACAATCCAATAAAGAGAGATTATCTTTCGTTAAAAATTGTGTTACTCCAATCACTTGACAATCAGGATTAATTTCTTGAATTCTTTTCTCCCATACCTTTACTTTAGATTCTCCAATATTACTTTGTAAAGCCATTAACTGACGGTTTAAATTGGTGAGATCAACGACATCATGATCAACTAAGATAAGGGTACCTACACCACTTCGAACTAAAGATTCTACCGCATAACTACCAACACCACCTAAACCAACGACTAAAACCGTAGTTTGTTTAATTTTCTCGAGTTTATCTCCCACTAATAATTCCAAACGATCTAACATGTTTTCACTTCTTTCTCTGCCTTTTTTATTATAACATTTTTAAACAAAAAGACAAAGATTTCTCTTTGCCTATTTTATAATGCACTTCGATATACATAATACTTATTTGGTTTATTCCACAAATTAACAAGATCTAGAATAATTCCAATTCCACATAAGCCTCCTGTACAAGCATACAATAAAGCCATCGTATATTTTCGTTCATAAATTTTATGAATTCCTAAGAAACCTAGACAAATACAGAGAACCAAAGCGATCCACTTGTTAAGAGGTCCTATTTTTTCTAGTCCCATCGCTTGATACATGTAATCTTCCATAGTTCGTTCTGGTTCTTTGTTTCGTTCTACTTTTTCTTTCTTTTCTTCTTTTTTAGAATCGTTTTCTATTTTCATTCCACAGTGGGTACAAACTCTCGCATTCTTTGGTAATTCTCCACTGCAATATGGACATATTTTCATGATTCACCTCATTTTAATAAAACCACCCACAAAGGGTGGTTTATTATTTTATCGTCCAAAAGTGGTCTCTTTAACGACAAAACCTGTCTCCCAGGTGGGCATCACATAATTTGCTTTAGGATTCTTAAAAGATTAAGCATTCAACACCGCAAATTAATTAGATTCCCTTATCGTATAAATGTTGGTTTTTCTTAACAGAAAACCGATCTTTTAGACACTTACATTATAACATATCTTTTCCTATTTGTATAGGGTTCTTGATAAACTATATCTGACAATTTTTTTGACCTTTATTCATCTACTATAAAGGTAATTTTATTTAAAAAGAATTTTAACTTTCCTCAAATTGAGAATTATAAAGTTTAGCATAGAAACCATTTTTTGCGAGTAATTCTTCATGATTTCCTTGTTCAACAATATCACCATGATCCATTACTAGAATTAAATCGGCATTTCGAATCGTTGATAGACGATGGGCAATGATAAAGCTTGTTCTTCCTTCCATTAAATGATCCATCGCATTTTGAATTAATACTTCTGTTCTTGTATCAACACTAGAAGTAGCTTCATCTAAAATCAAGATTTTGGGGTCAGCTAGGATAACACGAGCAATTGTCAATAATTGTTTCTGACCTCCACTAATGTTATCAGTTTCTTCATTTAATACCATATCATAACCATCTGGAAGGGTATGAACAAAGTGATCGACACTGGCAGCTTTACATGCGGCTATGACATCTTCTTTACTCGCATTTGGTGTTCCATAACGAATATTATCTTTAATTGTTCCTGAGAATAACCAAGTATCTTGTAAAACCATTCCAAACATCTTACGTAAATCACTACGTTTAAATTCTTTAATATCGTGTCCATCTACTTTAATTGAACCACTATTAACATCATAAAAACGCATTAATAATTTAATCATCGTTGATTTACCAGCTCCTGTTGGTCCAACAATCGCAATTTTTTGTCCCTTATGAACTTCCGCACTAAAGTCATGAATAATCGTTTTATTTGGATTATATCCAAAGTTAACATGATCAAACGTGATATTACCATCCAAATTAACCGTAGAAACAGGATTTTCAGCTTCTGGTACTTCTTCCTCTTCTTCTAGAAATTCAAATACACGTTCCGCAGCGGCAGCTGTTGATTGTAATAAATTGGCAATCTGGGCAAATTGAACAATTGGTTGGTTAAAATTACGTACGTATTGAGTAAATGATAAAATATCCCCTACTTCAATTTTATTTTGAATAGTTAACCATCCACCTAACATCGAAATAATAACATATCCTAAGTTACCAATAAAGTTCATAATGGGGTGCATCATACCAGAAAAGAATTGGCTCTTCCATGCATTTTCATACAATTTTTGATTCACTTCATCAAATTGTTCAATGGAAGCTTCTTCGCCATTAAAAGCAGATACAATTTCATGTCCACCATATATTTCTTCGGTTACTCCATTCACATGTCCTAAATAGTCTTGTACACGTGTAAAGTATTTTTGGCTATGACTAACTACTAGACCAATTAATCCTAACCCAATTGGTAAAATAACTAAGGTTGCCAGAGTCATAAGTCCACTAATAGAAATCATCATCACTAAAACACCAATTAAGGTTGTTGCCGCACTAATTACTTGCGTTAAACTTTGACTTAAATTTTGTGTTAGTAAGTCCACGTCATTAGAGACAACAGATAGTACTTCTCCATTTGTTTTCTTATCAAAATAACTCATTGGTAAACGATGAATTTTTTCCGAAATTTGTTTACGGAAACCATACATGACTTTTTGACTCACACGAGCCATAATAAAGTTTTGAATGAATGAGAATAAGGCACTTACTGCATAAAGTCCAAGTAATAACAATAGAATACTTTCGACTTTATTAAAATCAATACCTCCCGTTCCCATTACTTTTCCAATTAATCCATTATAGATTTCTGTCGTTACTTGCCCCATTACTTTTGGGCCAACAATGGAGAAAATAGCTGAACCAATCGCAAATAAGACAACAAATAAGATACGAAATTTATAAGCACTTAAATATTTGATTAATTTTTTCATGGTTCCTTTAAAATCTTTTGCTTTTTCAACAGAAGCTTGATTTTTTCCACCATGTGATTTATTATTTGCCATGTTCTAATTCCTCCTCACTAAGTTGTGATAAAGCAATTTCTTTATACACATCACAATTTTTCATTAATTGTTTATGAGTACCAATACCTGCGATTTTTCCTTCATTTAAGACAACGATTTGATCGGCGTGTAAAATGGTACTAATACGTTGAGCAACGATTAAAACCGTACTGTTTTTTGTGACTTTCTTTAATTCACTACGTAAAATCGCATCGGTTTTAAAATCCAAAGCAGAAAAACTATCATCAAAAATATAAATTTCTGGATCTTTGGCAATCGCACGAGCAATACTTAAACGTTGTTTTTGACCCCCAGAAACATTGGTTCCTCCTTGAGCGATTTCATAATCATATTGATTTGGTAGAGCTTCAATAAATTCTGTTGCTTGAGCAATTTCAGCAGCTTTTACCATACGTTCATCACTCATCGTAGGATCACTATATTTTATATTACTACGAACCGTTCCTGTAAATAGTACCCCTTTTTGTGGAACAAAACCGATTTTATCACGTAATTTCTTGGTCTTCATTTTACGAACATCGACACCATCTACAGTGATAGATCCTTCTGTGACATCATAGAATCTTGGAATTAGATTAATAACAGTGGTTTTACCACTACCAGTCGAACCGATAAAAGCCGTTGTTTTTCCAGGCATAGCTTTAAAACTAATATGTTCAATAACATTTTCTTCGGCATCTGGATAATGGAAAGAAACATCTTTAAATTCTATAACACCTTTTTCAGAAGCTCTTTCTTTACCTTCTTCTTCAGGATCTTTAATGGCAATATCAGTATCTAATACTTCCGTAATACGTTTCGCACTAACACTGGCACGAGGTAAAATAATCGATACCACAGAAATCATTAAGAAGGCCATAATAATTTGCATCGTATATTGAATATACGCCATGATGTCTCCGACTTGCATTAACCCATCATCAATGGCATAAGAACCTTTCCATAAGATTACAATGACAATGGTATTCATCGTAAGCATCATCAGTGGCATCATAAGACCCATGGTACGATCAATAAATAAAGCTAATTTGCTTAAGCGTAAGTTGGCATCATCAAAACGCTCTTCTTCTACTTTTTCTGTCGCAAACGCACGAATAACTGGTAATCCACTTAAAATTTCACGAGTTACTAAATTCAAGCGATCAACAAATTTTTGGAACACTTTAAATTTTGGCATAGCAAGAGCAAATAGTACAAGCACAATAGAAAGTACAGCCATCACCGCAACTGCAATAATCCAAGCCATACTGGAATTAGTGTCCATACTCTTAATAACTCCACCAATACCAATAATTGGTGCATAGAAACAAACACGTAGTAACATAACCATAACCATTTGTACTTGTTGAACATCATTGGTTGTACGTGTAATTAAAGAAGCAGTAGAAAATTCCTTCATTTCCGTTTTAGAAAAATCCATTACTTTTGTAAATACATTTTTACGTAATGTACGACCTAAACGAGCCGCTAAACGAGCTCCTAATAATCCAACTAAGATGGTCGCAGTCATACTAGCAAGGGCAAGCCCTAACATTTTTAAACCTGTAATAAAAATATAATTTGTCTGAATAGAATCAGTATTTAAACCAACAGCTTTATATTCTTCACGAACATAAGCAACAGCAGCTTGATCTACAACCGAATCTGGCATACCTTTTACTTGCTTCTCACTTTCCGCAAGCATTTCCTTTTTGATATCCTCTGGCATTTGTTCTAATAAAGTGAATAAGTCCGGACGAGTGGCAAATTCCATCGTCGTATTAGCAACAATATCATCGACAATTTGATTGGCTACTTTTTCATCACTAAGCATCGATAACATCATCATGGGTTTACTCATTAACGATTCCAATGAATCTAACTCTTCTTTTGATAAGTCTTTTAATTCATACACATCTTCTTTTTCCAGTGCAGGGTAATCTTCAATTTCTTCCTCTTTCGCATGATCTTTTGAAATATAAGTATATGAATTTTGAATAGTGTCCGCATCTTTTTCATCCATAAGTAATAGTAGTTTATCCATACTAGATGCACGAATGACTTTTGGTGCGGTTTCTTCAATTCCTCCTTGTTGAATTCCCACATTAACAATATTTGAAGTATAATCTGGTAAACTTAAATCACACATTGCTTGACCGATTAACAATGCGATAATTACCACAATGGAAATCCATGAGCTTTTTAAATATTTCAGTATCTTTACCATACTATCTTCCTTTCTTTACTGAACATTCAATAATATCAACTTGACGCTTATATCTTTGACTAATGATTGGTTGTTTTTCTTTTTCTTTTAAGGAAATGACTAAAGAATGAACCAACAGTAGCGTCAACATATCTATGATGTCTAACAGATCTTCTGTGGTATTTAAAACCAAATGTTGCGCATCAATAGCGTTTAAAAATTGATCACTGTATTTGTGATAGTGCACTTTATTTTCACGAATCATCAAACTATTCGAATGAAAATTCATATTCATTAACATATTCTTTTCAAAATTCGCTTTTTTATGTTTCGATATTTTTTTATATAAAATATCATAAAGACTTTTATAAGTCATAAAAAGATCTCCACGATTCTCTTTTAATGTTTGAAATAGAAATTTGAAATGACGTTCCATTTGGTGTTCAGCTAGGGTCATATATAAATCTTCTTTATTTTCAAAATACATATAAAAGCTTCCTCTAGAAATCCCTGCTTCTTTAATGATATGATTAATAGATGCTTCATGAAATGGGACTTGTGAAAATTCGTGCTTAGCAGCCAGCATAATCATATTTTTTTTATTTGGTGATAAATTTTTAAACGTTTCACTTGGCATAAAATACCTCCATAGATACTTTATTCATTATATATGACAAGTTGTCATATGTCAATTGATTTTTTATGAAACTTTTGTGAAAAAAGAGTTTTTTTTGTTGATATAAAAAGAAAAAACATTTTAATGTCTT